>TARA_B110000008_G_scaffold5095_1_pt1 | contig 10927 bp, 10 predicted proteins | sample TARA_B110000008 | Tara Oceans TARA_B110000008 (sample SAMEA4396496) | marine metagenome | biome: Westerlies Biome; feature: [DCM] deep chlorophyll maximum layer (ENVO:01000326); material: water (ENVO:00002006), including particulate matter (ENVO:01000060) such as... | depth 40 m
TCCCGACCATCGGATTAAAAGTCCGGTGCTCTACCAGCTGAGCTAACGCCCCATTATTGGCAAACGGAATTATCTAGTAATATTAGAAATTGGTCAATGGACATTGTGAATTAAATTAACTCATACCAGGAAATCTACCTGCTAAGCCTCTCATCATTTTACTAACTCCACCTTTAGAAAACATTTTCATCATTTTCTGCATTTCCCCAAACTGCTTAAGAAGACGGTTTACATCTTGAACTTTAACCCCTGATCCATTGGCAATTCTTATTTTCCTTTTTGCTTTAATTAAATCAGGATTTTTTCTTTCTTTAAAAGTCATAGAACTAATAATTGCCTCAATTTGAACTAAAGATTTATCTCCATCATCTGCATTAATTTTTGAGGCTGCACCTGATATTTGTGAGGGCATTTTATCCATCATTGCTCCCACCCCTCCCATCTTCTTCATTTGAGCAATCTGATTTTTAAAGTCATCTAAATCAAAATTTTTACCAGATGTAACTTTTTCAGCTAATTTTTCTGCTTCTTTAGTATCAATATTTTTTTGTGCTTCCTCAACTAAGCCAACAATATCTCCCATCCCAAGAATCCTAGAAGCCATTCGTTCTGGGTGGAAAGCTTCTAATCCGTCAGTTTTTTCACTTACACCAATATATTTAATTGGTTTATTGGTGATATGTCTTACAGAAAGAGCTGCCCCTCCTCTTGAATCACCATCTAACTTAGTTAAAACTATCCCTGTCAAAGGTAATGCTTCTCCAAATGATTTTGCTGTATTTACAGCATCTTGTCCTTGCATTGCATCAACAACAAATAAAGTTTCTATTGGTGAAAGTGTTTTATGTAATTGCTTAATTTCTTTCATCATAGCTTCGTCAATACCTAATCGGCCCGCTGTATCAAAAATAATGACATCAAATAAATATTTTTTAGCATAATCTAAAGTTGCTGTAGCAATTTTAATAGGCTCATCTTTTGGTGATGAATCAAAACAATCAACTTTTAAACTTAATGCTAAAGTTTTTAATTGTTCAATAGCTGCAGGCCTATAAACATCCGCACTAGCTACTAAAACTTTTTTCTTTTGATCTTGTAAAATTTTAGCTAACTTAGCAACAGTTGTTGTCTTTCCAGATCCTTGTAATCCGGCCATTAAAATTACTGCAGGGGGCTTTGTTGAAAGCTCTAAGCCAACATTTTCAATGCCCATTAGGCTTGTTAATTCGTCTTGTACAATTTTAATAATAGCTTGACCAGGTGTTACACTTTTTAAAACTTCAGCACCTAACGCCTTTTCTTTTACACGATCAATAAAGTATTTAACTACAGGTAATGCAACGTCTGCCTCAATAAGAGCAATTCTTACTTCCCTCATAGCATCACTTATATTTTCCTCACTGAAACGTGACTGACCACGAATAGTTTTTATTACTGACTGAAGTCGTTCTGTTAAATTTTCAAGCATAATTATAGATTCTCGATTTAATTTTCTAATTCACTGTTTGTATTAGAAATCTATTATAATTGTGTTTAATTTTTTGAACAAATAATACTTATGGAATACCAATCTTTGCACGTAAATGTTGCGATTTTATCTTACAGTCTTTTGGCAGTTGGGGCTATTTTTTCAATATTTATTCTAATATTTGAAAATAATTTAGCTAATAAAAAGAAAATATCTAGTTTTTTTTCTAATAGTTTTTCATTACTATCAATGGAAAATTTATTATTTAAAGTTTACTGGTTAGGTTTTATTCTTTTGTCAATAACTTTGTTTTCTGGTATTTTATTTTCTAACGAAATATTTGGGTCAGTAATAATATGGAATCATAAGGCTATATTTTCTTTAATGGCTTGGATAACTTATGGTGCAATGTTATTTGGAAGAACTAAATATGGATGGAGAGGTAAAAAAGCTGTTGTCATTTCTCTTTTTGCATTTGTATTTCTTTTTCTGGCATACTTTGGTACAAAATTTGTTATAGAAGTATTGTTAAAATAATTTATTTTAAGTTAATAATTGGCCATTTATTTTTAATTGCTTCTTCTTTCAAAACTTCATCAGGATTTGCTGCTACAGGATTACTTACAATCCTAAGTAATGGAAGATCATTTTGAGAATCACTATAAAAGTAAATTTTTTCGAAATCTTTTGAGCTAAGTTTCTCTTTTTCTAACCATATGTTTAATCTTTCAATTTTACCTTCTTTAAAGGAAGGTATACCTTTAACTTTGCCAGTAAATTCCCCATTAGCCTCTTCAAGATCTGTTCCAATTAAATCATTTATACCAAGAAGTTTACTTATTGGTTTTGTGATATAACTATTAGTCGCTGTAATTATTAATAATTTATCTCCATTATTCTTGTGTTTTGTTACAAGCTGTCTTGCCTTCTTGGTAATCATCGTTGATGTTACTTCATTAATATAACGATTAAGAAGTTCATCTGTTAATTGTCTTGAATTATTTTTAAAAAATTGAAATTGAAATTCGCAGAATTCATAAATATCCAATTTCCCAAGATTATAGTCAGCATAAAATTTTTTATTAGAGTCTTCATGAGTTTTTTTATCAACTAATCCCTCCTTGATCAAAAAAAGGCCCCAATTATAATCGGAATCTCCATCAAGAAGTGTGTTGTCAAGGTCAAAAATAGCTAGATTCAAAAAATATCTCTTTTATAACTGAGCATGTGTACGTTCGTATTTTGCATGCAATTTATTAAGTGCACTAATATATGCCTTTGCGGATGCAATCACAATATCTGTATCTGATCCTTGACCATTTACGATTCTGCCTCCCCTTGATAAACGAACAGTAACTTCACCCTGTGAATCTGTTCCAGAAGTTATATTATTTACCGAAAATAATAAAAGCTCTGATTGTGATTTAACAATTGACTCAATTGCCTTAAATGCTGCATCAACAGAGCCACTTCCTTCTGCAGTTGATTTATGACTCTTTCCATCCATTATCATTTCAATTTCTGAAAAGGGAATCTTTCCTGACTCTGATGCTGTCTTTAGGCCAACTAATTTATAGGAATCGTAGGACTCTTCAACATATTCCTCACTAACCAGTGCATGAATATCCTCATCAAAAATTTCTGATTTTTTATCTGCTAATAATTTAAATCGATCAAAAGTTGCGTTAAATGTTTCTTCAGATTCAATTTCAATACCTAATTCACTCAATCTACTTTTAAATGCATTTCTTCCTGAAAGTTTTCCAAGGCTAATTTTATTAGCTCCCCAACCCACATCTTGAGCAAGCATAATTTCGTATGTTTCTCTATGCTTTAAAACACCATCTTGATGAATACCAGATTCATGAGCAAATGCGTTTGCTCCAACTACTGCCTTATTAGGCTGCACAGGGTATCCTGTTATAGTAGAAACTAGTCGAGATGTTGGTACAATTTGTTTCGTATTAATTTGTGACTCAAGGCCAAAAATATCTTTTCTTGTTTTAACTGCCATTACAATTTCTTCTAAACTAGCATTTCCTGCTCTTTCACCAAGACCATTTATTGTGCATTCAACTTGCCTAGCTCCATTTAGAACAGCTGATAAAGAATTAGCTACAGCCATTCCAAGATCGTTATGACAATGTGTTGACCATATAACTTTATCTGAATTTGGAACCCTTTCTATTAAAGTCTTCATGCGTTGTCCCCAAATGAAAGGAATAGAATAACCTACCGTATCTGGAACATTTATTGTTTTAGCTCCTGCTTTAATTACAGCATCAAAAACTTCAACAAGAAACTCTATATCTGACCTTACAGCATCTTCAGCAGAGAATTCTACATCTTCAGTATAAGAAAGTGCCCATTCAACAGCTTTAATAGCCTGACTAAGAACTTGATCTGGCTTCATTCTAAGTTTGTTTTCCATATGAATCTTACTTGTTGCAATAAAAGTATGAATTCTCTTATTATTTGCTGGCTCTATACTCATTCCAGCCTTTTGAATATCTGATTCTAGCGCCCTCGCCAATGAGCAGACAGTTGATTTCTTAATATTTTTTGCTACAGCCATAATAGCCTCAAAGTCCCCTGGGCTTGCAGCCGCAAAACCAGCCTCAATTACATTCACACCTAATTTTTCGAGTTGCTTAGCAATCCTAACTTTTTCTTCTTGAGTCATAGATGCACCAGGACTTTGCTCGCCATCACGCAATGTAGTATCAAATATTATTAATTTATTTTTCATCAAATATGTCAGTATCTAAAAAATTTTTACTAGTTTTAAATTTTGCCCTTATTAAATTAAAATATCCAGATAAAGAATATCCAAATGCAATTATAAAAATAACCTCTGCAGGGTTATGAGAGATCAGACCAAACACTAGAGCAATTAGAAGGATTACAACGAAAGGTTGGCTGTTCCTCAGGTTTATATCCTTACCACTATAAAAATTAACATCTGCTGTCATCGATAAAGCAACAAAAAGAGTTATTATTAATGCAAACCATTGCATCTGAAAGAAACCTAAAAATATTTCATTTCCATTTATTCCATTATCAAATGAAATCCAAATAAAACTAGCCAATAATGTTGCTGCTGCTGGTGAGGGAAGACCAGAAAAATATTTCTTATTATCAATATCTAATTTAACATTAAATCTAGCAAGTCGAACTGCTGCACAAGTACAATATATAAATGAAACGATCCAACCCAGCTTTCCAAGTGGCTGAAGTGCCCATACATATATAACAAGTGCTGGAGCAACTCCAAACGAAACCATATCAGACAAACTGTCATATTCGGAACCAAATGCACTTTCTGTTTTTGTGAGTCTTGCAACTCTTCCATCTAACCCATCTAAAATTAGTGCAACAAAAATAGCAATAGCAGCATGATCGTATCGTCCATTCATTGCCTGAACAATAGAATAAAATCCAGCAAATAAAGATGCAGTGGTAAATAAATTAGGAAGAAGATAAAATTTATTCCTTCCCTTAACATCTTTTTTTAAATTTTCTTTTATAGTAACCATAGCTATTGAAATTTTATCCTAGAATTGCTTAATATTCATCGTTATTAACAGATATTCTATTTATAATGATAATAAATCAAATTTGATCTATTTATCCACTAAAAATGAAATTTAAACTTATATCTCAAGATGGCAATGCAAGATCAGGCATTATGCAACTTTCTCACGGTAAAGTTAATACTCCTGTTTTTATGCCAGTTGGAACCTATGGGGCAGTGAAATCAATTAGTCCCCATGAATTAAAAGAAATGGACTTTGAAATTATTCTTGGGAATACTTTTCATCTTTGGCTTCGTCCAGGATTAGAAATAATACAAAAACATAAAGGTCTTCATCAATTTATTAATTGGAAAAGCCCTATGCTTACAGATTCTGGTGGATTTCAAGTATGGAGTTTAGGTAAAATGAGAAAAATTACTCCTCAAGGCGTAACTTTCAGGTCTCCAATAAATGGGAATGAATGCTTTCTAGGACCAGAAGAATCTATCGAGATTCAAAAAAGTCTCAATGCTGATATAGCAATGATTTTTGATGAATGTACCCCTTACCCTGCAACATTTGATGAAGCTAAAAATTCAATGTTACTCAGCCAAGAATGGGCATATCGAAGTAAAGAAAGTTTTTCGAATAGTAATAATGCATTATTTGGAATAATACAAGGGGGCATGTACGAGGAGTTAAGGGAAGAATCATTAGCAAAACTTATGAACATTGGTTTTGACGGCTATGCAATCGGTGGGTTATCTGTGGGTGAGCCAAAAAATGAGATGAAAAAAATTACTGCCTTTATATCGCCAAAGATGCCAAAAGAAAAGCCTCGATACTTAATGGGAGTTGGAACACCTGAAGATATTATAAATGCAATTGAACATGGTATTGATATGTTTGATTGCGTAATGCCTACTAGAAATGCAAGAAATGGTTGGCTATTTACTAGATTCGGAGATATTAAGTTAAAAAACACTCGCTATAAAGATGATCTATTACCAGTTGATCCTTCTTGCAATTGCTTTACTTGCCAAAATTTTTCTAGATCTTACCTTCATCACCTTTTTAAAATTGGTGAAATGTTGGGTTTAAGATTAAATACAATTCATAATTTATTCTTCTATAAAACATTTATGGAGGAAGCATCAAATGCAATTAAAAATCAAAAGTTTAAGGAATACCAAAATGACTTCCTAAAAACTCGCAAAGCTAATGAATAGATGCATGACTTATGATAGAATCATGCTTTTTTAAAAGGATTAAATATTTTGAATGAAGGACTAGCTAGCTTTCTACCATTTATAATAATTTTTGTTTTATTTTATTTTATGTTGATTAGACCGCAAATGAAGCAAGCTAAAGAGCATAAAGCTTTACTAGGCGCGCTCAAAGCCGGTGATGAAATTATATCAAATAGTGGTATTTTAGGAAGGATTACAAAACTTAATACTCAATTCGCCATAATAGAAATTGCCAATAATGTTGAAATAAAAATACAGAAACAAACTATCCAAACTCTATTACCTAAAGGTACAATTAAATCAATTTAAGAATTTTGATACTAATTCAAATTACATGAACCAATCTGCACGCTGGAAATATCTCTTAATCTTAACAACGATCTTGTTAAGTATAGTTTTTGTTATGCCAAATTTTTATGGTGAATCATCTGCTATCCAAATAATGCCAATTAAGGCAGGTGAAAAAATTGATACTTCAATACTTCAATCGATTGAAGAAGAATTAGAAAAATCTCAAATAAAAAATACTGGTTTAATTTTAGAGAACTTTCATATCAAAGTTAAGCTTAAAAATGCTGAAGAACAACTAAGGGCAAAAAGTATTATTCAAAAGGCTCTAGGAAAGGAGTATGTAGTTGCTTTGAATTTAATTTCAAACTCACCTAGTTGGCTATCAAATATGGGAGCACTTCCGATGTATCTAGGCCTTGATTTGAGAGGTGGAGTTCATTTTCTTATGCAAGTTGATTTGTCAAAGGCTCTTGAAAAAACCACTAACAGTTATTTAAGTGAATTTAGAACTGCATTAAGAAAAGAAAAAGTTGGTTACTACGATGCCACAAAAAATAATGATATTATGCAGATTAAATTTAAGTCTAAAGAAGATTTAAATAAAGGTAAAAACATCATTAGGGATATTAATAATAATTTTGATTTAAAAGAAATATTTATTAATGAAGAAATTATTCTTAAAGTCGTTATTAGTGAACAAACAAAAAAATCAATTACAGAATTTGCAATCAAACAAAATTTAGAAACTTTAAATAATAGAGTAAATGAATTAGGAGTAGCAGAGCCATTAATTCAACAACAAGGACCCGATAGGATTGTCATCCAACTTCCCGGAGTTCAGGATACAGCAAAGGCAAAAGAAATTTTAGGAAGAACAGCAATACTTGAAATGAGAATGGTTAATGAAGATAACTTAAATTCAGATATATTAGAAGATGGAAATGAGGATCAAATACCAGTAAATTCAGAAATTTTTAATGATCGATTTGGTAATAAAATTCTAGTAAAAAAAGAAGTTATATTAACTGGCGAACGAATCACTAATGCAGGGCCTGGAGTTGATGGACAAACAGGTCAATCAGTTGTTTCAATTACCTTAGATGCAAAAGGTGCTAGTATTTTTAAGCAAGTAACTCGTGAAAATATAGATAAACGGTTGGCACTTCTTTTAATTGAAAAGAATCTAACAGAAGTAGTTACAGCCCCAAAGATAAACGAGGAAATAGGTGGCGGGCGTGTACAGATCACTGGAATGTCTAATACGCAAGAAGCAACAGATATCGCGTTACTTTTAAGAGCCGGCTCATTAGCTGCTCCAATGGAAATTATTGAAGAAAGAACGGTTGGCCCAAGTATGGGAAAAGAAAATATTTCTCGTGGAGTTCAGTCAACACTATGGGGTTTTGTAGCTATTATTGCGATGATGGCAATTTATTATATGGTTTTTGGTGTAATCTCAGTAATTACACTATCTGTTAATTTATTTTTTTTAGTAGCATTACTTTCTGCTCTCCAAGCTACATTAACCCTTCCTGGTTTAGCTGCTATCGCATTAACATTAGGTATGGCTATTGATTCAAGTGTACTTATTAATGAAAGAATTCGTGACGAAATAAGGAATGGTAATACGCCGCAAGCAAGTATTAACAATGGTTATAAAATGGCTTGGGGAACTATACTAGACTCCAATATAACAACCATGGTTGCTGGTTTAGCTCTTTTTATGTTTGGTTCTGGACCTATTAAAGGTTTTGCAGTAGTACTTGTATTAGGAATTTTAACTTCTATGTTCAGCGCAATTTTTGTATCGCGTGCCATAGTTAATTATATTTATGGTAACAAACGTCAGATAAATAAATTATCAATAGGCGAAATATTTAAGGTAGATAATAACTAAATATATGGAAATTTTTAGAGTAAAAAGAGATATACCCTTTATGAAATATAGCAAAATATCTGCAGCAATATCGACTACTGCATTTCTTTTGGCGGTTTTCTTTATTATTATTCGTGGTTTGAATCTTGGGGTAGATTTCACTGGTGGAACAATGATGGAAGTAAGTTATCCAGAAGCTGCGAATATCGAAGATATCCGGGAAACCCTGCAAAAGATAGATTTAAATGATGCTCAAGTACAAAATTTTGGTACTGAAGAAGATGTTTTAATTCGTTTACCTATTCGTGAAGGCTTGTCTATTGCAGACATATCAGAAAAGGTTTCTCTTGCTCTAAAACTTTCAAATGATTCAATGCAAGTTAACAGAGTTGAATCTGTTGGATCACAAGTGGGAGATGAACTTTATGAAAATGGAGCCTTAGCAGTTCTTTTTGTTTGTATAGGGATTATGCTTTATTTAACGATGAGATTTGAGTGGCGATTTGCGATTGCAGCAATTTTTGCAAATATGCATGACGTTGTAATTATTCTAGGTTTTTTTGCTTTTTTTCAATGGGAATTTAATTTAACTGTTCTTGCAGCAGTTTTAGCTGTTTTAGGCTACTCAGTAAATGAGTCAGTTGTTGTGTTTGATCGTGTTAGAGAAAACTTCAGAAAAATGAGGAAAGCAAATGTTGCCGAAGTCATAAATAATGCAATCACACGAACTATGTCACGAACTATTATGACCCATCTATCAACACAAACTGTCGTAATTTCAATGTTGATTTTTGGTGGTGAAATACTTCATAATTTTGCTTTAGCATTAACTATAGGAATATTATTTGGGATTTATTCTTCAATTATGGTTGGATGTCCTATGGCAATGTGGCTCGGAACTAATCAAACTAATTTAGCCATTTTTAATTCAGAAAGAAAAAAGGAAAACAAAGAAATATAATTACCCACAGTGTTTAATTTTTCACTTACAAATCAAATTATTCTCTTAGCTATTCTCTTAATAGTGTCAGCTTTTTTTTCTATTTCTGAGACAAGCTTAATGTCTATAAATCGATATAGACTCAAACACTTAGCTAAAAGCGGGAATGCTGGAGCTAAGCTTGCCACAAAACTTCTTCAAGAAACTGATAAATTATTAAGTGTAATTTTATTATGTAATAACTTTTCAAATGCTGCTGCTGCAACCTTAGTAACTGTAATTGCAGTTCAATTATATGGAGATCAACAAACTATTATTTTGGGCGGAACATTAATTACAACTTTTTTAATTTTAATTTTTAGTGAAATATCTCCAAAAGTTATTGCAGCTGCTCATTCTGAAAAATTAGCATTATCCTGTAGTTTCCTGCTCTATCCTCTGCTAAAAATACTGTACCCAATAGTTCTTTTTGTTAATATATTTGTTTTAGGAATTTTAAAAATTTTTAATATCAAAATTAATTTCACTCAAAATAATCTAATTACAATGGATGAACTAAAAAGTATTATTAGTGATTCAGGTCAATTTATACCAAATAAAAATAAATCTTTACTATTAAATTTGATAGATCTGGAAAAAGTTACTATTGATGAAATTATGATGCCACATACAAATATTGAATATATTACTCTCAGTCAACCTATTGAAGCCATTTTAGAAAAAATAGAAAATTTTCACCACAATAGAATTTTGGTTAAAAAAGGTAATAATGAAGAAATACAAGGTGTTTTAGATATAAACAAACTCTTTAAGCTCTATATTAAAGAAAATATGCAGGCTTTGAATCAAGATGAATTTATTGCTTTGATTGATCCTCCTTATTTCATTCCATCAGGAACAACAATATATAAACAAATGCAAAAATTTCAAGATAACCAGGAAAAGACTGGTTTAATTGTAAATGAGCATGGAGAATTTATAGGTTTAGTTACACTAGAAGATATTCTTGAAGAGGTTATTGGAGAATTTAATATTGAGCTACCTTCAAAATCTTCGAAAATAATTTTTGATGAAAATGGTTGGATTGTAGATGGAGGAATTTCTATTAGAGAGCTTAATAAAAAATTAACTCTTAATTTACCAATTCAAGGTCCCAAAACTTTAAATGGATTAATTATAGATTTTTTCGAGGATATTCCAGAACCTAATACAAGCTTTAAAATAAGTAATATAACTTTTCAAATAATTAACGCACAAGATAAGAATGTCAAAAGTGTCAAAATTTATAGTAATTTAATTAAAAGTAAAAATAAAAATGGAACAAAATGATAACGCGGAAGGTCTTAAATTAAAACCTGAGAAGGTAAAGCCAAAGCTTCCTAGCGTATATAAGGTTATTATTTTAAATGATGATTTCACTCCTATGGAGTTTGTTGCGAATGTTATTCAAAAAGTTTTTAATAAATCTAGTGATGAAGCAACAAGAATAATGCTTAAAATCCATACCGAAGGAATTGGTGTCTGCGGAATATTTCCATTTGAGATAGCAGAAACGAAAATGAATCAAGTATTAAATTTAGCAAAAGA
>TARA_B110000008_G_scaffold171947_1_pt1 | contig 10919 bp, 11 predicted proteins | sample TARA_B110000008 | Tara Oceans TARA_B110000008 (sample SAMEA4396496) | marine metagenome | biome: Westerlies Biome; feature: [DCM] deep chlorophyll maximum layer (ENVO:01000326); material: water (ENVO:00002006), including particulate matter (ENVO:01000060) such as... | depth 40 m
AAAAATTACTTCTGTCTTGCTTTGAATTTAGGATTAGTTTTATTAATTACGTAAACACGACCTCTTCTTCTTACTAACTTAGAGTTAAGATCTCTTTTTTTTATTGATTTTAAGGAACTTTTTATTTTCATAAATTTTATCCTTTAATAAACGAAGTTATATAATCTTTCAAATGTATTTTTCCATATCTTCTAATTATATGATTATTTAGAGACATTTTAGTTAAAGCTGAAGCATATCTCTCTCCTTGTCTGGGTTTAAGATAAATAATTTTGAAATTAAACATTTTGGCTACATTTCTAATTGAATAAGCCTTTCTATTACTTATGCTATAATGTGCACATTTGCTGTTTTTCCAAGCCTCAAAACATATTTCAACAGTATCCTTTATATGAGTAAATCTTCTGGATTGAGTACCTGGTTTTACTACAGTTAAAGGTTTATTTTTTTTAAATAGATCTTCAAATATTCCTATTACGGTTGCCATAGACCCACTTTTAATTTGTCTTGGCCCATAAACATTATAAAAATAAACAACCTCATACTTAAAATTAAACCATTTTTTTAGATTTTCTAGTAGTTCTAAGTTTTTTGATTTTGTGAAAGCATATGGTGATAGGTTTTTATCATTTCCATTATTTCCCAAACTAGCAGATGTTGCTGAATAAATAAGTTTTATCGAATTATCTAAACAAAATTTAAAAACTTCATTGCTACCAATAGAATTTGAGTCATAACATTTGTTAAATTGTTCAAAACTTTGAAATATTCTAGCAAATTCACCAAAATGAAACACTGAATGAATTTTATCTTTTACTTTTTTTAAATGCTTATTTATATCTCTAGTATCTCCATTCAAATATTTAACTCTTTGATTTGAATTATGAATATGATTTTCTTTTTTTCCAGTGGAATAATTATCAAGGCTTATAATTTTTTTATTAGTTTTCTCTAAAAGTAATTCAATCAAGTTTGAACCAACAAAACCTGCTCCACCAGTAACTATAATATGATTTTTCATTAAGAGTTTTGCCTGGCAATGTCCTACTCTTCCGTGTCTTAAGACAAAGTACCATTGGCGCTGAAAGGCTTGACTTCCGAGTTCGGAATGGGATCGGGTATAACACTTTCGCAATAATTACCAGGCAAGGGATTTATATTTAAAAATTACAATAAGTAAATAGATAAAATATATTTAATTACTTATTATTCAAAGACCATAAAACAAAGCCTATAGGATAATAAATAATGATAGATAACCAATTGTTAAAAGGGTTTCCACCTGGTGATAACGGCCAAATTGATATAATTATAGCTACAATCATACAAACTTCAAAATCATTTAACTGATTTTTTGTTTTTGTTCTAAAAAAATTAGCAATTATGTTTCTTAATAAAATTTTAAAGATAATAAAAGTTAATGGTAAAACAAAAATTATTCCGATAAGACCTAATTCAGTTAATATTTGTATGTAAGCATTATGAGGATGAGTAGTGCAAGAATTTACAGAAATTTTATATTTTTTATCATTACAGTAAAATCTATAATTTTTATGACCTATGCCAAATATAGGGTAATCCTTATACATCATTAGAGCAGATTTATAATGTTCATGGTGAGTTTTTGTAAATGCATAAAAATTATCATTACCAATATTCATTTCATCAAAAGTTTGATCAATAATTCTTTTTTTTGAGTCTGTGCTTACAAATGAAAAAACTGAAATTAAAATCAAAGAAGAAATAAAAATTAATGATCTTGTAATCTTATAATTTTGTGACGATAAAATAAAAAGTATAGCACCAAGATTTATGAAGAAAAATGCTGTTCTTTCACCACTTAAAAATACTGCTACGTCAGCTAAGATAAAAATAAAATATGTTAAATAAAGTATATTTTTATCTATTTTTCTAAGTTCATAATTTAATATCATGAAACCAAATAATATTGGCAGAAACCTACTTAAGTAACTACCATATATTAATTCATCACCAAAAAAACTACTTATTCTAGGTCCTGGATAAAGTTTCCATCCAAATATATTTTTTCCAAAAAAATATTGGATATATCCATCTAGAATAAGAATTAAAAAACAAAATAAAATTGAAATAAAAATATATTTCATTAAATTTTCATATTTATCAACTAAATACCAGGTACATAATGAAAATACACCAAAACGAAAATAAAAAATTGAACTTTTTAATGAAATGTATTTTTCACTTGAGATAAATATTGAATTCAAAATTAAATATATACAAAAAATTATAAAATAAACAAATAATCTATTTTTAAAAAAATTTTTTACTTCCTTGTCATAAAAAAAATTAATAATAAAAATTACACTACATATTGATAACGCTAAATCACTAAAAAAAGGTCCTGTTATTAAAAGTAAAGGAATAGCAATTATTAAAGTAGAAGGTAAGGTTACAAAAAAACTATTTTTAAAGTCAAAATTATTCATATTAATTTAATTAATTATATTCTTATTATAATTTAACAAATCTGATATATCTGATTTAGCTTTTTTTCTTATATTATAAAAGCTTTATATTTATGGATTTAGTTCACATTAATTTCTTGGTTATATTTATTTTTTTTATGATTAATTTTTTTTTTAGAAATCAAATCTCACAATATCTAAAAATCATAGATCATCCTGATAAGATACGAAAATTACACAAAAAACCTGTTCCTCTTAATGGTGGTTTGTGGTTTTTTATAATGCTTATTATTTATAATTTTGGATATCTGATATTTCAAATAGATTTAGATTATAACATTATTTATATAATTTCAGCCTCAATTCTAATGTTTATCCTAGGTTTTATCGATGATAGGATTTCAATTAATGCAAACTTAAGGCTATTGTTATTTTTCTTAATTTTTTTTATCGTATGTGAGGCAAATAATAATTTACAAATTAAACAAATTGTATTTGAAAGCATTGAATTAAAAATAAATCTTAATATTTTTTCATCATTATTTACTGCATTCTGTATGGCAGCATTTATTAATTCAATAAATCTTGTTGATGGCATAAATTCTTTGGCCAATACAATTTTACTTATTATAACTTTAATTATTTTTTACATGTTTAGAGAAGAAAAAATTCTTTTTTATTACTTAATTTTTTTTCTTACAATAAATTCAATAATTATATTCAAAGAAAAATATTTTTTAGGTGACTCGGGGTCAATTGGAATTTCATCTTTTTTAGGATTTTATATTATCTATTTATATAATACCGACATAGGGTCAATTACAAAAATTTTTTACACTGAAGATATATTTATACTAATGGCTTTTCCAGGACTTGATATGATTAGAGTTTTTTTTAGTAGAATAATTAATAAGAAAAATCCATTTAAATCAGAAAGAAATCATTTGCATCACTATCTTTTAAAAAAATATAAATTGAGTAATACACTATTTTTGTATTTAATTTTTATGAGCATACCTATAATTTTAAATTTTATAGTTGGTGTTTATGCATCATATAACTTGCTTTTTAGCATAATTCTTTACATGGTACTTTTGAAAATAGCAACTTATGATTAATATTTGGTTAGCTTAAAATATGCATATAAGATAAATCATTTAAAAAAATTTAATCATGATTAAACCAATAACTCTAATTATTCCCTCTAAAAGTACAGAGAATAAAATTACCCACTTATTAAAATCAATAACAAAACAAACTTTTTTTCCATCTGAAATATTATTAGTTAATTGTAGTAAAATAAAATATTCAACAAATAAATACTTTAAAAATTTTTGTAAATCTAAAGGAATAAAATTTAAAATTTTAAAAGTTAACAAAATGTTTCCAGGAGCTGCTAGAAATATTGGTGTTAGATATTCATCTAATGAAATAGTAGCATTTTTAGATATTAATACAATTCCAGTAAATAATTGGTTAAAGAATGGATATAATCTAATCACAAAAAGTAATAAAAAAATAATTTGGGGGACTACTATTTATAAAGCTGAAAATTATTTTGAAAAAATTACTAGAGCAACTACTTATGGAAATAAAAAAATTGTAACCATTCCTGGTACCATTTTAAAAAAAGAGATATTCAATAAAATTGGTTTATTTTTGGAGCATTTAAGAGCCGGTGAGGATGGTGACTGGTTTAGAAGAGTAAAATTACATAAAACACCGTCAATGATTAACAAAAATAATCTTATTTATATAGGTCTTAAAGAGTTAACTATTTTGAAATTACTTAAAAAATGGCATAGAAATTATTCTATTTCAAAAAACCTTGGTCACCTAAAAAATCAAAAAGAAATTTATTATTTTTCTTTAATAATAATGATTTTGTTAATTGCATTCAATTGGAATGCATTCGTGGCGGATTGGAATATGGAAAAAAGTACATACCTTCCTCATATAACCAAAATATCTCTAGCTCTAATGATATCTAGCTACATCTTTCTTCGAGGTGTTTTTATTCCGTTAAAAAAAGGAGTTAAATTAAATTTTTTATTACCTCTAAACTTTATACCTATAGTTTTTCTGTCAATATTAATAGATTTAATTAAAGTTATTGCTTTTCTTTTTCCTAAAAATAATTAAGTTTTACCCCAAATTTCTTCCAAGCAAATCTTTTTTGGAAATTAAGTATTTTTTTTTCTTTGGCCACTGAATGTTTATTTTTGGATCATTCCAATTTATTGAAACTTCTAATTTTTTATCATAAAATTTTGAGCATAGGTACTCGACTTTAGCTTTTTTGCTTAATGTCAAATACCCATGAGCAAAACCTTCTGGTATAAAAATATTTTTTTTATTTACCTCAGATAATATTATTGATTTGTATTTACCATATGTTTTAGAGTTTTTTCGAATGTCAACGATTACATCAAATATTTTTCCCTCAATTACTCTTAGAATTTTTTTTTGTGAAGATGGTTTTTTTTGATAGTGCAAACCTCTTAAGCTATTTTCTTTGGAACATATAAAATTTATTTGTTTACAATCAAAATTTGAATTTAAAATTTTATTAAATCGTTTTTGATTATAAACTTCTGAAAATGATCCTCTTTTATCTTTAAAATTATTATTTTTAAAAACAATACATGAATCAAAAAAAAAATTTACAATGTTCATTTAATCTTTTTATATAATTTTTGATAATATTGATTGTTAAATTTAATATTATTGAAAAGATCTTCCTTCTTTAAAATTTCTTTTTTGAAAGCCTCATATTCTAATGAACCTACTATTTTATTTGAACGTTTTTCATAATTTCTTACCATGATTGAAGCATCAAGGTAATCCTCATGATTGCCAGCATCATACCAATAATGATGAGAGTCTAATCTATTCACAAATAAGCTATCATTTTCTAAAAGAATATTATTAAGATCAGTTATTTCAAGCTCTTTTCTTTTTGATGGCTTTAATCGTTTTGTTAATTCTATTGCATGATTAGAAAGATAGTAAATTCCTGTAACAGCATAATTTGAAACATATTTTTTTGGTTTTTCAACAATTAATACTGGAGTTTTTTTTTTAAATTTTATAACACCATATTTATTTGGGTCTTTTACTTTTTTAATAAATATACTTTGTTTTTTTGACATACTGGCTGCAAGAAATTTTTTATCAATATTTTTTCCAAAATAAATATTATCTCCTAGTATCAGGCACATATCCGAACCATTTAAAAATTTTTCAGCTATAAGAATTCCTTCTGCAATTCCATTAGGATATTTCTGAATTTTGTATGTAAAATTTACTCCATATTTTTTTCCATTCCCTAGCAATTTTTTATAAAAATTTAAATGACCTGGAGAAGAAATAATTAAAATATCCTTTATATTTGACATAATAAGATTTGATAGTGGATAAAAAATCATTGGTTTGTCATAAATAGGTAATAGTTGCTTTGACATAACTTGAGTTAATGGATGCAATCTTGTACCAAAACCACCTGCTAATATTATTCCTTTGCGATTAAATTTCATATATTTTCCCTTAAATCTTTTCTCCAGTCAGGCAGCTTAAATTTTAATTTTTTTTGAATTTTGCTTGTATCGAGACTTGAATTTAAAGGTCTTTTTATTTTATTTTGTGATTGAATATATTGGTAGGGTAAAATTTTATTATTTTTTTTTAAAATTTTAGCTATATATTTTGTAATTAAATATCTTGATGACGGATTTTTTCCACATAAATTATACAATCCATACTCAGTGGAATTATTTTTATCTAATTCAATTATAGACTTAATACATTTTGCAATTAGCTGCACACTTGTGGGACTACCAATTTGATTTGATGGTACACGAATATCTTCATTTGATAAAATTTTATTTTTAATTTTACTTACAAAATTATTCATAAATTTCTTATTATAAATCCAAGAAATACGAAAGATAAAATAACGACATCCAGATTTTTCAATATATTTGTCACCTAAATATTTCATTTTACCATAATAGTTGATTGGTTTTGGAATTGATTTTTCACTATAAGGAATTTTTTTTTTTCCATCATAGACATAATCTGTAGAAAAATGAATTAAAGTAATATTTTTTTTTTTACAATATTCAGCAATATATTTAATATTTTTAGCATTAATAATTTTACATCTTTTTTTGTCTATTTCAGCCTTATTTACGTCAGTATAAGCAACACAGTTTATTAAATACTTAATCTTAAATTTTTTTAAAATTGAAATAGTGTTATTTTTTTTTTCAAAATCAAAATTTTTAAATTTTTTTCTAGAAATTTTAAAAGATTTTATTTTTTTGGAAATTTCACTGCCTAATTGACCATCACTACCTAAAACTAATATATTCATTATTAATTATATTTATTTATATAATAACTAGAAATTTTAATAAGGCCTTCTTTTAAATTTGTTTTAGGTACCCAATTAAATTTTTTCATTTTAGAGGAGTTTATGGCATACCTAAAATCATGGCCGGGTCTATCTTTTACAAATTTCAATAATTTTGTATAATTAAAATTAATTGGAATTTTTTTATTTAAAATTTCACATATCATTTTTGCAATTTCAATATTCGATAACTCACAATTTCCACCTATATTATATTTTTCTTTATTTTTACCTTTTTGTAATATCTTTAATAATGCCATACAGTGATCTTCTACAAAAATCCAATCTCTAATATTTTTACCATTACCATAAATTGGTATTTTTTTTTTTTTTAATTGCATTTCTAAAAATTGTTGGAATCAACTTTTCATCATTTTGAAATTTGCCATAATTATTAGAACAATTGGATATCATATAAGGGAAATTATAAGTATTAGAAAAACTTCTAAGAATTAATTCTGCAGCTGCTTTACTTGAAGAATAAGGATTATTTGGTTTTAAATTTGAATGTTCATTAAATGGTTTTTCTTTCAATAATAATGAGCCATATACTTCATCAGTGCTTACATACAAAAATTTAAATCTTTTTTTCTTATTAGGGTCAAGCTTATGATAATAATTTTGAAGAGCATCTAAAAAATCAATAAATTTTACACAATTATTAGTGAAAAAATATTTTGGAGAATCTATTGAATTATCTACATGACTTTCTGAAGCAAAATTTATGATAGTAGTAATATCATGGTCATTTAGTACTTTTTTTATCAAAACTTTATCATTCATATCTTTTTTATAAAAAAAGTAATTTTTATTTTTATTAAATTTTAATATTTCTTTTTTATTTGCTGAATATTTAAGTGGATCGATATTAATTACAGACATTTTTTTATTAAGACATTTATCAATAAAATTATATCCTATAAATCCCGCACCACCAATTACAAGGATTTTGTGTTTCATTTTTTTATTTTTGCGATAATTAATAACTTCATGATATTAAAAATTTTAATTTTCTTTTACATTAATCAATTAATGAATAATACATCTTTTCGTAACTATTTATATTGTGAATAATTGAAAAATTTTTATTTATTGTTTTTCGTGCTTCATCACCTATTTTTTTTCTCAATTTTTTAGATTTAATTAATTTAATCAAATATTTTTCTAATTTTTTTTTATTATTAATCTTAAATAGATAACCATTTAAACCATGATCAATAATTTGAGAGTTAATATTTTTTAAATTTGTTGTTATACAGGGCAAACTTGATGACATAGCCTCTACGAGAGCATTTGGCATACCTTCAGAAAGAGACGGTAATACAAATATATCAGATGAATTATAAATCTTAGACATCTTGTTGGAATGTTCGATAAAGAAAATCTTATCTAATACTTCTTTTTTTTTTGCATCAATATAAATTTTTTCAAAGTAATGATCACTTGATAGATAATAATTAAATTTCTTTTTTCCAACAAACGTTAATGTACAGTTATATTTTTTAGATATATTCAACCAAGCGTCATATAACAACTTTTGATTTTTAATTTCAGAAAAAAATCCAACACATAAAATATTAAGAACTTTGTTTTTTTTTTTAGTTAGTTTAAAATAATTGGTATCAACTAAATTTGGTAAATATTTAAATTTAAATTTTTTTTTTACAAAATTATTTTTTAGTGTGAAAAAAATTGGTGCAATACAATGTACTAAATCAATTTTTTTTAAAAAGAAGTATTGAAAAAAACTTTTATTTCTGATTGTGTTAATATCATCTTCTTTATATCTTGTTGGGGTAAAAATGATTTTCTTATTGAAAATTTTTGCTAAAATTATTAAGATAATATTTTTTTGTGTGTGCCCTCTTAAATGAAGTAAATCAAAACTATGTCTTATTGATATAAAATAACTTATTAATTTTAATAATGATTTTAATATTAAAATATTTTTATAACTTTTAATTCTGTAAATTTTTTTTATTTTAAATGAGAAATTATCATCATATTTTTTAGAAAATGAAATAATATTAAAATTTATTTTTTGGTTTAAACTTTTAATAATTTGTTCATGAGATTTAGCACCACCTGCTAGTTCTGGTTTATATCCACCTAAACAAAGTAATATTCTTTTTTTCATAACAAAATTTATTTCAACAACGCTAATGTAGTTTTTTTTCTAATTAAACTTCCTAATTTTAATATCTGAATAATTGAAATTTTTCCATCTAACTTTTGGTTAATTAATTTTAAAGAATAAAAAGGACCTACAATTTTTTTTATAAAATCAAAAATATTTTGAATTTTGTAATAATCATGGATGATTATAATTCCATTTTTATTAATAAATTTAATAGAGTTAATAATATCTTTGTAAGTTTGATCAACAGTATGATTTCCATCTACAAAAATAAAATCAAATTTTTTTTGTTTTTTTTCAAAAAAAAAATCTGATCCACACGTGTGAAAAAATATTTTGTTTTTGATATCATTATTTTTTAAAAGTTGAATTGGACTTAGTAATTTATTAAAATGTACAAAACTATTCTTTTTGTTAACATTATAAATATCTACAGTATCAATGGTTCCATCTTTTAATTTAGAGTATTTAAGTGCACTTGCCATAACATTTAAAGAATGACCAAGGTGAGTTCCTATTTCAAGAATTCTTTTTGGTTTAAAGTAACAAATCATAAAAAAAAGAAATTTTTGATCATTAATATTTATTCCACCTGAATTTTTATGAAATTTAATTTTTTTTATTTTATTTAAAAAATTTTTCCATTTTAAATTAATATTTTTATCTAAAAGAATTATTTTTAATTTAGCTAAATTGATTTGATTTAAATTAAAACTAATATTCTTATATTTAGAAGAAATATAAACTGTTAATAAAAATTGGTAAATAAAGCTAATTACTTTTCTTATAAAATTATACATATTAAGCTATTTTAAAGTCTAAAATCTGAAAGCTCTTTTTCATAGAAAAATTTTAAATCAAATAAATAAGATTTTTTATTTCCAAAAGTTTTTTTTGGATTTTCAAATTCTTTTTTATTGAATTGATTATGTGGCACAGCTAATACAATTACATCATAAAAGTTTTTTTTAATTTTATCAATCAGCTTAATATTATAATATGAAAATACCTCTTTTTTATCTGCTTCTGGATCAAACACATCTACTAAAATATTATCTTTTTTTTTTAAATAATTATAAACATCAAATACTTTAGAATTTCTTATATCTGGGCAATTTTCTTTAAATGTACATCCTAAAATAAGAATATTTTTTTTAATCTTTTTCAACTTATTTAGTTTAGATAAAATTTTTTTTGAAACATACTTGCTCATAGAGTCATTAACCGATCTACCTGCTAAGATAATCTTTGGTTCATGACCAACAAGCTTAGATTTATAAGTTAAATAATATGGATCTACTCCAATGCAGTGTCCTCCTACCAAGCCAGGTTTAAAAAAATTGAAGTTCCATTTCGTTGCTGCTGCTTTTAACACTTCCTCTGTATCAATATTAAGTCTAGAAAAAATTTGTGATAATTCATTAATTAACCCAATATTTAAATCTCTTTGTGTATTCTCAATTACTTTTGCTGCTTCAGCTACTTCTATACTTGAAGTTCTAATCACATCTGCTTTTATGATTTTCTTATAAACATAATAAATTTCTCTTAGTGATTTAGAATTGGAAGCTGAAACAATTTTATTAATTTTTGTAAGAGACTTTGAACTATCTCCAGGATTTATTCTTTCTGGGGAATATCCACAATAAAAATCCTTATTAATCTTCATTAAAGATAAGCTTTCTAGTAGTGGAATACAAATTTCAGTGGTTAATCCAGGATAAACGGTAGACTCATATACTACAATATCACCTTTTTTTAAATTTTTAGCTACCAACTCTGTTGCTGATTTAACAAATGTTAGATCTGGTTTATTTACATTATTTATTGGTGTAGGGACTGTAATTATATAAAAATTGACATCACTTAATTCAGCAATTTTATCTGACAATTTAATTTTACTGCTTTTTAAATTCTTTTT
>TARA_B110000008_G_scaffold32490_1_pt1 | contig 10918 bp, 7 predicted proteins | sample TARA_B110000008 | Tara Oceans TARA_B110000008 (sample SAMEA4396496) | marine metagenome | biome: Westerlies Biome; feature: [DCM] deep chlorophyll maximum layer (ENVO:01000326); material: water (ENVO:00002006), including particulate matter (ENVO:01000060) such as... | depth 40 m
TGAAATCATTAAAGAAAAAGAAAATATACGTCGGATGTTAATTAAGTCGGACCTATTCACTGTCTAATAACTATAGTAATCAAGCCTTATCAATGACTCAGTGGCTCAACTGGATAGAGCAGCCCCCTCCTAAGGGGCAGGTTGCAGGTTCGAATCCTGCCTGGGTCGCCATTTGAGCAACAGCCAGAATTAATGCCCATTTTGTCTACTGTCATATTTGCAACCGATATTTAAACTTTTGCACGCGCGCCACTTGGATCATACATTGCTTTTAGTGAAGCTTCAGCGTTGACACGTATTCCAGCCACGTCAATTTCATAACTTGAAGCCAATATATCCAATGCGCTCTCGCCCTTACATGGCACATAACCTAAGCCAACGGCACCACCAAGATGATGTCCATAATTCCCAGATGAAAGATAACCTACAATTTCACCATCTCTTAATATTGTTTCATTGTGGTAAAGAAGTGGCTCAGGATCTGTAAGTTTGAATTGTACTAATCGTGCATTTAACCCAAGCTCCCTTCTGCGCAATACAGCGTCCCTACCAATAAAATTCGGCTTTCCCGTCTTGACTGCAAATCCAAGCCCAGCCTCCAGAACATGATCCTCACAGGTAATATCATGGCCAAAATGCCGAAAACCTTTTTCGATACGACATGTATCCATCGTGTGCATGCCACACAATTTAGCATTTATCTCCTGTCCAGCAGTCCAGAGGGTTTCAAAAACATGCTCTGCCATATCAGAGCTGACATAGACCTCCCAACCGAGCTCACCAACATACGTCACACGATGCACCCGCGCCAGGCCCATTCCAATTTCAATTTCTTGAGAGGTGCCAAAAGGGTTCTTTGTATTACCAAAATCATTCGGCGAAACCATTGCAAACAGTTTTCTTGAATTTGGACCCATAACCGCTAAAACGCCTTCTCCACTAGTAACGTCAGTGATCACAACATTAAAGTCACCTTTGTTTCGTTGCATCCAAGTTTGATCTGCCAATCGAGTTGCAGCGGGTGTCACTATCAAATATGCGGTTTCAGACATTCGGGTCACAGTGACATCGGCTTCAATTCCAGCGTTATTATTTAAAAATTGAGTGTAAACAATTTTTCCAACTGGAACATCATATTGCCCACCCCCAATATAATTTAGAAAAGTACAGGCATCAGCGCCCTCAACCCGAATTTTACCAAAAGAGGACATATCATAGAGCCCAACATTTCCACGAATTGCCTTATGTTCAGTTGCAACATTCTCAAAAAAATTTTGACGCTTCCAACTATATTTATATTCCGAAGCTTGCCCTGGTTTTGCAAACCAGTTCGCACGCTCCCATCCAGCTAGTTCTCCAAAAACTGCACCATTTTCTTTTAAATAATTGTGGAATGGCCCTCGTCGAATACCTCGAGCAGATTTTTTCTGCAAATATGGAAAATGGTCTGCGTATAACAGACCGAGTGTTTCTTTGGAGCGCTCAAAAAGGTAATACTTATTTCCTTGAAAAGGCTGCATTCGATTGATATCTACATCGCCTAAATCAAAAGGCTTTTGTCCGTCTTCCATCCATTGTGCCAAAGCCTGACCTGCTCCCCCAGCGGATTGTATGCCTATAGAATTGAATCCAGCTGCCACCCAAACATTATCCATCTCTGAAGCAAGACCTAAATGATATGCATCATCGGGAGTAAAACTTTCTGGGCCATTGAAAAATGTATGAATGCCTGCTTCAGCTAGCATGGGCATTCGGGCGATTGCAGATTCTAAAATTGGTTCAAAATGATCAAAATCTTCTGGAAGTTGGTCAAATTCAAAATCTTTTGGAATTCCATCCATGGCCCATGGCTTAGATAACGGTTCAAATGCACCAAGCAACATTTTTCCAGCATCTTCCTTATAATAGGCGCATTCATCAGGCACCCGAAGCACAGGCATTTGGGTCAGCCCATCAATTGCTTCAGTAACAATATAAAAATGTTCACAAGCATGGAGAGGCACATTGACCCCCAACATTCGGCCGATTTCATGGCCCCACATACCGGCACAATTGATCACATTTTCACATTCAATTGTACCACTTTCGCCTTGCTCATTATTCCACTGGACTTCAGTTATCCGGCGTTTTTGACGATTTACGCCAGTAGCTTTAGTGCGCTCTATCACTTGTGCGCCCATCTGCCGGGCACCTTTAGCCAAAGCCAAAGCGATATTTGCTGGATCACCCTGCCCATCCAAGGGTAAAAATACTCCACCTGTAACATCCGCAATATTTAGATGTGCGTATTTACTTTTAACTTCAGACGGGCTGATTTCTTCAACCTCAACTCCAAAAGCCCGAGCCATTGCCGCTTGACGAAAGAGCTCCTCTTTGCGCTCTTCAGTAAGCGCTACAGTGATAGAACCACAACGCTTAAAACCGGTTGCAACACCCGTTTCAGTTTCAAGGTTTCCATAGAGCTCTTGGCTATATTTTGCCAGCTTTGTCATGTTGGCGGTCGCTCTCAGCTGTGCAATCAAGCCCGCAGCATGCCAAGTCGTACCAGATGTCAGCTGCTTTCTTTCCAACAAAACAATATCTTTCCACCCAAGATGCGCTAAATGATAGGCAACGGAACAACCAATCACACCGCCTCCGATAATAACTGCCCGCGCTTTTTTAGGAACCTGTTTCACGTAGCCATCCAGTCTAAAATTATTGAGGTGTCAAACCCTGATCGTAAAATCAACATACATTTAATAGCTAAATTTTTTATCATTCTTTTAAACTCTAAAGTGCTTTGCGATTATAGCAATATGATCAGGACCAACTTCACAGCATCCACCCACAATTGATGCACCCATCCCAGCCCAGGTTTTAACAAACTCTAAATATCTTTCTGGACCAAGGTCAGTACGAGCTTCTAAGAGGTCTACTGTTGCATCAATACTGTTAAAATCAGAATGGATACCAGTGAAGCCATTAGCATAAGCACCTATAGTAAAACCATTTCCAATCAAAATTGGAAGTCCGTCAGACACCGCTTCAGGCAAAGAGCAATTTATCAGAACAGCCGCAGGGTTAAATTCTTTTAACATGGGTATAGCATCCATCAAAGGTTCACCTGACCGAAGTTTTGTTCCTCTACTATCATCCACTGACAATGCCACCCAGATTGGCAATCCAGTCACACTGGCGCCCATTAACCCACCACGCGCCTGATCAATTGAGGACATAGTTTCAAGAATATGAAAATCCACATATGTGGAATGAATACGTGCTAGTTCAGCATAAATCTCGGCCGCCTGTTCCGAGGGTGGAGCCTTATCAGGCTGATAGGAAAAGCCTAGAGGCCCTAATGAGCCAGCTACCTTCCCCGATCCGTGAGAATCTCTTGCCTCCACAGCCATTTTACACGCGGAATGTGTCATCGGTAAAAAATGCTCAATTAAGCCTTTAGTTTCCAATCGATCACGCAAAACTGCGTATGTATTGGTGGTCGCCACATCCGCTCCCGCCTTAAAATATTCATCATGAACTTGGCGAACCAAATCAGGCATATCAAGCAAAGCCTGCATTGACCAAAGGTCTGTCGCGGAACCTGCCCGACTAACTAATTCTTGCCCCATACCGCCATCTAAAATAATCATAAGAACATCCAACCTTTCAGAAACTTTCTTACAGTACAAAACAAAACCATTAGGTTCAAAATAAAATTTTTAATTTTTTAAATTGCAATTATTAAGCACGTAAACGGCTATTATCTGCATCCCAAAGAGGTTGATCTTCTTGTACATTAGCAGCGTATCTTTGGCCAAAAATTTCAACTTCAACTTCAGTCCCAGCAACTGCCAAATCAGTTCGCAGCACGCCTAATGCAATAGATTTATTTACCCGATAGCCGAATGCACCAGAAGTGGTTTCACCAACAACAACACCATTGTGCCAGATAGTTGACATATATGGGGCATCGAACAACCCTGTTTCCAATATTAAAGTGACAAATACTTTTTTTGAACCTTGCTGCTTTTCATTTAGCAGTGCAGCTTTACCTGGAAATGTCTCAGCTTTATCCAATTTAACAAAACGACCCAGACCACCTTCTAGTAAACTATAGTCGGTAGAGAGATCACCTTTCCAAGCGCGGTAGCCTTTCTCCATGCGTAAGCTATTTAACGCATACATTCCAAAGGGTTTGGCTCCAGCAGAAATTACTGCATTGTAGAGTGATGGAATCTTCGCGTTATCTGCATGAATTTCCCAACCTAACTCTCCTGCAAATGAAACACGAATTAATTCACAAGTTTGACCTGCTAAAGTTGCGGATTGGTGACTTAGCCAACTCAGAGATAAGTCTGCATTGGTGCCCATAGCAGTTAATACATCACGAGATTTAGGTCCCGTAACAATTAAAGTGGAAAACTCTTTGGTATTATCTTCTAGGTTTAAAAACTCAGGTAATGCATTATTAAGAACATCAAAATCATGCCATTGCGCAGATGCGGCAGTAATCAAAGTAAAACGATCTTGCTCATGACGAATGACAGACATCTCCGTTAGTATCCGTCCACGATCATCTGCAAAGTATGCTAAGTTCATCCGACCAATTTTGGGTAAGCCTCCAGTTATAAGTCCAAGTAAATATTTTGCAGCACCGCTGCCTGAAAGGGTGAACCGGCTAAATCCCGGTAAATCAAGAACCCCGCACTTATCTCTAACGTTCTCAGCTTCTTCTTTTATCCGCTGAGCCCACGGGCCCTCTCGTTCCCATGTATGTGAAGTTTCCTGGGACACATCATCACCACTTTTCGCAAACCAGTTTGCTCGCTCCCAGCCGTTGTAAGCACCCATAACTCCGCCTAAGCTGACTACTTTATCATGCACAGGAGATAGTTTTTTATCCCGTCCAGCGGGCCATTCATGATAAGGAAAATGCATAGCATATTCATGACCATAAACTTCCATAGCTTTCTGGTTACAATAATCTTGGTCAGTATAATCAGTATACCGTCTTGGATCTACTGCCCACATGTCCCACTCTGTTTCACCCTCTACGATCCACTCAGACAACACTTTTCCAGCACCACCACCCTGAGTAATTCCGAAAGTAAAAACACAGCCCTCATATGCATTTTTTACGCCAGGCATTGGGCCAATTAAGGGTAGGCCGTCAGGCGCATATGGAATTGGGCCATTAATTACACGGCCAACTCCTTGTGAGCCCAGAATTGGCACACGATTCATAGCATCTTCGATATACCACTCCAACCGTTCAAGATCGTCTGGATAAAGTTGAAAACTGAAGTCCTCTGGCATCGGATCGTCCGGGGTAATCCAATGTGCTTTGCAATTACGCTCATAAGGGCCTAAATTTAAACCGTTTTTGTCCTGACGCAGATAATAAGACGAATCAACATCTCTAAGGAGTGGTACCTTTCTACCGTTTGCTTCAGTCCACTCTTTCAGTTCTGGAATTTCTTCCGTCAAAAAGAACTGATGGCTCATCACCGTCATCGGAACTGTACGACCACCAAAAGGTTTAAACCACTCACCCACGCGTTGCGCATAATAACCCGCGCAATTAACTACTTTTTCACAGCGAATATCACCCTTGTCTGTATGAACAATCCATTCGTTTTCAACTTGAGACACGCCCGTCGCAGGACTAAATCTTTGAATTTTTGCGCCCATATCCCGTGCACCCTTAGCCAGTGCTTGGGTCAACTGGGCGGGATCAATATCACCATCGTCTGGGTCCCATAACCCTCCCGTCAAATCATGTGTTTCTAAAAAAGGGTATGCATTCTTCATATCAGAAACAGACATCATTTCGATACCTAAGCCTTGATATCTGCCCATTGTACGAGCTCGCTCAAACTCCTGCATGCGTTTTTTATCATGCGCCAAACGTATGGACCCAGTAACGTGATAGTTCATCGGGTAATCAACTTCATCTGCCAAGCCAGCATAAAGCCCCAAAGAATAACGCTGCATATTCATAACAGCCCAGCTAGTGCTAAATGATGGACAGTTCCCTGCAGCATGCCAAGTGGAACCAGCTGTTAGCTCATTTTTTTCAAGTAAAACACAGTCAGTCCATCCTTTCTTAGCCAAATGATACAATGTGGACACGCCGACAACACCACCACCTATAATTACCACCCGTGCTGTAGTTGGAAAATCACTCACTTTGGCTCCTCCTCTTTTCAACAAAGCGGCTATTTTAACATTTAGGTAAAATTATCATGCCTTGGTAGTGCCAAGCAGCACACCATCAACAAAAAAACAAGTTTGTTTTGCATAATTATTTCAAAAAATACTTAAGCAAAGATTGGTATAGTTCGGGCAACTCCACATCCGTGAAAACACTCTGCTCATCACTATCAATATCTAAAACCCCAACAAAGAGCCCAACCACCTTCACAAGGGTAAAAACACTCGACTTTTCAAATTGAAGTACGATCAAACAAATGCAACCTTGATTCCATTAAAACACAATGCCTATCACAACAGATTCGGCTTTACTAAAGACATTACTCCACGAAGGCATATTTTTAATGCGCGATTTTCATCTTCCAGGACGCTCAACAGTGTTGGCATCAAACGGTATGTGCGCTACATCTCACCCTCTGGCGACCACAGCTGCAATAGATGTCCTAAAAAAAGGTGGAAATGCTGTAGATGCGGCCGTCACCGGAGCACTACTTTTAGGACTCTGCGAGCCACATATGACTGGGCTGGGTGGGGATATGTTCGCACTAATTCAAAAAAATCCATCTTTAGATGTTATAGCTTTAAATGGATCTGGACGTGCACCAAAAAATTTAAGTGCTACAAATTTAAGAAAGCAGGGCTTTAGCACTGTTCCACTAAACAGCGTTGCCTCAATTACAATACCGGGGGCTGTTGATGGCTTTTGTCAGATAATGAAGGATTATGGCAAGTTAGGCTTAGAAGAGGTGTTGGCACCAGCAATCCACTATGCGCGCGAGGGTATACCAGTAGCACCTCGGGTCGCTTTTGACTGGGATGAGGGAGCTACCCGTCTCCAAGGCACCGCCGTGGATAAATTCTTATTAAACGGAGCAGCCCCCAAGATGGGTCAAATATTTTGCTCTCCCACTCAGGCACAAGCATTAGAGCTAATAGCAAGCAAAGGGCGGGATGGATTTTATGATGGGCCAGTTGCTGCTGACATGGTAGAAAGTCTACAAAAACTTGGTGGCTCCCACACATTAGAAGATTTCTTAGCAACAAAAGCGACCTACAGCACACCTCTTCAAAGTAATTATCGAGGAGTTGAAATGTTAGAACACCCAGCGAATGGGCAAGGGGCGACGGCTCTTCTCATGTTGAACGTCATGAAACATTTTCAATTTTCAAAGTTAGATCCCTTTGGCGCCAAACGTGCACATATTGAAACAGAAATCTCAAAATTTGCATATGCTGCACGCGACAAATTTATTGCAGATTTAGATTATACAAATCGCATTTCACACATGCTAGCATCGGAAACTGCTTTAAACATAGCTGACAAAATTAATTCCAAAAAAGCTATTAAAAGCTTATCGACTATTTCTGAGGCTATTCATAAAGATACAGTATACATCACAGTGGTGGACAAAGATCGAATGGCAGTTTCACTAATCTACTCGATCTTTCATTCATTTGGTTCTGGGATTGCATCAAATAAATATGGAATCCTTTTTCAAAACCGAGGTGCGGGTTTCACACTTGAGCAAGATCACCCAAACGAGCTTGCCGGAGGAAAGCGTCCAATGCACACAATTATACCAGGTATGTTGGCGGAGCGAGGACGAGTAACTATGCCGTTTGGAGTTATGGGAGGCGGCTACCAACCCAAAGGGCATGCTCGGCTTTTGTCAAATATGTTGGATTTTGACCTCAATATTCAGGAAGCAATAGATGGGCCAAGGTCTTTCTATGAAAATGGGGTACTAAATTTAGAACGAGGATATGTTTCAAATGTACGTCAACAGCTCGTAGAAATGGGTCATAAAGTTCAAATTCCACGTGGACCAATTGGTGGGGCTCAAGCAATCATGATTGGAGAAAATGGAGTTTTGACGGGCGCTTCAGATCCGCGTAAAGACGGATGTGCGTTAGGTTATTAACGCTAATTAAATTGAAAGTGCAGCGAATAAGTCCCATCTTCAAATGGGCCAAATAAATCAGGAATATCTGGATGGTCGACAGGCTCACCAGAAATATCAGCTATTAGATTTTGTTCAGATACATATGCTATATAGTAACTTTGGTCATTTTCTGCCAACAGGTGATAGAAGGGCTGGTCCTTAATGGGCCGAGCCTCTTCAGGAATTGCTGCATACCATTCTTCAGTATTTGCAAACTCTGGATCCACATCAAAAATAACACCACGAAAAGGATGTTTTTTATGACACACAATTTGACCCAAATGATATTTCGCTTGTATCTGCATAAACCACCTTTTCTTAATAGCTTTTTAATAAACGATCTATAATGAAAAAGTCTATCCTTGCAGAACAAATTTACCTGAACAATCCAGAAAATTTCAAAACTAGAAAATTAAATGATGTATTTTCTCAGCATTGCATAAGTATCCCAAGACGTTATACGTAAAGAAAATTAAAAAAAGCGAGTGGCTAAATGAGCAGTACCTTTCGCGCCCTAATCATATTAATACTACTTACGAGTTGTTCCTTATCAGGTAACTACACGAGGGCACCAAAATCTTTAAACAATGCATGTTCGATCCTGGATCAGCGACGCAGCTTTCTACCAGCTTTTAAAGCCGCTAAACGAAAATATGGCATACCCATCTCTGTACAAATGGCGGTAATTTGGCAAGAAAGTAAGTTTAAATCAAAAGCAAAAACGCCAAAAACATATTTTCTATGGGTTGTTCCAACTGGTCGTCAAAGTTCAGCATATGGTTACGCACAGGTTCTTGATGCAACTTGGAAAGAATACAAGTCAACCGCAGGTCGTTGGGGAGCACGCAGGAGTAATATTCGAGATGCGGCTGATTTTATGGGTTGGTATATGGCCCAAAATAACAAAAAGCTTGGAATATCTATGTGGGATGCTGGAAACCAATACTTAGCCTATCATGAGGGTCGCAATGGATATCGTCGAGGATCTCATAAGTCAAAACGCTGGCTTTTAAATATAGCAAGAAAACTGGATAAACGAGCAGCAATGTACAAAGATCAACTGATAAGATGTGGTAAAGGTTAAACTACTAAACCAACTAACGAGACCTTTTTTTAATTTCAGCCTGAATGTTGAATAAAACATCTGGGACTTGCTGATCCTCAATCCAATTTTCAACTATTACAGTAGAGTTGTTTCCCGAATTATTATCTACAATCCATTGTCGTAATCTCACTGGGTCTTTTGTAAATATGAGCTTAATAAAACCATAATCAGAATGAGTTGGGTCTTGAAGAGTCAGGACTGTAGTTGGGCCGTCAGCAAAGTGCTCTCTAACCATGTCTTGCTTTTTAAAGTCGACACTATTTTGAAGAATAATATTCAAAGGTGTCTGATTTAATGGGAACCGGAAGGGTTCGCTATCTGATTTAGGATCGAAAATAGCAACCTGCCCACCACCAACTACGACCAGCCCCAAGTTAGGTGGATCATACTCTAATCGTATTCGACCTGGCCGTTTTAAAAACATCCTGCCAGCTGAAACACTCCCATTGCCATTTACTTGGGTGAAGCCGGAAACCGCAGTAGTGACTCCATTCAAATATGCTGATAGCTCCTCCAAACTTAGTTTTTCTGCAGAAACTGGCGCAGCGATTAAAAAAAGAAAGAGGGTAAAGTTTTTCATATGTAGGTTTATATCAATTGTTTGACATTGGAAAAGTACAGATGTGCAAACTTGTTATTTAATTTACCATTATAAAGTAGCAATTTAACCCCGTTCTGGTACTAGAATTTCCCGCTTTCCAACATGGTTTGCAGAGCTTACTAACCCACTATCTTCCATTTGCTCAACCAAACGAGCTGCCTTATTATAACCAATAGCCAGTTTACGCTGAATATAGCTTGTGGAGCATTTGCGATCCTTCATCACAATTTGAACTGCTGTATCATATAAAGCATCCTCACCATCACCATTTCCAAGACCCAAAACTGCATCAATATCGTTCTCCTTGCCATCTGGAGGTCCCTCAACCACACCTGATACATATTCTGGAGGACCAAAGGCTTTCAGATGGTTAACCACATCTTCAACTTCTTCGTCTGAACAAAATGGACCATGCACTCGAGTAATTTTTCCACCCCCCGCCATGTATAGCATATCACCCATCCCCAAGAGCTGTTCCGCACCCATCTCACCCAATATAGTACGGCTATCAACTTTTGATGTTACCTGGAAAGAAATGCGCGTTGGAAAATTAGCTTTTATAGTACCTGTAATAACATCAACAGATGGGCGTTGCGTCGCCATAATAATGTGTATCCCAGAAGCCCTAGCCATTTGCGCCAGACGCTGGATGCAGGCTTCAATTTCTTTACCAGCAACCATCATTAGATCTGCCATTTCATCAACGACTACAACAATGTAGGGTAAAGTCTCTGGAGCAAACTCTTCGGTTTCAAACAACGGTTCCCCTGTGCCATCGTCAAAACCAGTTTGTACTGTTCTGCTGAACATTTCACTTTTTGCTTGGGCGTCCTTAACCCGACTATTGTATCCGTCAATATTGCGGACACCCATTTTTGACATTTTACGATAGCGCTCTTCCATTTCACCGACTGTCCACTTTAAAGCTACAACAGCTTTTTTTGGGTCAGTGACCACTGGGCTTAATAAATGGGGAATCCCATCATAGACACTTAATTCTAACATCTTTGGATCTATCATGATCATACGACATTCTTCAGGAGATAACCGGTAAAGCAGAGATAAAATCATAGT
>TARA_B110000008_G_scaffold279941_1_pt1 | contig 10915 bp, 9 predicted proteins | sample TARA_B110000008 | Tara Oceans TARA_B110000008 (sample SAMEA4396496) | marine metagenome | biome: Westerlies Biome; feature: [DCM] deep chlorophyll maximum layer (ENVO:01000326); material: water (ENVO:00002006), including particulate matter (ENVO:01000060) such as... | depth 40 m
CCGTGCATAATGTCTTGTTTTTCCACCTCTGAAAAGAAGGACTCTTTCATAGAGACCTTCTTTTTCTGCCCGTTGGTATGCGGCTAAAATTTCTTTGTGTTCAAAGCTTAAAACTTGATCGTGATAGGAGTGGGCGAGTTCATGTAATATTACATAGGGATGCTTTGCCCATTGATCTCTACTTAACAATTGTCGGGCTCTTGGTATATGGACTCTTTTTTCCAGGCTCGGGTCGTAATGATTACTGGTTAACCAACCCTTGCTTGGATGGTATTGCATGTTGCCAAGTTTGTGATCGAGATCAACCCGTATGACAAGGTTCCGTAATTGTTGAACCTTTTTTTTATCCAGAATGTAAGTGATTCTTTGGAGGTGGTTGGCTAATGCTTTTTTTACATCCCGAAATATTTTATTATATTCTTTTTTCTTGAAAATGGGATTCCATTCAACGGGCCATCCTTCAACATGTTGAAGGAATGGCTCTGGAAAGCTTTCGCTTGTTTGAGGGGTGGGTTGGGCATAAACAAAGAAAGATAAACTGAGTGCGATGGAAGATAATACAATGCGTAAGGACATAATTAAGAAACCTCTGTAATGGGAAAAGTGCTGGCAAGAACAACTTGATCGTCAATTTCAATAAGGATTGAATAATTTCCTGGATTTTCAAATTTTAAACGTTGGATATCATTAATTAGGTTAATTCGATGCTGAGGGCCGGGGGATTCAAATTCTCGATTAATGATGGTTCTTGGCTCATCTTCGGCCATAGGGATTCCAATGGAAATTTTTAGCATATGTTTTCCTTTGGTCAGATCGGAGAAAGACAGAAACCAGATCATACGAGGGTGAACAACAGGAAACTCCTTGGCTCTTAAATTAGAAAAAATTCCGAGAAGGGTGTTTTTTCCAGTCGCTGGATCGACATACACCGAGTCGCAGGTTATCCAGGCTAGAACTTGTGGTTTTGTAGACATAAATGTGTTTGTAGAGGTTTATATTATCAGCTATGCCAACCCGCTTCTTTCTAACAAAGCTTTCGTATTTGGGTCTCGTCCCATGAATGATCGAAAAAGTTCATCGGGGGGGAATGCGTTTCCTTGGCTGAGGATTTTTTCGCGGAATTCACGCCCGGTTTGTCCGTTCATAACTCCTTCTTTTTTAAAACGGGTAAAAGCATCTGCGTCTAATACTTCTGCCCATTTGTATGAATAATAGGCAGACGCATATCCAACTGGACTGCTGAACAAGTGACTAAATCGATGAACAATGGTACGAGCAGGAGATTTTCTTTTTGGGAAATAATCAACAAGAGTTGTTTGAATCTCATTTTCCAAATTTTCAAATTTTTTGTGGGCCAGGGTACGGTGTAGGAAGAGATCAACTTTTGAGAACGCAAGTTGTCTCATCATGACATTACCAGCCATAAAGTTCCGGGCCCTTAGCATTTTTTGAAATAATTCTTCGGGTATTGGATTCCCCGTTTCATGGTGCCTGGCGAATAAATCCAAACTTTCTCTTTCCCAACACCAATTTTCCATGATTTGGGATGGCAGTTCAACAAAATCCCAAGCTACATTGACACCGTTTAAACTACGGTGGGGTACATCCCCACATAAATGATGAAGAAGGTGTCCGAATTCATGGAAAATGGTCTCCACTTCATAATGGGTTAATAAAGCAGGTTGATCAGTTGTGGGAGCACTTAAATTACCGCATATTAGACCAAGGTGCGGTCCCCGTGGTTTTTCTTCGGATGGTTCTGCTGTATTCAAATAGTTCATCCATGCACCACCCCGCTTAGAAGAACGGGGATGCCAGTCTGCATAAAAAGACCCGAGTAACCTATTGTCTTCCTGGTCGTATAAATCATAAAATCGTACCTGTTCATGCCAAACTTCGAGCGGATTTTCTCCATCCTTTCCATTAGTAAACACTTCACCTTCAAATTTGGTTGATCTTTCTTCTATTTTTAAGCCAAATATTTGAGTTACTAAATTAAACATTCCGTGAAGGACCGATTGAATGGGGAAGTAAGGTCGAAGATCTTCATCGTTAAAATCGTATCTTTCTTTTTTCAACTTCTCGGACCAATATCCTACTTCCCAAGGTTCAAGTAGATCAACTTCCTGTTGATTCTTTTCAGCTTTAAAGCTTTCAAGTTCCCTATTTTCTTTGGTGAAGAAGGGAAGGGTTTGTTTTTGTAACTCACTAATAAACAAATCTGCTGCCTGCCCATTTTTTGCCATTCTTCTACTCAGGGTTGCATCCGCAAAATCCACTTTACCTAATAACTCCGCTTTTTCCTGCCGCAATCCGAGGATCTTTTGAATGATTTCTCCATTATCGTGTGGGACTTGCGTACCAAGTTGATCACTTGCAGACCATATTTCTTTTCGCAGTTCTTCATTGTCCAAGTATTGTAAGACCGGAAGCATTGAAGGTGCATGAAGGGTGAAGATCCACGAGTCGGCACCTTCTTCTTCCCCCAGTTTTTCAATGGCTGCCTGTTTTGCCGAGGCTTTAGCGGAAGGGGGGAGTCCTTTCAGTTTTTCTTCCTCTTTCACAATCATTTGCCAAGCATTGGTTGCATCCAAAACATTTTCAGAAAATTTTTGGGTGACTTTTGCTAGTTCGCTTGAAATTTCTTCCAATCGTTTCTTCTTTTCTTGGGGTAGGTTTGCACCCGCTTCTTCGAAGTCCTTCATCGTTTCCTCAAATAGCCTTTGGTCAATGGGGCTTAAATTTTTAGATTCCTTGCTCTCGGCGAATGCTTTAATTGTAAACCAAAGTTCTGGGTCAAGGGGGATTTTGGCCCCAAATTCTGAAACCGCCGGTAAAATTTTGTTGTGGGCGTCCCGTAATTCCTCCGAGTTGCATACCGATTCAAGGTGACAAACCAAACCCCACGCTTTATCCAAAATTTGAGTGGATTGTTCGAGTGCTTTAATGGAGTTGGCAAAAGTAACCTGTTCATTATTAATATCACGAATGTTCTGCAGGTTCTGTTCTGCTTTTTCTAATGCGATCGTAATATCATCAACAATAGATTTGGGCTTTAGTGAAGACCAATGAGGAAGGTCCGATGTTTCCAAAAATGGATGAGAGTTCATCATTTTAATTTTTAATTCGAGTGTTTGGTATTCTGTTTTAAAGTTAGGTGTAAAATGAAAAATAACATTTTAATATACCTAAAGGTTGGCAAATTGTTATTTTAAGTACTTTCAGGTTTATTATAAAAAATTGGAATATTTTGATTCACTTTTCTAATTACCCAAGGAAACTGCTTCTTTGGCAAGCTTAGTAATTTGTGAAAATTGTAAATTATGTACCAAATCTTGTGGCGTGACCCATGATCCACCTATGGTCAATAGGTCTGGGTCATTGAGATAGGTTGAAGTTAAATGTTGGGTTACCCCTCCAGTTGGTAGGTATTTTATGCCAAGATTACGAAAAGGAGCAATCAAAGCTTTCATGTAGGGGTAACCACCTGTGGGTTCGATAGGAAAAATTTTAATGGCGGGACAGTTAAATTTGGCAACCCGGTTTAATTCGGTTGGGGTTAGAATCCCGGGAATGAGAAAAAAATTATTTTTCTGTGATTTTTTCCAAATAGATTCATCCCATCCAGGACAAACTCCAAAATTTATTCCAATGTCCTGAACCTGGTCAATTTGTTCGTCTTTTAAAATTGTTCCTGCACCGAGCAGGAGTTCCGGGAATTCTTTTCTAATTTCTTCGAGTGTGGGAAGTGCGTCTTTGCTCCTGAGAGTAACTTCCAAGTTTGTTATTCCGCCTTTGAGGAGGGCTTCAACAGTTTGAAGTACTAATTTTGAATTTTGAAAGTTTAAAATGGGTAAAACGGACTGATTCCCAAGTGATTCAAGAATCCCCATTTTTTACTTTTTTTTGATTATGAGAATGCCGCATTTGTAAGAGTTCAATAGCCATGGCAAACCCCATGGGTACATAGATCATCGACTTCTCCACCTCTTTTCCCATGCCCTCCATGAAAATAGTAATTCCAATAACGATTAGAAATGAGAGAGCCAAAATTTTGAGTGCGGCATTTTTGAGAATGAAATCTCCAATTGGTTTCGCAAAAAAAAGGATAACGATGAAAGAAAAAATGACTGCAGTTATAATAATCCATCTGTTGCTGGTAAGTCCAACTGCTGTAATGACAGAGTCGAGAGAGAAAACCACATCGAGAACCACAATTTGTGCAAGTACGCTGGCAAAACTTGCTTTGGGTTTCCCTTTTGATTCGTGGTGTTCCAATTCAACTGTTGCATGGATTTCTTTGATTGCCTTCCAAATTAAAAAGAGACCACCTGCCAAAAGAGCAAGATCACGCCAAGAAAATTGAAACCAACTCGGACCGCTGGGCCATGCCGGATTAGTTAGTTCAATAAGTTTTAATCCGCCGAAAACCATTAAAACTCTGGCGACTAAGGCTAAGATTAAGCCAAAGTTACGAGTGAAGTTTCGATTTTTTTCAGGCAACCTGGCTACCAAAATAGCGATCACCAAAACATTATCGACTCCAAGAATTAACTCGAGTCCGACAAGCAATGCAAATAATCCAATTAAATCTCCGTCCATAATGGTACATCTTTCCATGCTTTATCTTTTTGAAAAGCAAAAAAGATTATATGATCGGGTTTGACCCGGTTAAATGTTTCTTCCTTATATAGAAATATTCATAATAAAAAAGACATTCAAATCATAGATGCGGGTCTTAGCTTTATACCTATCCAGACGCGTGTACCTTTAAAATTTGGTGCAGAAGTGCTCAATTCTGTAACCTGTGCCCGAGCGAATTTAACTGTTGGAAAAGCAAATGGAATTACCGCAAAAGGGTGGGGCGAGACACCCCTAAGTGTACAATGGGTTTGGCCTTCCCCTATTTCTTATAGTGAACGTTTTGATGCCATGTTAGCTTTTTCCGAGAAACTACTAGAAGTGTGCCGTTCTTTTTCGTTTAGAGGGCATGCTTTAGAAATTGGTCATTCATTTGTATTTAAGCTAGTACCCGAAATACTTGATGAATTTAACAAAGAAAACAGAGGTGGCACGGAGCCTATGCCTTGGCTGGCCGCACTCGTTTGTGCATCCCCTTTTGATCTTGCTCTGCACGATGCCTACGGAGTTGTTAATCAAGTTCCAGTTTACCAATCATACGGTTCAAATTTCCTGGATCAGGGCTTGGAAAGTTTTTTGGAACCAGCGGAGGGTACTAATGTTTCCTTTGCTGGAAAGATGCCCTCTGATTATTTGGAATTAAACCCACCGAATCACATTCCTGTCTGGCATTTGGTTGGCGGTTTGGATCCCCTTAATCAAAACGAGTTGAACGGAGATGAACCCGAGGATGGTTATCCAGTTCACTTAGAAGAATGGATTGATCGGGACGGGTTAAATTGTTTAAAAATAAAACTGCGAGGGAATGATCACGATTGGGATTATAAACGTCTGGTCTCGGTGGGGGAGATCGCTCATTCAATGGACGTGGAGCATCTTACGACAGATTTTAACTGCACCGTCACAAATCCTGAATATGTGAATCAAATTTTGGATCAGTTAAAATTGGATCATTATAAAATGTGGAAGAAAATTTTGTATGTCGAACAGCCTTTTCCCTATGAGTTAGAAAAACATAACATAAAAGTTCACTCTCTTTCTCAAAGGAAACCTCTCTTTATGGACGAAAGCGCCCATGATTGGAAACATGTTCGAACAGGCTTGGCATTAGGTTGGACTGGGGTGGCTCTAAAAACCTGCAAAACTCAAACCGGGGCACTGCTTTCTTTATGTTGGGCAAAAGCACATGGGATGGATGTCATGGTACAGGATTTGACAAATCCTATGCTTGCCCAAATTCCGCATGTGTTACTGGGAGCCCATGCGGGAACGATAATGGGTGTGGAGAGTAATGGTATGCAGTTCTACCCAGATGCTTCCAAGCGCGAAGCAGCGGTTCACCCGGGCGTTTATCAAAGGCAAAAGGGAATGCTTGATCTTTCAACGATTATGGGACCGGGCTTTGGTTATCAGATGGAAATTCAATAGTTTAGAAATCTCTGAGTTTTATAACAAAATTCAGAATTTATAATGGAATGGGGGCTAAAGTGCTTTATAATAGTTATTCATGATTGAGCAGAAGCAGGTTAAAGAATCCTCTTTTTTTGAAAAAAATATTATACGATGGTATAGAATCGGGGAGGGGCGAGTTTTATTAGAGTCTTATTTACTCTGCAGCATGGTACCAGTTTTATTTTATATTCTTCCAGAATGGATAATGGTGAGTAATGGTCGAATTCACCGAGAAGGATTAGTTGATTACAGTATGGGTTTGGGTGCGATCTTTTTTGCTCCTATTTTTGAAACCATTTTTATTTTCGTTCCAATCTTGGAAATTTGCCGATTTTTTAAAGTTAATCCAACATGGACAGTTCTTGGGTTTGCACTCTTTTTTGAACTTCTTCATACGCAGAGGGGAATTTTGGGGCACCTCGTTTTGTATCCGACGATGATATCGATGACGGTCTTGTATTTAGCCCAAAGAAAAAAGTCTTTTCTTCATGCCCTGCTATTTACCGGTGCAGTTCATGAATTTTATAACTTTACTGTAGTGATGGCGAGTCCCATGACATATGATAAATTCTTTTATTGAGCCAATTTAAAACACTCCCAAGTAATAAATAAGCAACTAATATAAAAAAGTTCTAAGAACTTAATTAAATCCACATACTCCTTAGACAAATTTGCTAGGAACAAGATAATTATCGAGTTAAATAACGACCCGTTTTTCAGTTAAATGAATTTGGTCAACGATGGATTGAACTTCTGTTCTAACCTCACGAAGCTTTTCTTTAGAAAGATTGATTTTATCGTGTGCAGCCTTTTGCAATTCTTCGCAGATTTCAGTTAAGCGTTCACTCCATTTTTCCAACGAAGCAAGGCTTTGGTCAAAAATTTCGCTTGAGGATGTGGCAAGTTGTTGGAAATGAGAAATTTGATCAGTGACCTGTCGTTTCGTTTCTCTGGTTTCGGCAAGCAGTATTCTTTCGTTTGCCACTCTTTTTAAGTCACCCGTAAGTCCAAATTTAGAGAGGAACCAAATAATCCATTTGGAGGGATCGAGTTGCCAAGGTTTGACCCCGTTTCTGTAATCCCATTGGAATTCGTGGTGATAATTGTGGTAGCCTTCCCCCATGGTGAATATTGCCGCGATCCAACTATCACGTGCACTGTGACTTGTTGAATAAGGGCGTTCGCCGATCATATGACAAAGAGAATTAATGCAAAAAGTTGCGTGCTGAACCATAACAACACGGGCCACGCCCGGGATCAATAAACCACCTAAAGCTCCAGCCATAGGGCTCAGGTTTCCTGTGGTTACAGCATAAACATATCCAATAATGGTTGGTAAGATAAAACTCATAAAAAAAGCAATACCATGAACCCATTTGTCCTGCCACATGACCAAGGCATCTTTCTTTAAGTCTTGAACATTATCCATGGGGCTTGATGGTTTAAGTTTAAACATAAGCCACCCCATGTGAGCCCAAAAGAATCCTTTGGTTATATCATAGGGATCATCATCAGTATCAACATGTTTGTGATGTTTCCTGTGTTCAGAGCTCCACCACAGGGCTGAATTTTCAAACGCTGCAGCTCCAAAAAGCAGTACAAATAATTTTACTGGCCATTTCGCCTTGAATGCTTTGTGGGAAAATAGTCGATGATACCCAACGGTAATACTCATTCCAGTTGCCGGGTAATAAAATAAAAATACGCCAAAGATGAACCAGTCCCATCCAAAAAAGTAAAAATAGGCAGGAACTACAGTGAAAGTAAGTATAGCGGTAATGATCAAAAAACTGCTCGTTACCCACTCTACTCGATTGAAAGGAATATTTTTGAACATGATGTACATGATCTTAAGGCTGATTCGTAAAATTACGAACCATTTTTTTATTTTATCTGCCTGTAATTTGTTAAATTGCTAATTTAGCCCGATGAGTTTTGACTTAATTGAAAATTTTGACTCAATAAATTTTTCCTTATTCTTCCTCAACTTTTATAAAATGAAAAAAATAATTCAATTTCTCCTTTTTACATTAACGCTGAGTTTCTTTCCCTGTTTATTATCAGCAGCTGAATCAAAGGTTCTGCATTTGAAGGGTAAGGATGGTCCTGGTAAAGGTAAGACGATCGTTCTTGTAGCCGGAGACGAGGAGTACCGAACGGAGGAAAGTATGCCCATGTTGGCCAAGATTCTTTCCCAAAAACATGGTTTCACCTGCAAGGTTCTTTTTGCTTGGGATAAAGATAGTAAATATATAGATCCGAATAACCAACACGGTGTTGTTGGTTGGGAACATCTTAATGGGGCTGATTTAATGTTAATCGGCACCCGCTTTCGCAAGCCAAATTCTAAGGATGCTCAGCATATTACCAATTTTCTTAATGCAGGTAAGCCAATTGTTGGTATTCGTACCTCAACCCATGCATTTAATGGTGGGGAAAAGTTTGGTGGGAAAATTTCTTATGGTCAGTTCGGTCCGCTTATTATGGGAGAGGGATGGGTCAGCCATCATGGAAAACATAAGGTAGAAGGAGCTCGTGGAATGATAGAGACCAAAAACGCGGCTCATCCTATTCTTAAGAGCGTGACGGATGTCTTTGGACCCTCTGATGTTTACGGTATTAAAAGACTTACTGATAAAGATACTATTTTAATGAGGGGAGCAGTGACTTCATCTCTAGAGCCCAAGTCTTCTTTCGTTGATAAGAAAAATCAACCTATGCAACCTTTGGCCTGGTTGCACCCTTACACTTCACCGAATGGTGAGAAGGGCACTACATTCTGTACGACCATGGGAGCTTCTGTAGACTTGGTAAGTGAGGATTTACGACGCATGCTAGTTAATGCAGTATACTTTTTAACGGATTTGGAAGTTCCTGCAAAAGCAGATGTTCAATATGTTGACCCATTTTATCCCTCCTTTTATGGATTCATAAGAGACAAAGAGTTTTGGCCGGGTCAAGACATGCAGGCAGAAGATTACGGACTGGGTATGACACCACATGCACCCGATCCTCAAGGCACTCCGAAATGGTCTTTTCGGCCTTCACCTAAGAAATAACTATTCTAGTTTATTGTTTTTTTCCCTCGATCGTTTCTTTTTTAGCTTGAGCTGCCAAAGCTCGATATCGTTTGGCTTCGCTTAAATAGGTCATTCTCATGCTCGGATTATGAATTCCCGTTGCCCCTCTCAATCTTGAGGTGGAATATGGCGGGCTCAGTCTTTGGGCATCAGCAAGTGCTTGGTAAGTTCTTGCTCTACTTTCATATGCCTTAACTTTTTCAACGGGCGAATCAAATTTTTTTTGGGCTGTGCACGATATTAAAAGTAATAAAATGAAATAAATAGTAGTTTGTATATATTTATTCATTCTATCGAGAGACCTGCATTAATTAGTTGTTTCTTTGCTTGTGCGACCGTAATTTTTCCACCCGGAAGTGAGAAGCCAAGGGTGTCGCCATTTGGTTTGAATCCATCGCCATTTACATCTACAAAAATTGGATTGTTGTAAGCACACGGTTGGATTGGTGCTTGCGAACTATTTCCGTATCCAAGCTTAAGGTTGGATTCTTCTCCGCAAGCAATAACAATAAGATGAGCATCTTCAGATAAATTAACTGAAAGTTGTTGTTTGAATTTAATTACGCCATCTTTAAAAAAATCTGGATGACTTTTCCTCGTGTAATTATGCTCTCTAGATTGCCTTCCATTTATGAGCAATTGTACTCGGTCAATATCTATCCAAGAAGAGCATTGGACCTGTACATTTAATTTTATCGAATCATTTGCCCGAGCGTTTCCACCAGGTAAAACACCATCTTGTGTGTGAACATTTAAGTAGGGTCCGGTAGTTAGGATCATTTGACCTGCCTTAGCCCGTCTGCTGATTTCTTCCCAATCAATATGTTTAGGTTCGTCTGTAGCAGAGGGTATATATGTGCGCCAACCACCAACACCATTTCCAAATACTGTATGAGCGTCACTTACAGCGATTCCCCATACCTTACGCCCTTGGTTCAGCATTTGAAGCCAAACAAATTCCTTAAGGATAGAAACCTGTTCACGACTTGCTCGTCTGGTAATTTTGAATGGGGCTTGGGCTAAGATGTCGGAGGCTCTGTAGTTTTGAGTCTCAATGGCGTCGATCAGTGAAATAATTCCCTCATAGCCCCCGTCTGGATGCCCGTCCTTGTCTCTATCGATGAAATTTTCGACCATGTCCGGATGGTTAATATGGATCCAACGATTCTTTTTATGCCCATGATGATTTCGTAAGTTAATTGCGTTAATTCGAGGATCCTTTACCCACTGGGGAGATCCGTTGTCCTGTAAAAATGGCTTGGGAGTAAGAGGAAAGGAATTGATATGTGCTCCTGATCCAGTTAATTCAATTCCTGAAATAGTTGAAATTTTTTCGGTAAGTCCCAGTTGTTCAATATGGGGTTGCCAATCGTAGATGCGGTTATGTTCGGTAGTGGGAGCAAATTCAATGTGTTCGGCGGCAAGGTTTATAATTCGATCATTCGTTCCGCAAACATTGTCTCCACTTGGAGTTGAGTGATTATGGAAATCTGTACTGATCCAGCCCGTTGTGTTTACAGATTTTCTGAGCTTGGCGATAAGAGTCAAATTCTGTTTCGGTAGGAGATTAATCTCTTTAGAAAAATGGTCGAATTCGATTCCTCGGGTAACAATGACTTGATACGCACCTGGATCCAGAGCGACAGAAAACCTTCCCGTTTCCGAATGATACTGATTTTTACATCCATGAGCCCGATCTATTGGTCCGAGGTCCGGGTCTTTAGTTCCTTTTAGTCCGATAA
>TARA_B110000008_G_scaffold274840_1_pt1 | contig 10914 bp, 5 predicted proteins | sample TARA_B110000008 | Tara Oceans TARA_B110000008 (sample SAMEA4396496) | marine metagenome | biome: Westerlies Biome; feature: [DCM] deep chlorophyll maximum layer (ENVO:01000326); material: water (ENVO:00002006), including particulate matter (ENVO:01000060) such as... | depth 40 m
TCATGATTGCCAATTCCGGCGGCGTCATCAGCCGCTATTATGACTTTGTCAAAGTGCTCGCTCCGAATTCATCGCTGACCGGCGGTGGACTGTTGCAGATGGCTCGCTATGGTGATGTCTTCCTTGATTCGCAATTTGACAAGGGTGGCGATGGTCAGCTCTACGAGTACGAACTTATTTATTATCCAACAAGTGAGGACGGCAACGGTTTCAAACGTCCACAACCCGACAGCGTGATCGGATCGGGCGTCTCGAATGCTAGTGACGATCCCGAATTTTATCGCTGGTTCTTCCTCAATAAAAACAACCGGGAAGCCGATAACTTTTCGCCGATCATGGCCTACAATCAACATTTCCGCAATTCGGGAGCCTCCTTTGATGCTGGGCTCGAGGATATTGTTGATGTCGACAGTTGGTTCCGGGGCATGGCCTACGCTGTCTTGAGCGGGGCGGGAGACAACGCCGGGTCTGGTAGCCAGCATAATGGGATGTATTACGCGCGCCCCGACGGACGTATCATGTTCCTACCGCACGATATGGACTTTGGTGCTGCCGGAGGAAACCCCACCGCATCGATCTTCGCCAACAGGGAATGTAGCAAGCTGGCAAACTCGAATTCGACGCCTGGCAACGCGCAACGCCGACGTATCTACTTCGGCATTCTTCACGACATTGTTACGACGACGTGGAACAGCGCTTATATGTCGGACTTCACCACCCATCTGGCATCACTCGACTCGAGTCAGAACTGGGCCGGCAAGCTCTCCTCTTTTGACCAACGCCGCAATTATGTGCTTAGCCAGATCAATAATTCCATCGCTCCCACCAATTTTTCGATCACCACGCCTTCGCCATTAACAGTAGCATCGAGTACGGCAACGATCTCTGGTAAAGGATGGGTGAACGTTCGGGAGATCCGCCTAGCCGGCAGTTCTGATCCGCGGGCGGTCGAATGGACGGATGGTAATTCTTGGGCGGTGAATATCCCGGTGGCACCAGGCTCAAATGCTTACCGAATTGAGGCCTATGATTTTTCTGGGGAGCTCATCGAAACCGATACGATTAGGGTCGATAACAATGGAACGGTTGAACCGGCTTCTACCTTGAATCTCGCCGTCTCCGAGTTGATGTACAACCCATCCGCCCCGACGGCGGCAGAGCTAAATTCTGGATTTGCTGATGCTGACCTGTTCGAATTCATCGAGCTGACCAACATCGGAACTTTGGACGTCGATCTCACAGAGGTGAGCTTTACCGCTGGCATCAATTACGATCTACCAGCGATAGTTATCCCATCGGGTGAGCGAGTCATCCTCGCCCGTAACCGTGCTGCTTTCCTCTTACGCCATCCGGGGATGGCCCCATTTTTGCTTACCGGCGAATACGGGATTGGTGACACAAACAAGCTCGCCAATGGCGGTGAGCTTATTGTAATTCAAGATGGATTGGGTGGCGATATCCGTCGTTTTACCTACGACGACAAATTTCCCTGGCCCAATGTTTCTGACGGTGATGGACCGAGCTTAGTGTTGATCGCGCCCGATACAAATCCTGATCATGCCCTCCCATCGAATTGGCGGGCTAGTGCTGTTTCCGGCGGTAACCCGGGTTCTTCAGACGCCAAGTCCTTCGTTGGGGATCCCAATGCTGACCTCGACAAGAACGGAGTCCGCGACCTGGTTGATCATGCATTACTTGGCGATGGCTTGCAGATTCTGACCTTCAGTGGCTCGACGGTTGGTTTCGAATTTAATCGTGACCTGGCTGCGGACGACGTGGTAGTCGGACTTCAAGTCTCAACTGATTTGTCAAATTGGACGAATGGCTCTGAATTGTTCTCGGCGTTAGATCCGATCTATCTTGGGACAGGGGGGCAGCGAATACGTTATGAAGCTCAGAGCTCAGAATTGCCGGCAGAGCGCTTTTTCATCAGACTGCAGGTGGTGCTGACCAAGTAAAGGGAGAGCTCGCCCCCTCAAAACCTTTCAATCCTATTGGATTTTTGACAAAACCAAAAGTGCGAGAGACCATGAAACAACCAATTCTCAAGATTTTCATGCTCGGCCTAGGCCTCGCCGGGCTAGCTGGCACAGTTTGGGTCATCACATCCATGATCAAAGAAGATCCGGATCGTTCTGGCTCAGGTCTTGCGCGCGGACCATTCAAGACGCGCCGCGCAAAGGATTATCAACGACCAACTCAGGTTGCAGTGGACGGAGACTCGACCAGTATTGATTTTTCCAGCGTAGGAGCGAAAACGGCTGCCGATTTACAATTAGAAAATCTTGATCCAGGCAAGGCCGGTTGGGACACCGAATTGCAAAGCGACTCTGCGGCCCGCGCGCTCACCCTTATTTTCGATAAAGATGGTGTCGATAAGCCGATCGCTGAGGACTTTCGGGGGACTCCGCTCAGGCCTGATTTGGTTGAAATCTATTCCAGTGATGGGATCCAAGTTCGGCGCTTGCAAGTCGGACAGTCTGGTGACGAAGTCCACGCTTTTGATAAGGTTGCCTTTCTTAAGGCACTCCCAAAGCAACATGGCACTAGAAAGATTATTCGTATTTCACGGAAGGGGAATGAGGGCAATTTCTCCACTCGGGTCATCGCTTCCACCCACGATGAATCCGTCGTCGGGAAATGGCATCAAACAACTAGTGTATGGGATTGCAACTGGGAAGTCTCAGCTCTCGAATCTGACGGACTACCACGTCTAAAACGACTCACGCTGCTTTCCCACGAAGAGGTCACTCGCACTGGAAAAAAACCGCTATTTGAAGATATCGCAGGCAACGTGCTCCCAGAAGAAATCGGTCCGCACGATTCGCCTGTGACACACTGGGCTCGATCCTTGACCAAAATCGATGACATAGATTTTTTTGGGCACCACGGAATCGCGATCGGCGATGCGAATGGTGATGGACTGGACGATCTGTATGTTTGCGACTGCGGCGGTTTGCCCAACCGCCTTTATTTGCAGAACCCGGAAGGCACCACCCGCGATATTTCAGCGCAGGCCGGAGTCGATTGGCTCGAGTCTTCCAAGTCAGCGCTGTTTCTTGATCTCGACAATGATGGTGATCAGGATCTGGTCGTCGCGACAGTGGCGCTGGTGCTCGTTTTGGAAAACGACGGGAAAGCAAATTTTTCGCGGCGCAGCGAAATCCTCGGCATATCGAACCCACATTCATTGTCCGCAGCTGACTACGATAGCGATGGTGATCTCGATCTCTTCGTCTGTAATTATCTCGCTAATTCAGCCGCTGGCGGTGTCAGTGGATCTATGGCCGGAGTACCATTGCCTTTCAACGATGCCGAAAATGGTGGTCGTAATGCGCTGCTGCGAAATGACGGCAGACTACAATTTTCAGATGTTACGAGCGCCGCTGGAATTGCTACGGGTAGCGACCGTTGGAGCTTCGCCGCTTCATGGGAAGATTACGACAATGACGGAGATCAAGACCTCTATGTTGCTAACGACTTCGGCCGTAATAATCTATTTCGCAATGACGCCGGTAGGTTCACGGATGTTGCTGCCGCTGCCGGCGTAGAGGACATTTCATCCGGGATGTCAGTGGCGTGGAGCGATGCTAATCGCGATGGGAGGATGGATGTCTACGTCAGCAATATGTTCTCCTCTGCCGGGGGGCGCGTTGCCTTTCAGCGGCAGTTCGGCAAGGGCAATCCGGGCGCGACTGCCGATTTTCAACGGATGGCACGCGGCAACACCCTTTTCCTTGGGAGCGACAAGGGGAAATTTGATGATGTGAGCGAGTCTGCCGGAGTCAATGTTGGCCTCTGGGCATGGAGTTCTCAGTTCGCGGATCTCAACAACGATGGCTGGCAGGACCTGGTCGTCGCAAATGGTTACCTGACTAACCAGGTTGGCGGTCCCGACTTGTGAAGTTTCTTCTGGCGGCAGGTCGTGTCGCCATCACCGACGGATTTCACCGACAAACAGGCAGTCGATGTGTATAAAAATTCTTGGGCGGCAATTATGAAATCGGCTCGCTCGGGAAGCTCGTGGAGCGGCTCGGAGACAAACCGTACTTTTCTAAATACTGGTGGGGGTCAATTTTCGGACGCCTCTTATATTTCGGGATTTGGGTTTGATGATGACGGAAGGGCCTTGGCCATCACTGACTGGGATGGCGATGGGGATCTGGACCTGTGGGCGCACAATCGCACAGCACCTCGCTTACGTCTCCTGCGCAATAGCTCGCCAGAGGCGAATCGTTCGGTGGCATTCCGATTGAAGGGTGGAAAAAATTCGAATCGCGATGCGATTGGGGCCCGGCTAAAGCTGACGCTCTCCGATGGCAGCGAACTCCTGCAGACGCTGCGTGCAGGCAGTGCATTTCTTTCGCAATCATCAAAATGGATCCACTTTGGAATTGATCCGGGGACGTCGCCATCTTCGCTACATGTGATTTGGCCGGATGGATTTGAAGAATCGTTTTCCGAAATCGCGGCAGGTGAGCGCTACCACATCGCGGAAGGGGAAGTGCTGAAGAAGGCCTCTCCGCGGGCGGCTCTTCGCTTAGGGCCGGCTCGGCAACGACCGATCGCGCCGCAATCTCCTGAGCAGATGGTTTTACCAGGGAGAATTCCACTTCCGGAGTTCCGCTATATCCCAGCGGGGAAATCGGAATCCGCCGGACTTGCTCCAGGTGAGAAGCCGCTCTTCATAACCCTTTTCTCAGGAACCTGTGAATCCTGCACCGAGGAGTTGCACGAGTTCGCACGCGACGAGGAGCGCATCAAGGCTGCCGGTCTCGAGGTGCTCGCACTCTCGGTCGACAAGTTGGTGGCCGGGTCCGATCATCTTGCAGCAGGCAAGCTAATCACTACGAGCAAGTTTCCTTTCCCAAGCGGGACAATAACGCTTCTCAGCGCTGATCACCTGCGCTTCTTACTCAAGTCGCTTTACGATTTCCCAGCATCATTCTCAGTCCCCATCAGCCTCCTGTTAGATGAGGAACGACGCTTATTCGCAATATATCGAGGTCGAGTCTCGACCGATCTTATCCTCCACGATGTCGCTTTCTCGAAAGCCAATGACAACCAGCTTCGTGATCTTTCGGTGCCCTTCCCCGGCAGTTGGTTCACGCCCCCGATTACTCCATCCGAGCTTACAGAGTTAATTTCGAACCCTTTCCACAGCACCTTTCCTGATCAAGGGTTACGGTATCTCGAACACGCGCTGGCGAGCTCAAACTCGAAAACCCGCAGAGAACGTTTAAAACGAAGAGTGAGTGGAGGCTATTACCGGCTCGCATGGCGAGAAGATTCCAAGGGAAGCAAGATTAAGGCGACCGCCTATTACCAAAAAACGCTTTCTATAAATCCTAGCAATTCCAAAGCGCGTACCGACTTCGGTGCACTGCTTGGAAATCAAGGGAAATTTAACGAAGCTGAAACGCAATTCCGTATGGCCTTGGAGCTCGATCCCGACGACCAGGTTGCCAAGAAAAATCTAGAACTGGTGATTCAGAAGCAACGATAGCTAGGTAATTCTTTTAGTTTCTCGCTAAAGGCTAAGCTCAGTCGCCACCCACGAAGGAGCAAAATTCCAAACATGATTCGCACTTCTTTGATTGTTAATAGTAGGATTCCCATTACAAAACTTCCTTACAAGTAACATTGGAAGCTGGAATTTTTATCTACTATTCGATCGTGCGGGGTTGTGACTTAAGGGCGATCGCTTTTTATCACTGGCACGAAAGGCTGAGGCCTCCATTACTTACGTTTAAGCCCTTTAACGACCATATCAATCTCGAGGAGCGATTCACCAAAATTTCCATCCTTAATCGCTAATTCTGATTCGCGGATGAAGTTTCCTTTGGGGTCATAACTTCGGACGGCACATTCGTGCAGTACGCCGACGGCCTCACTCTCGTCGGCCCGCGTGAGCCTGAGGAAGATCCTAGCTTCGCCGTCTTTTGCCGCACCCATTTTTTCGAAGAGTGGAGTAAGATCGATCCCGACCTCGATTGGTGTTTTGTCTTTGGGACCAGCGATAGGAACATGCCCCGCGTTTCCCCCACGGAAGAGAGGCCAACCATTGAAGGCTTCCGGTGCAAATTCATGCTCAGGAGCGCTGGCATCCTTATCACTGGCGATACCAATAGTCATCCGGATATCCGTGCGGTCGCTACAATCGAGCTTCAACCTAAGGGTTCTGCGGGGGAGGTAGCGAGTCACTTCTGCCCGGCCAAGGTAGTTCCCACGTTTCCACGTAGGATCAATCATCGCACTATAAAGAAGGAAGATCTTCCCATCCTTCGACCAATTCTCTCCCCATGAATTGACGACGATATAGGCTCCCCGCTCCCAGTCAGCGAGGGTTATTTTGCCATCATTGTTAAGGTCAATATCATTGGTAACCTTGCCGTCACCATTCACATCATAACCAACCTGATCATCGTATCCGACGCAGGTGATTCCATGTCCGTATCCACTCGGCCCCCAGCGGACCCATACGTCATCTCCAGCCGCGTACTCCCCTTCCGGAATCGTTTTGGTGACCTTTTTCAATTCACCCATTCGCCCGTCTAGAGCGAAAATCCCACCAATCGCTACCTTCTCTACCTTCTCTACCTTCTCTTGATTTCGATCAAAAAGCCATCCCCGTGCCTCATTCAACTGATCCACAGTGTTGGCAGGTGAATAGCGATAACCCGATACGCGGTATTCCATAGCCTCGCGCCAAATCTGATAGCCGTTTGGCCACACGCCGATCTTGTTCAGGCGGACCCCACCATATGATTTCGCAGTGGGAATGCCTATGCGCTTAGCGACCTCCCAACCATGATACGCCTCGGATCCCACATTCTCTGCTCGGTTCATCATATTCCACGAGAAGTGAGCCGGAAATCGCGTTGCATCAGAGTCTGCCGCAGTCCCATTCAAAACATTCATCTCATAGGTAAAAATAGATCCGATTGCTGCAAATTGACCGCAGGTTCCCCACCTCTGCTTATAAATTGGCGGGAATTGCTTGCGAGTGGAATTATCTACCTTGGAAGGTAAACGTTTCAGGTCAATTTTTGTCTCTCCCACATCTGGGCCCTTAGCATTCTTCCAAGTGTTGTAATCCTTGCCCTGCGACGGTGGCCGCGAAAATCCACCAGGATACTCGGCACGGGCTTGCTCGACTTCGTCCGCGACCAGCGGCCACATAAAATTAGAGAACAGGAGGGTTCCAGCGGCGAGAAATCGGCTTGAAAAAGTAATCATAAGTAAAATCGTGGAGTAATACTTTACATAACACCAAAGACTATCGCGAGATGGTATATTATCGAACTAGCGGAAGTGAATTCTCTCACCAACCTCAGGAAAAACAAACATTCATGTTCTGATCAAAATTTGCCCGATAGATTACAGCATCAACCATCAGTAGATAATCTCATGGCCCTCTTTGCATAGGCATGGAAGCTACAATGAATCTATTCCCCATTCTCCCCAAAATCCGGCTTGGTAGCACTGTTTTTTGCCTCTTGGCTTCAGTGACTTTTTGTAACGCTCAGAAATCGTCGTCATCCGAAAAACTTCGCCCTTTGACAGAAGCCCGAACCATCGGGCGCGCGAACTCAGCACTGTTGGCGAAAAAGCAAACGCTCACGACGACGAACGGAAAGCCATCTGCCAATCTCGCGGATTTCAAGAAACATATTTTCCCGATTTTCACTAAGACCTGTGTCCAGTGCCATGGCCCCAAGAAAGCCAAAGGAAAATTTCGTGTTGATACCCTCGATCCCAATCTCATAGAGGGAGGTGACATCGATTGGTGGCTGGAAGTCCTCGATGTGGTGAGCAATGACGAGATGCCTCCAGAAGATTCCGAGGTGCAACTCACCAATGAAGAAATTAGTAAAATCACAGGGTGGTTAAGTTCTGAAATTCAGAAAGCTTCAACAGAACGGCGTAATAAGGGTGAACATTCATCGTTTCGTCGCATGACGCGATATGAATACGATTATGCTTTGCAAGATCTGCTTGGACTCTCCTACTCGCTCTCTGGAAACCTTCCTCCTGAAGCTGATTCGGAAGATGGTTTCAAAAACAGCTCAGAAACGCTGCAAATGTCTGCGATGCAGTTTGAGATCTATCGCGAGACAGCGCTCAAAGCGCTTGAACATACAACCGTGGTGGGTGAGCACCCCAGGGCCGTCGTCTATCAGCTCCCCAATTCGGATGAGGCTTTGTCTGCCCTTAATCGCAATCAGATCAGCAAAACTCACACCCTCACCCAAAAAACAAAAAAAGGTCAGGCTCCTCCAGAAACCGTCATTTTTGACCAACGGAATGGATCAGTGAAATTTAATCTGAGTAATCACCTACCCGACCAAGGCACGATGCGCATCACACTTCGGGCCCGACGCTCGACGATGAAGGTTGATGAATTTGCGAGCCTCCGTTTTATTTTTAGCGCTCATACCAGCAACAACGCCAACTTTTCCGAAGTCATCAGCAAACGCGCAATCCCGGTGACAGCCTCGATGAAGGACCCACAATTAATCCACCTAGATATTCCTCTCAGCGAAATCCAGCGAAACCCATTCCGAAACAACAAGGAAACATTCCCGAGACGCGATGAATTTCTAACCATCGAATGCCAGTCAAGAACACGGGGAAAGGAACCGCTCAGTATCACCGTTGATTTTATCGAAATTAGCGCACCCTTTTTCGAACAATGGCCGCCCCAAACCCACCGTGATATTTTCTTTGAAAGCCCAAATAAAAACGAGGAGGCAGAATATGCCCGTGAGGTCTTAAGTCGATTCATGGAACGAGCTTGGCGGCGGACCGTGAACGTAAATGAAGTGTCCCCTTTCGTCAGATTGTTCACCAAATATCGCCCCGAGTTTTCGACGATGGAGGAAGCGATGGTAGAGGTGCTGGCAACAATCCTTGCGACACCTGAGTTTCTTTATATCACACAAGAGGACTCGTCGATAATCAGCGAAACCGAATTAGCGAGCCGGCTTTCCTTTTTCCTTTGGTCCAGCATACCAGACAAAGAGCTTCGAGACCTCGCTAAGGAAGGAACACTGAGGGATCCCGCAGTTTTGAAAGCTCAGATCACACGTATGTTAGCTGATCCAAGGTCCACAAGATTCTCGAAACACTTCGTTCAACAATGGCTCGGTTTAGATGGGCTCAATAGCGTAGTCCATGTGGCCGACGGCGCACTAATGGAAGCCATGCAAGAAGAGCCTATCGCCTTTTTTAGATACGTCCTCAACAACAAAAGGAGCCTAATGGACTTCCTTCACTCGGACTACGCCGTGCTGAATGAAAAGGTGGCCGCGCATTATCAAGTTCGCAATGTTTACGGCCATCAATTCCGCCAAGTTCCGATTGAACCCAATACCAATCGCGGCGGAATCCTGACAAATGCTGCAATCCTGACCATGAATTCCGATGGCAAGGATTCCCACCCGCTCAAACGCGGGGTTTGGATGCTTGAACGAATTCTCCATGACCCACCGCCACCCGCTCCACCAAATGTTCCAGAAGTTGATTTGACTGATCCTAAAATCCTCGAGATGACGCTCAAGGAGCGCATCGTCGATCACCGCAATAAACCAGCCTGCATTTCATGCCATGCTAAAATCGATCCTTGGGGAATTGCTTTCGAAAACTATGACGCCTTAGGCGTTTACCGAACCAAAATCAAAAACAAACCGGTTGATGCGACCTCAGCCTTGTTCAACAAGCAGGAATTAGCTGGAATGGAGGGCTTGAAGCGCTATCTGTTAGAGGAGCGTCAGGACCAGTTTGCGAGGGCCATGGTGCACAAAATGACTTCTTACGCCCTTGGGCGCCCGTTAACTTTTAGTGACCATGCCGAAATAGAAGCACTAACGATTCAACTTCGAAAAAAGGAAGATCGCTTACGGGATTTGATATACCTGATCATTTATAGCAGTATCTTCAACTCTAACTAATACCTAAGAGCCCTATGACAACCAAAACCACCGACATGAATCGCCGAAATTTTCTTCGAGGAACAGGCGTTGCCCTTGGTTTGCCATGGCTTGAGACCTTTGCGGTAGATGATTCAAATCCCAACCCTGCTCCAAAACGCTTTCTCAGTGTTTATCATCCCGATGGGGTTGGCTTACCCGTCAGGGAAGATCCAGCTTGGAAGGATTGGAGTTGGTTTCCCCGAGGTGGCGAAAGAAATTTCAAACTCACAAAAGTGCTCGACGTTCTCGAGCCCTTGCGAAAGGAGATCACGATCTACTCCGGACTCTCCCACCCGGCAGCGAGAACAGTTCATGGTCATTCTAATGCCGACCAATATCTGACCGGCGCAGACATAGGAGGACATGGAGCCTACAAAAACTCGATCTCGATTGACCAAGTTTATGCCGAACAGATAGGGCAATTCACACGTCATTCCTCGTTAGTAATGTCGACCAACGGAGGGGTGGGCGGACCAAGAGGAGCCCAAACCCAGTCCTACAATCGGAGCGGACGGCCCATCCCTGCCTTAAATCACCCAAAGCAAATTTTTGACATGCTCTTTGTCACAAGCGGTAAAGAAGCAGCGGCAAAATTGGCCCGAAGCAAAAGCGCCCTCGATCTTCTCATCGCCAACACTCACTCGTTGGGCCGCAAACTTTCTCGATATGATCAAGAAACTCTAGAACAGTATCTTGATGCCGTTCGTGATACTGAAGTGAAGTTGGAGAAGGCACGGCAGTGGATCGATAACCCAGTCCCTAAGGTGGACACCACTAACCTCACTCTGGAAGCTGGGCCCAAGGAAGCGCAACTTTACTTCAAGACGATGTATGAGCTGATCTATCTCTCCTTCCTTAGTGATTCGACCCGCGTTGCGACCTTCCAACTTGGTCGCGAAAATGGGGGCGGACCTCACAATCTTCTATCAACAGCCGTTGG
>TARA_B110000008_G_scaffold279958_1_pt1 | contig 10896 bp, 9 predicted proteins | sample TARA_B110000008 | Tara Oceans TARA_B110000008 (sample SAMEA4396496) | marine metagenome | biome: Westerlies Biome; feature: [DCM] deep chlorophyll maximum layer (ENVO:01000326); material: water (ENVO:00002006), including particulate matter (ENVO:01000060) such as... | depth 40 m
ATATGATTCATTCGATCAAGTAGACTATGAAAAACTTGCACAACATTGTAAAAATTTAAAAATAGATTTCTCATCAACTCCTTTTGATACAGATTGCTTACCTTGGCTTGTAAAGCTTATGCCGTTTATAAAAATTGCCTCAGCTGATTTGACTAACGACATACTACTTGAGGCTGTTTCTGAATACAAAAAACCAATTATTTTATCATTAGGTGCTTCCGCTTTCGATGAAATAGACAGAGCATTAGAAATTCTGTCGTGTGGATGTGATGAAATTGTTTTAATGCATTGCGTTTTAAATTATCCGACAAAGCCAAATAACGCTTTTCTTCACAGGATAAATGTTCTTCAGGAAAGATATGGTGAAAAATACATGATTGGATACTCCGATCATATCTCGCCGGCTTCTGCAGGGGATGACCAAATCTTACTATCTAGAGCATTGGGGGTCAAAATTTACGAAAAGCATTTCACTCATGACAAAAATCTCCCTGGAAATGATCATTATCACTCTATGGATCAAAATGATTTAGCAAGTTTGAGGAAAAGACTGAATCTTGCTGACTCTATGCTTAACGAGAATTATTCTGAGCCTGAATTTCTTCTGTCTCAAACCTCCGCAATCAAGAATGCGAGGAGGTCGCTTTATTATTCTCGAGATATTGATTCAGGAAGCATCATAAAAAAAGACGATTTTATACCCAAGAGACCAGGCACTGGGTTAGAGGTTAAGTTTTATGGTTCGCTCGTGGGAAAAAAATTAAAGGTAGATGTAAAGTGTGATGATATCGTTGATTTAAACCACTTCCAATCCGTTTGACTTCGTCTGTTTATAAAAACTTTCATTAAATAAAAACCTATCGTTGAGCAGTTTAATTAAGCTTTGGGAAACATTAAATGGTAGTCAAAAGACTCAAGGTTTAATTTTACTTTCTATCACATTAATTGGTTCATTTGTTGAAGCTCTTGGAATAGGCTTAGTTGTTCCATTCATAACACTCATTTTATCAACAGATTTTATTTTTCCGAGTTTCATCTCAGCATTATGGCCTGTAATTACTTCTTTATCAAAAGAGGAATTAGTTATCTATATGGTTTTAATATTCGTTTCCTTTTATTTTTTTAAAAGTATTTTTATATTATGGCTTACTACTCGTCAAACAGGTTACATTTATTCCCTACAAGAGTCGATTTCAGGTAGAATCTTTAGTTCATATTTAGCTAAGCCTTACGACTTCCATCTATTAGAAAATTCCGCTCGATTGATTAGTAATACTATCACCGAATCCACACAATTTTGTGTTGGTTTTGTATCCGCGGTAATTTTGATACTCAATGATTTGTTCATTTTAACGGCAATTCTTTCCGTATTACTTTATTTTGAACCATTCGGTGCACTGATTTCTTTGATTCTGTTCGGAGTAATAGGATCTATACTATTTATATTTTCGAAAAAACGAGCAGCAAGCTGGGGGGAAGCAAGACAAGAGATGGAGAGGCAACGAATTAAAAGTGCTCAGCATGGATTTAGCGGTATAAAAGATATAAAACTATTCAATAATGAGAAAATTTTTATTGATGAATATATCAACCATACGCATATTTCATTAGATGCTGGTCGTAAACAATCCATTCTCCAGTGTATTCCAAGGATTTTTTTAGAGTTCGTTGCTGTATTGGCTTTGTGTGGTATTGTTGTATTTTTGATTTTAAATGGTGATCAATCAAAGGTAGTGCCAGTTGTTGGGCTATTTGCCGCTGCCGCTTTCAAACTTCTTCCAACAATATCAAGATTAGTTCAAAACTTTCAAACAGTTGTTTTTTGTAGTCCATCCGTAAATTTGATTCATAGTCAATTGGGTCAATCCAAAATGCCAATAGGACAAAGTGTTGAAACATTTAAGGATAGTATAAAATTAAATAAAAATCTAAAAGTTTCAAATCTTTCCTTTTCTTATGACGAAGATGATCGAACTGCTTTAGATTCTATTAGTTTAGACTTCGATGCTGGGCAGATGGTTGGGTTTATTGGGGCAAGTGGAGCAGGTAAAAGTACTTTAATTGATTGTATCCTCGGCTTGATAGAGTCATCAGCCGGTTCCTTGTCAATCGATGGGAAAGTGATAACCAATAAAAATGTTAAAGCTTGGCAAAAAAATGTTGGTTATGTTCCCCAAGTTATTTACCTGCTAGATGCTAGTCTAAGAGAAAATATAGCATTCGGAGTATCATCTGATTCTATCGATGAGAAAAAATTAAGAAGCGCTATTTATAAAGCTCAATTATCAGATTTTATTTCTGACTTGCCTAAAGGTTTAGATACTTTTGTTGGAGAGAGAGGTGTTCGTTTATCAGGTGGTCAAAGGCAAAGAATTGGAATGGCCCGTGCTCTTTACAATAATCCATCTGTTTTAGTTCTAGACGAAGCTACCAGTGCTTTAGATAATGAGACAGAAAGTGAGGTAATGAATGCTGTTGAGTCTTTACAGGGTAGTAGAACAATCTTAATTATTGCACACCGATTCTCTACGATCAAGAATTGTGACTATATTTACAAACTTGAGAATGGAAGGGTTGTCTTAGAAGGAAACCCCAATGAAGTTTTAGGTAAAAAATTACTTACTGATGAATGAAGTAACCAAAGCAAATGTTGAAAGCAATTATACGGGTTTTATAACGGTTCGAACAACTTCTTCTAGGTTGCCCAATAAGTGCCTACTTGAGTTTGGAAAAGAAACTGTTATCAGTCATGTTATAAAGCGTTCTCTAAATTCTGGTATCCGTCCAATTTTGTGCACGACTAGAGATTCAAGTGATGATATAATTGAGAAAACTGCACACGAACTGAATGTCTCCTGCTTTCGTGGGTCGAAGGATAATAAATTACAACGTTGGTACGATTGTGCGGAGGAGTTTCAAGTTAATCATTTTCACACAATAGATGCAGATGATCCATTTTTTGATGGAGCAGAAATGATTGAAAGTCTCAATCTATTAGTAACAAAGGGATATGATGTGATTTGTCCAACAGAGTCAAGTTCTTCGGGAGGTGCAAGTGTGGGGTATTCATTGACGAAAAGTATCGTAAAACAAGCCATCAAGGGAACCAATTACGATACTGATACGGAGATGATGTGGGGATTCCTGGAAAAGGTTAGTGGCATCAAGATGATCATTCTTCCAGAAGGTCAAAAGGATGATTTAAAGCTACGCTTAACATTAGATTATGAAGAAGATTATTGGCTTCTAAGTACATTGGTGCGAATATTAGGAAATAATGTCTCAAGAGCTCAAATTACTGAATTTTTTAAAAAGAATCCTGACTTTAGAAAAATTAATTATTTTCGAAATGAAGAGTGGAAAAATGCTCAAGTTAATAAATCAATATAAAGTTAAATGAAAAGTGATTACAAAAATGAGTTTGGTAAATTTAATGGCAATGAAGCTGACTATGCCCTTAGAGCCCTTGATTCTGAAACTCCTGAAAATAAAAATTTCCCGTGGGTTCAAAAACTTGAAGAATCATTTTCAAAAGAAATCGGTTCAAAATACGCTATAGCCGTTAACTCGGGTACATCAGGTCTTCATGCTGCGTTATATGCCGCTGGAGTGGGTCCAGGAGATGAGGTAATTCAACCCTCCAAGACTGTTGTGATGGACTCCTATGTTACGATGCATTTAGGAGCTGTTCCTGTATTTGTGGACATATGTTCTAAGAGTTGGAATATTGATGCAACGAAGATAGAGCAAAAAATAACCAATAAAACCAAGGCCATTATCGTTGTTTCTCTCTATGGTCTGCCGGTGGATATTGATCCGATCTTGGAAATTGCATCCAAGTATAATCTGACAGTCATCGACGACTCGGCAGAAACATTAATGACTCGATACAAGAATGGCTATGCCGGAACTCATTCACATATTGGTGTATATAGCTTTGAAAAATCCAAGCACATGACTTCTGGCAGTGAAGGCGGCATGCTTATTACATCAGACGAAGACCTCGCTGTTCGAGCACGTAAATTTGCAGGTATCGGTTACAAGGGATTAACTGCTCAAGCCGGGAGGACGAGCTTAGCATCTTCAGTCTATCAAAATCCAGATTATGAGCGTTTTGATACCATAGGTTTTAATTATAGGATGAACGCAATAACTGCTGCAATTGGCTTAGCCCAATTTGAGCGTATTGATGAATTGGTTGAGAGAAGAAAAAAAGTAGGAAAGTACTTTCTGCAAGCAGTTGGTGGTTGTGATTGGATAGAAACTCAGGAGATTCCTAATTACTCAGATCATGCCTATTTTACTTTCGGTTTGTTATACAAAGGGGAAGAAGTTCAAGGAGTAAGCTGGAAAACTTTTTATGATCGTTATAAAGAAATGGGAGGCGATGGTTTTTATGCATGTTGGAAACCGCCTTACATGGAACCTTCGCTTAGGGGTAAGGAAATGGGTGGGCAAGTTTTCGATAGTGGGTTGTGCCCGATTGCAGAAGATTATCAAAAAAAGATAATGGCCTTTAAATCAAACTACAGGGATTTAAATGAAGCTGAGTTACAAGCCAATTTACTAAGCAAATTAATTAAGGAAATAGATAATATCTAGACTTTCTTGCTATTTCTACTTTTAAAAATTTATTGAAAATAAAAGGAAATATTAATAAATACGGCTTTTCTCAAGGTCGACTCACCGTTCCTTATAACGGTGAACTTCAATGTTTTCCCCAAAACGAATGGCAAAATGAATTTATAAATGCGGGATTGCTAGGATGTTCGTTTATAGAACTGCTTATTGAGCGAGAAAGAAATCATTCGAATCCAATTTGGTCTTTGGTTGGAAGGAAGGAAATATTAGATCTTTGTTTTGCAAATAAAATGCTCACTTATTCGATTTGTTTAGATTATATAATAGATAATCCACTCTTAGATGATCCTGGTAAAAGTACTTTTAGTTGCATTATGGAGTGTTTGGAAGTTGCGGCAGAATTAAATTGTAGTGTTATAATTTTGCCTCTTTTAGAGAAAAGTAATTTGAGTAAAATTAATTTCACCCAAATGTCCAAAATTCTTAGAGATGTAGCAACTGTAGCCCAAAAATATGATATTTTGTTATGTGTAGAATGTTTAGTTTCAGCTACTGAGCTAAATGAGTTTATTTCCTTAGTTAATATGAAAAATGTTAAAGCAGTTTTTGATACTGGAAATCGGGTCTTAGAAACACCTGACCTTTATAATGAAATTTTAATTTTATCAGAAAATTTGGGACATGTTCATATTAAAGATAAAGATCGTACGGGTAACAATGTAATATTGGGTTCCGGGTTGGTTGATTTTTGCGGAGTTTTTTCAGCCTTAGAAATTATTGGCTATGAAGGTCCATTGAACTTTGAAACTAACAGAGGTTCTATCCCTTTAGATACTGCAAAACATAACATTAACTTTTGTGAATTCTTTGCAATGAATCAAAGAAATAGTAAAACAAACTAAAATATTCATATGATAAATAAAATATGTTTAATAACAGGAGCAAGCAAAGGAATTGGATGGTCAATTGTTAAGAGACTATTGGAGAGTGGTGCCATTGTTTGTGCTACTTCAAGCAATTCGCAGAACTTATCCAATTTAAAGAATGACTTTGATCAATACAAAGAAAACTTGCACACCTTTATCGCGGACCTTACCTCTACATCAGATGTAAATAATTTATGCGAATCTGTTAGCAAAAAGATTGGAGATATTGATATTCTTATCAATAATGCAGGTGTTCTTCATTTGGAAAGTTTAGAAAATTCATCTGACGAATTACTAAGAAAAAGTTTTGAAGTTAATTTTTTTGCACCTTTCGCACTGACTCGATTTTTTTCTAAGTCTATGGTCGAAAAAAAACAAGGCTGTATAATCAATATATGTTCTTCCAGTTCTTATACAGGTGGCGGAGCTCCTGAGCATTGTATTTATGCTTCAACAAAACATGCATTATTGGGCTTCTCTCGTGCGTTAGACGAGGAGTTGCGATCGTCGAATATTCGCGTTGGCACTATTTCACCAGCGGGAGTATCTACTGATATGATGGGAGATCGTGCTGATTTAGATCATACTAGTTTTATGACTGCCGATGAAGTAGCAGCCGGAGTTATGTTTTTATTAAACAGTGATGGGCAAGGCATAGTTTACGAAATGAGGATGTGGCGTAAGAATAGGTAATAATTTAAAAGTATATTTTCTTAAAAAAATTAATGGTAATTAGTACTTATAATTTGTCTGGTAAAACAGCACTTGTAACAGGCTCGGCTGGTTTGCTAGGAATTTCCCATGCGAAAGCCTTGCTTGCATCAGGTGCCCAAGTAATTCTAACTGATTTAAATCAAAAGGCTTTGGATGAAGCAGAGCAAATTATTGGTAAAGAAAGTGTTTCTAGGAACTTTCAATCTCATCTGATGGATGTTACTTCTGAAGTTAGTATTTCTCAACTTGCTTCAAAATTAAGTTCATTGGATACCAAAATTGATATACTCGTAAACAATGCTGCAATAAATCCGACATCAAGTTCGATAAGCGAAGGAAAGAGGACTACACGCCTGGAAAATTTCTCGCTTGATCGTTGGAACCAAGAACTCTCAGTCGGTCTAACCGGCGCCTTCTTGTGTAGTAAAGTTTTTGGTTCAGCTATGGCATCAGATGGTTTAGGCGGCGTAATACTTAATATTGCTTCAGATTTATCTGTAATTGCACCAAACCAAAGTCTTTATAAACAAGCCAATTTGCCTGATGATATGCAGGCTGTTAAACCAATTACCTATTCTGTAATTAAGACAGGATTGATTGGACTAACGCGTTACCTGGCAACTTATTGGTCGGATAAGGGAGTTCGTTGTAATGCACTTAGTCCTGGAGGAGTATATACTGGACAAGACGAAGAATTTGTTAATCGATTGCAAGATTTGATCCCAATGGGGAGAATGGCAAAGGTGGATGAATATCAAGGGGTAATTCAGTTTTTATGTTCTGATGCTTCAGCCTACATGAATGGCCAAAATATTGTCATAGATGGTGGTCGGTCTATTATTTAGTGAAATTTTAATAAGAAGAAAATGCTTACAAAAACCGATTTTTATAAAAGATTTTCAACGGTAATTCCCGGTGAATCTGATTTAACAGATTCTTTTGATATAAGTTTTTTTCCCCTTTCCATGGATGGAGCTGAAGAAATGAACCGATATTCCGTAAAAGAATGCTTTTATGAATTTCTCGAATATCCACCTTTCAAAAATTTAGCTGACACAACTCAATACCTTAAAAAGTTATTTAAACGAATGGAAGGAGGGGGAGATTCTCAAAATTCAATGTATTGGTTTGTTCGTAGAAAAAGTGATAACTATTTAATTGGATCAGCATGCCTTGTCAGTCTTGATTATGAACGTCAATCAGTTGAGTGGGGTTATGGAATTGATCCTGAGTTTTGGGGCCATGGATACATTTTACAATTACAGGAAATCCTTAAAGCTTTTGTTTTTGAGACTCTTGAGCTTAACCGTTTACACGGGATCACCATGGTCACCAACTTGAGAACTATCGAGTCAGTCAAATCTGCAGGTATGGTGCGTGAGGGAATTGCGAAAGATTTTTACTGCAAGAGCGGCAAATTTATAGATGGTTGGAGGTATTCCATGACTAAGTCAGTTTATAATGATATCAGTAATTCATCAAAATTAGACATTGATTTCAATGGTTTAACGCAGAGCATCTTGAATTTGATATCAGACTTGTTTCCAGAGGATGAAATAGATGAGAATTCTTCCATGATTGAAACGATTGGTTGGGATTCTCTTGGTCATATTAGAGTCATTATGGCTATTAAAGAAAAACTTGGAGTGACTTTTACTCCTACCGAAATTGCGAATGCGAATTCTGTAAAATCAATTATTGAAATAATTGAATCAAAGAATAATTAGTCGATCACTACTTGAATAGCACGGTAAAACACTTATTTGATTTAAAGAATTCGTGCCCTGATTTAACTGCTTTGAAGATTGGGGAGAGAACAATTTCATATGCCGAATTAATTGAAAAATCAATGCTGGTTGCAAACGGATTGATTGAGTGCGGTGCCAATAACGAAACCATTGGTTTAGTTGGTCAGCGCAAAGCATCCTCATATATAGGTATTCTTGGCATTTTATTTGCCGGATGTAATTTTACCCCAATCAACCCAAAATATAATGTAGCTAGAATTCGGTCCATTTTTAATAATTCAAAAATCCGATTTTTGGTCGGCGAAAATGAGGATATTAATAAATTAGAATTTTCAAATTTGTCTGATATTGATGCATGTATTTTACCTGAGGGAGATTCACTTAAAAACAGTGCTCTTCGTGTCCTCGTAGCAAGCACCTTAAGTAATCTTGGTCATTTGAGTGTTCCGAAAGTTAACGAATTGGCTGACCTTGCCTACATTAATTACACTTCAGGTTCTACAGGTACCCCCAAAGGAGTAATGGTTTCTCACAGTAATCTTCTTTCATTCTTGAAAAACATGAAAAAGATTTACACTTTAGAATCAGGATTTAAAGCATCTCAAACTTTTGACTTCAGCTTTGATCCATCCGTTTCGGATATATTCTTCACATGGGCAAACAAGGGGGTTCTTTGCGTTTTGCCAGAGAGCGAAATCATGGTGCCAACAGATTTTATAATTCGTGAGAATATTACTTATTGGAACTCAGTTCCATCAATAGCACGGTTTATGTTAAATACTGGTAACTTACACCCTAATTCTTTTCCGGAACTTAGATATAGTATGTTTTGTGGCGAGCAGTTTCCAGTAGACTTGGCGAATGCGTGGAGACTCGCAGCTCCTAATAGTACAATTGAAAACTTGTATGGACCTACTGAGGCTACAGTTTACATCTCCCGTTACGAATATTTGAAAGATGATGAAAGAAAGACATTCCATAATGGGATTGTTCCCATTGGAAATGTATTTCCAAAACACTCAGTCAAATTGATAACTGAAGAAGGAGAAGTCGTTGAATCCGAGAAGGGTGAAATAATTTTTTCCGGACCTCAAGTAACTCTAGGATATTTAAATAATCAGCACAAAACTGATGAATCATTTGTTCATTTTGATTGGGACAAAGATAATAATATTTGGTACAAGACTGGCGATATAGGATTTTTCAACTCTAATTATGACTTAGAGTGCGTAGGTCGAATAGACAGCCAAATTAAGTTGGCTGGTAGGAGAATTGAGATAGGAGAAATTGAATCTGTTCTTAATAAATTTGAAGAAACAAAAGGGGTTGTAGTTGTTCCAACTCGGGATGAGCATGAGATTGTGAACGGTTGCGTCGGCTTTATTCTTAGCGATATTTCATTGGTTGAGATTAAAGAGTTGCGAAAGCAAAGTACTGCTTATTTGGATGGTGTATTTTTTCCTAAGAAGTTTTATAAAATTGATGAATTTCCTCTCTCCCAAAGCGGAAAAACTAATCGAAAAAAACTGGAAGAATTAGCAAGGGAGATAGATGATTAGACTTTTCAATAGATTTGTTTGTAATCCAATAAAACAAGTTGATATTGTCATCTTTGATGCAATAAATTCCGATGTTGTAAAAACTGTTATTCCGGATGACTTTTCGGTTGATATCTTTAAAACCCGTCCGGTAAAGATAAATTTAAATATATTAATAATTTTTAGATTTATTTTAAATTTAAAAAGTATTGAAATTCGCAGTATTTATGGAGCAAAAAAAAGTATTTTTTTTCAATTATATTTTCAGTTGCTTCTAATTTACATCAAGGCAGAATTTACCACGAAAAAACCTAAGGCAGTGGTTACATATGTAGATAATTGCAATAAATTCGCATGGTTATCAGAAAATTTAAAAAATATTCCATGTATTGCTATTCAAAATGGATTTCGTTTATCATATAACTCTGATCCCCAATATTCTTACTATTGTAATCATTTGTTTAGTTTTGGACATCGGGAAGCAGATGTTTACCCAAAATTAAATTATAAGGTTGATCATTTTTATCCATTTGGGTCGTTGTCGTTAACTAATAATTTTTGTTCTGAGTTAAACGAAATCGAACCCGTTTATGATTTGTTAATCGTGTCTTGTTGGCGTGGAAATATTGGTTATCAACGAGATGTAGTTGATAGTATGCGTGGTATGCGGATTATGGATACATTTCTTGCCAAATATTTGAGAAATAAAGATCTTAAAGTTGCGGTTATTCTTAGAAACGAGAGGAACTCTAGTGATTGGGTAATGCCGGAGGTAGGAATGTCGGAGGAAGAATATTACAAGTCTATTTACGGAGACCTTATTCAAATAATTGATGTAAATTTTGCTGAACGAAATGTTTATCCCACTATGCAAAAGTCAAAAGCATTGATTGCAGGTTTTTCAACGACATGCCTTATCGAGGCATTTTCAATTGGAAAGAAAGTACTTTACGCTAATTTTTGTGGAACAAATAAGTATCATGTCGATTTTGCCAAAGAAATTTTATTTGAGGGAAATGAGAATGATGAACAAAGTTTTTTGGATAGAATGGATATTCTTCTCAATCAAACAGAAGAACTTTACTTGAAAAGTATTCAGGGGTTACAAAATTACTATGTTAGAGATCCTAGGACTTCGCAAACCCGTGTAAGAATTAAAGATCAAATATCTCAAATAGTAAATCGTACTTCTCTCAGTTTTTCTTAAATTAATCCTAAATGAGTTTATCCTTAAAAGAAGTAAAAGATAAATGTAACGAAGATAGGTTCTTTGCTTACGACTCTTGGCATGACAGGGTGTTTGTACCTCCTGCAATTTATGTCACTTGGTTTTGTTTGAAAATTGGTATTAGTGGTAATGCTGTATCGTGGATATCAGGACTAGTTGCA
>TARA_B110000008_G_C16978370_1_pt1 | contig 10894 bp, 13 predicted proteins | sample TARA_B110000008 | Tara Oceans TARA_B110000008 (sample SAMEA4396496) | marine metagenome | biome: Westerlies Biome; feature: [DCM] deep chlorophyll maximum layer (ENVO:01000326); material: water (ENVO:00002006), including particulate matter (ENVO:01000060) such as... | depth 40 m
AGATATTAATCTTCTCGCCATTTTCACCATCAATAAAAAGATTCACAAAACCGGAAACTTTACCAGTCGCGGCAGAAATATCATCCTCCTGTGAAAAGTTTATTAAACTGCCCAACTCTTCAAAAAGTTTTTGCCTTTGATCCCTGTAAGAAACTGCTTTGCCCTGATCAAGTAATTCAAATCGGCGAACTTGTGTATTTGTTTCGTGGATTTGTCCAAGCAAAATATTAATCTGATCTGTAGACCTTGAAATAATCTCTGAAACATCCGACTCAATTTGCTCCAAGCTATGCCCGGCTTCATTAAATCGCTTGGTCAAAGTTTCAATTTTGTGATATAATTCCTGTTTGATCGTAGGTTCATAAGGAGATGCTGAAAGCTCCTGAAAAGTATTAAAGAAATCATTTAAAGCACGTGTCAAACTACCAGGAGCCAAATCACTCTCATGCAAGTCATCAAGTCCAACATTAACACCTTGCCGATTAATTTTCTCGCCCAACGCACCTTGTAATAATTGAAGGATTTCTTGCTGTGCGGCTAAAGAGGCCGAGTCTCCTTTCTCGTTGATTACCCTGGAGTCTAAAATTTGATTTCTTGCATGATCTACACCACCAGTTTCCAAACCAGATGAAAGAAGACCACCAAAAGAAGTATGCATAACACCCTCTCGAGCAAGCACTCTCTGCCTAGCATAATTCTCGTCATTTACATGAGCTAAATTCTGACCAGCAACTTCTGCGGTCCTTGCATGGTAGCGAAGGGCTTCAGAACTTTTGCTTATTTCTCCTAATAGTCCCATGATAAATTAGGTCTTATGCGGATTCATTTAGAGATGAACGACCAGATTTAGACAAACGGCTAATATCCCCGGATCGGTTATAGGTTTTAGAATGAGATTTAGGGTCTGTAACTGAAAGTAGTTGATCTGTAACTTCAGATAAACGAGCAAGAATCTTTTGATTTTGAGAAATCCTGTATCTGATTTGCGAAATCAGTTTATTGATTTCCTCAATTATGCTTTGAAACATGGGTTGGGTTACAACTGGAAAATGCTCCACTAACTGATTTAAACTGGAATCACTAGGTTCACCAAGCGAGCTAGCGAGCGAAGTTACAAAGCCCTGTCTTCTTTTTTGAAGCATTTGGCTCGCTTCCATTTGCGTTTGAACAGATTGATTAATTTCCATGAGACTCTCTGTCCTTCGATCAAGAATACTTTGTTGTTGAGCATTTAAAAGACCAACTAAACCACCGTATTCCTGCAATTCGTCCCTTAATAAAGTAAGCAAATCTTCCCATGTAAAGGTAAGACTTGGGTTGGGTTTCTGAGCGAGTTGAACCATTTCCTTACTATTTCGTATCCTTGCTCACCGAGGCTGAAATATCACCTTCGGATTGAAGTTGTTGCTGTAGAATAGTCGAAACGCCAAAACCGCCTCCGCTTGCAATACTTTCAGAAATCGCATCAGTAAAAAAATGCCGATACATACGATGAGCCCCACCATCTTCATTAAAAACACCCTTAAACATAGGTTTTAAAGCTTCTTTTAAAAACTGCTTAACAAGAACAGATTCGAATTGGTCACTTACTGCGGCAACCTTTTGATTATGAGATGTGTGCTTAGAATGTGCCATCTCCATTAGCATGGAAGAATCCATTCCCACATATTGTTTTCCTACGCTTTCCGCTTCCATAATATTAATTAATTTATGATAAGCTCTGCCTGAAGAGCCCCTGCATTTTTAATGGATTGTAAAATGGAAGTCATTTCACGGGTAGTTAATCCGAGTTTATTTAAAGCAGAAGCAAGTTCATTGACTGTTGATGCACCTGGCGGGTCTAATTCGTCGAGTGCTTCAAACCTGCCTACCTCTTCAATTAAATCTGCATTTTCACCCTGTAATATAGTGGTAGCTCCCTGTGAGAAGGGTAAAGGTTGGCTTACTCCCGTTGTTGGATTCAAGAAGATCGTTACATTACTACTACTTACTGCAACAGGAGAAATCCGAACACTTTGCGTAGCAACTATAGTACCTGTTCTTTCGTTAATAATTACCCGTGCAGGCACATCTGGTTTAACATCAATTCCACCAACTGCAGCTAAAAAATTAGTTGTTTGCCCACGAAAATCTACCGGGACTTGAACATTCACAACACCACCATCAATTGCTAGAGAAGTTCCTGGATAATATTTATTAATCGCGTCAGCTATCTTAACGGCTGTTAGAGAATCTGGTGCTCTTAAAATGAGTTCTATTTCATTCCCACTGTTTAAGACTCTACTTTCAATTTCTCTTTCTACCAATCCCCCATTACTAACAATACCAACAGTGGGATGATTCACTTGAACATTTGCCCCGCCACCGCCACCTGCGGATAGTCCACCAATCGAAACCGCACCCTGAGCAACTGAGTAAACTTTCCCGTCCGCTCCAAAAAGTGGAGTTTGTAATAAAATACCTCCTTGAAGGGAGTCTGCGTTACCTATGGAAGAAACTGTAACATCCATCCTTGCCCCTTCTTTAGCAAAAGGGCCAATATCAGCGGTAACCATAACAGCAGCGATATTTCTAGATTTATCTGCTTTATCTGCCCTGATACCTAGAGTTTCCAAGGCATTCAAAATTCCTAGTTCGGTATACTCAATTCGAGAATCACCCTGCCCTGAAAGTCCAGTTACAATACCATAACCATACAGCTGATTACTTCGACTGCCGCGAACATCAGTCAGATCTTTAATTCGAGCCCCAAAAACAGAGGAGAATGCCAAAATAAAAAGGCATCCAAAAGTAAAATATTTCAATGAAGAATGAGACATTTTATTAAAAAGGGTTAATGACAGCTGCAATTTTTTGATACCAACTTTCTTTTTGGGCATCGTTCAAACTACCCTTTGAAACAAATTCTATTTGAGCGTCTGCGATGTATTGAGAAGATACAATATTACGATACCTTAATCCCTCTCTGAATCCAGCTCCTATATCTTCCTGCCTAACCATTCCTTTCAAAACCGCATAATAACTTTCACCAGAAAAAGTGACCATACGCGCACCCTCAAGAACCAACACGCCGTTGGGCAAAACATCAATCACAACAACACTAACCCGACCTTTCAGATTTTGAGTATTGGCAATTGAACCTCCTCCTTGGTTACTACTTTTAGATTCAATTTCAGTCCCAGGAAGTCCACCATTATGGGTTCCCATTTTACTATTAGCGAAAAGAAATTGCTTAACTGCATTTTCGATTTGTGACTGACGGTTACGTACTGAATTTTGGGAAGCGGCTAATGATGAACTTTCTCCAACATCTATAGTTATTAAATCGCCCACTGCAAAAGAACGTTTATCTCCGTAGAGACCTCTTTGATTATTAGAACTTTTCAACCATAGAGAAACAGCAAAAGTGCTGTTACAAATAAGTAAGAAAAAAATTATTTTAGATAGTATTTTCATTATTTACAGATGAACTTTAACGCTATTTTCATTTAAGACTTTAGCTTGAAATTTCTTATCGGATGAAAGATTTTGAACCGTTACATTCCCACCTTCAACTCCGTTCTCGAGGGCCATCCCTTTCATGGTTACATAAATGCCATTGCCCGAAGCAAATACATCTACAATCTGTCCTTTTCTGACCAACGTGACTTTAGAAAGAAAATTCCATTTAATTGCTGTATTAGATTTTATATTAGAAGCCAACTGATAACCATTAACATTAGCAGATGCCGGAACAGCACCAGCATGCTGCTTAAGAATATCAACAAGTTTTTTATCAAACTGAACTGAACTCAATCGAACACCTCGCATCAAAGGTGTTTTAGAATAAAAAACATCAACATACTGACCAATCCTCAAAGGCTCAGCGAAACTACCAATTAAATTACCCTCATCCCAAACTCCAAAACGCACGAAAGTACTGGGAGATAATTCATCTGGAGAACAATCTGAAATCTTGATCAAGTAATTAGAACTAACTTTAATAGGGTTCCACTCACGGGTAAGGAAAGCAATTACCCTCCCGGAAGCTTGGTAACGGTGTGAAATGCTCTCCCCGAGTCGTTTCTCCAAGGTTTCGCGATTAAGAGTTATAATTTTGGGGGTTACGGAATGAGTTGAATCATATGTACGTAACATAGTTGGTTGCGCTGAAATCAGTGCAGCAGATTTGGTAATGACTCTCGTTTTGACCGGAGCGGAAGAAAAATCAATAGAATCAATAAAACGGTTTACATCAGCACAAAGAATGCTGAGAGGAAAAAGTAATACTGATAAACAAGGTTTCATTAATTATCTCTTCAACTGATTAACACGTGAAAGCATATCATCAGAAGTCTGAATGGACTTAGAATTAATCTCGTAAGCTCTTTGAGCAATAATCATGTTAACCATTTCTTCCACCACATTTACATTAGACATTTCTAAATACCCTTGCTGTAACACACCAAAACCATTTTCTCCAGGAGCACCAATTTCAGGGGCACCGCTCGCCTCAGTTTCAGTAAAAAGATTACCACCATTAGCCTTGAGTCCGGCAGAGTTAGGGAAACGAACTAACTCAAGTTGACCAATAATTTGAGTTCCGTCTGCTGTCTCAACTGAAACTTCACCAGTAGGTGAAACAAAAACATTGGTGACTTCAGGATCGATTTGTAAACCAGCAGCTAAAGGTAGGGCGTCCGCAGTGGTAATCTGTCCATCTGGACCAACCTTAAAAGCACCATCCCTGGTATATGCCTCTGTACCATCGGGTTTTTCTACTTGGAAAAAACCTGTGCCATCAATTGCAATATCCATTTTCTCACCGCTTTGTGTGAGTTGACCTTGGGTAAATATCTTCGCAGTAGAAACTACCTTTGTGCCATTACCCATCTCTACTCCAGTTGGAACCACATTTCCTGCACCAGTTTGCCCACCTGACTGTCGAGGATTTTGATATAGCAAGTCCTGAAATTCAATCTTATTTTTCTTATAACCGGTTGTGTTAACATTGGCTATATTATTGGATATAACATTTAAATTCATTTGTTGTGCCTGCATTCCTGTGGCACCTGAATAAAGAGATAAGTTCATAGTATATTTTGTTGCTTAGATTTACTGTGTTTGTCCTAAAGTCCCAATGGCTTTACCAATATTTTGATCAAAGGTCTGAATCATTTTTTGATTTGCTTCGTGTGCTCGCGAAACTTCAATAAGTCCTATCATCTCCTCGATTGCAGATACATTGCTAGACTCTAGATATCCCTGCATGATCGTAAATTCAGTGGGATCTGTAACCTCTGGATTAGTTTCAGGATCTTTAGCGACAAATCCACCGCCAACCTTCTGTAAATCAAGTAGAGGGTTTTCGAATGAAAAAACTCCCACTTTACCAATATTTTGATCTCCCTGATAAACCTGTCCTTCTTTATCGATTGTCAGGTCTCCACCTCCAGGAATAGTCTGAATACTTGCACCACCTTCATCAGAAAATTGATGACCCATGCTGTTTACCATTACTCCCTGAGAATCTACATAAAATTGACCATCCCTAGTGTAAACAGAATCCCCATTTTGATTAAGAAGAGCAAAAAAACCTTCCCCCCTTAATGCTAAATCCATTGGATTATTAGTCTCTTTCATTTCCCCTTCGTTGTAATCAACCTGATTTTTCATAACAGGAAAAGATCCGGGCATCTCATTTCTTAATCGATCGTGAGTACTACGAGCAATCTCGCCACCCTCGACGGCTTCAAAGCTAACTGCTACCTTCTTAAATCCTGCTACATGACTGGCAGCAATGTTGTTGGCGATTACATTTTGATACTGCTCAAGTCCCCTGAGAGCAGATGCGTTTTCGTAGAGAGATAAATTCACGCATATTTCATAGCAAAAAACATGCCAAACCCGCACCCGCAGGCAGAGTATTAATAGAAGTATAAAATTCTAGTATTCACAAGAAAGGTCTATAACGCGGCCATCTGGTATATGGATGAGGATATTAACCGGTGAATTATCAACGGATACAACTTCAACCTTAATGCCACTTTCGTCTTCATGAATAACCTCTGTCTCAGTATTCTGTTCAGAATCACCTGAATCCGAAGCTACAGGTACAGGATGTTGCTTACTTGGGTCAGCCAAATAGGAACTAAACGCATTCGATTCATCAGAAGAACCATTATCTTCCATACTTGCACCACGACCAGATAAATAACTTTGCATAAATAAAAATTAAGCAGATTGCATACCGATTAAATATTACTTGTATTGAGCTAGATCCTCTTTGCTCATGTCCAAAACAAGGCTTAGCTCGACTCTACGATTTTTTTCGGGTTGATTTGGGTAACGAATATCATTTGGTTTAGTTGAGCCATGGCCAGTTATTCGTTCGAGTTTTCCATCCAATTCACCCGCAGAATAATGAACTAAAGCATCAGTAACTTCCGCTCCCTGTTCGAGTGACATGTTCCAGGCATTTGAATTTAATGTTTTTCCTCTTCCACTATCTAAATGATTACTATGAGAATCTACACGATAGACTAAAACATGCTGAGAAAGTAACCAGGACATTCGCTGCATGACCTTGCGTCCATGATTAGTTAACTTTGAAGATGATGATTCAAAAATAGGTTTATCATCTCCATGAAAAAGGGTGACCTTAAGACCTTCTGATGTTGCTTCAATTTGCATTGTAGAATCATCAATCTCGTGCAATTTTAACCTTTCAAACCAATCCTGTGCAATTCGGTGTAGTACATCAATATCAATCGATGTAGTATCATCCGTGTTTCTCATAGTTGTATCTGAACGTCCAACAATTTGGTCAACCATACTTCCTGGACGAGCATCTTTCTGCTCAACCGGGGTAGATTTGGGGACACCTGCCTTGTAGGGATCCCTGAAAAACCTAGTGGTGGCAATAATTACCTCTTCGTCTTGTGATAAAATCCACAAAACCAAAAATAAAGACATCATTCCTGTAACAAAATCTGCGTAAGCAACCTTCCAAGCACCACCGTGACTTCCTTTACGAAATTTTCTATCCCGATGTATGATTTTAAACATTGAAAAAGAGCTAATTCTAATTAGCCACCTTTGGCCGCATCTTTGCACTTTTCTTCAAGTTCATCGGCAGTTGGTTGAATAAGATTATCAAGGGACCTACGCCCAATCTCAACCGCCATAATTGGAGATAAACCAGTAGCAAATCCAGAAACTGATCTTTCAACAATATGGTAATACAAAAATTCTTGCGTTTGATTCAAAGAAACTAGTCGCCCGAGAGGAATACCTATTCCATATGCAAGGAAAATACCTAGGAAAGTACCACTTAGTGCTGCTGCGACTTTTGCACCAACTGAAGATGGATCCTCCAAGTTGGACATGGTGTTAATAATACCAAGAACAGCAGCAACAATTCCAACGCCAGGAAGAGCATCTGCGATCATTTCAATTGCTTTTATTGATCTTCCTGCTTCAGCTTCCCTACTATTAAGTTCAGCTTTTAAAATTCCTCCAATCTCAGCTGGTTTACAACGACCATCAACGATTGGTCTTAAAGAATTACACAAAAACTCTACCAACCCAGCATCGTTAAGAAAAGAAGGATATTTAGTAAAAATTGAACTATTCTGCGGATCACTTACATGCTCATCAAGAGCTGGCGTACCTTTTCTTCTTCCAAGCATGAAGAGTTCATAAAGGAGAACGAGTAAATCAATAAACTTATCTTTGCTAGCAATCCCTCCTTTAAATGCCTTAATAAGATCAACCTTAAGTCCGACTAAAACACTCTTTGGACTGGATACAACAAGGATTCCGAGCCCTATTCCACAAATAATCATTATTTCACCAGGGTGCACGAGGGAAATGGGATTTCCACCAGCAGTCATAAAACCACCAATACAAGAAGCGAAAACGATAATCATTCCTACTGTCAGTAACATAACTTAAATATAATTTAGAGTAAGGTTTGGAAGTGTGAGCGAAGTGCCAACACAGATTGTGAAAGGATTTGACTAATTCGTCCTTCTGACAACCCAAAAATGTGAGCAATTTCAGAAAGTTTTAGCTCCTCGTAATAGTAGAGCATCAGAATTTTCTTTTGCGGATCAGGTAAATCTTTAATTTTGTCCCTTAACAAAAGTACTTTTTCTCGGTGCTCAGTTCTCTCTGATGCATCCTGCTCTGTGGGGTCAGAAATTGTCTCAGAGAGAGGAGTAGAATCTCCATCTCCAGAGTTAGAATTCACAGGTGCGTCGATGGGGACAAATGTAATGGGCTGAGTTTCCTTTAACAATTTCTCATATTCAGAGTGGCTCAACTTAAGTTCTTCCTTAACTTCCTCAACGCTGACAGGTCTTTTAAAGCGAGACTCCAAATCAGAAATCGTTGACTGCAATGATCGGGCCTTTGCACGATTTGCACGTGGAAGAGAATCAATTTTCCTCAATTCGTCTAAAAGCGAACCCTTAATTCTCAAAGCAGCATAGTTACCAAATGACTTGCCCTTAGATGGATTAAATTGGTTAACGGATACGATTAATGCTTTAACTGCAATGCCATACATATCCTCAATCTCATAATGATCTGGAAAATGAAATCGCATACGAGAAACAATCGACTTAACAAGCGGCAGATAATCCTCGATAAGTTGATCTCGAGACTTTTCATCAGACATTGCCTTCCTGTACTTGTCTGCTGCTTCCTTCATTCGCACAGAAGAAGCAGTTGAGTAAGTACTCTCAGTCTCTTTCTTCTTAGTATTAAGCGAACTCATGATAAATAGTTATTAAACTTGGGCTTGAACCAAATGCTTAGAACTGGTTGAAGCTTCATTCATTGCAGCAGCCAGTTTAGCAGGTTCATTATTAGTAGGTGTGTTTGGTTTGTCGGAGGGTTCTTTATTCAGTTGATCCTGCTTAGACTCTACAATAATTCCATTTAAAATAAAGCTTAATAAAAACCTACCGCATAATGCGAAAAATAAACATCCGAAAGTACTTTGGACAAGAGCAACAATGAAGTCGTTTGATATTATGATACCCATCAAAAAAAACACCAGAAACCCAATAAAACCAGAGAAATAAAAAAAGAATCGTGCGTCGTTATTCATATTCAAATTTTTCTGTAACTTGAAAAGCCTCTTGCATACAATTCTTCGGGAAAAGTTTTTGCTATCATTTGGTTTAAGACACTGGTACTAAAATCGCCTGTAACATTCTGCCCATTACATACACAAAGAGGGGTTAAATTATTACGCAATAGCAATGGCCAAAGTTTGGTTGAGTTAGAAAGCTCATCAAAATGAGTAAACGCAATATGAGTTACACCAATATTATTCCCAAAACTAATAGACTTACTTAATACCTGTTTATCATAAGCAGAATTTAAAACTAAAACACGGGTTTCAACATTTAGATCATCGAGATCCTGATTCGCTTTTGTCCAATCGTCCATGTGAGCAAGAGATAGTCCAGGGAAATCCAAGTACAAGGGAGAGTCCAATGAACTAGGAGGAGTCTTACTAGACTCTCTGTATAAAGTGACTCCCACAACTTCACAAAAGATCCTCAAAGCATCATCAGGATTGGGTATTCCATTCTCAACTTTGAGAACATTGGGAGATTTCTTGTTCATAAACACATCATGAGCGAGAAACTTACATAGTGTTGTTGTTTTACCAACTCCGGGTGCACCAATCAATGCGATTCGATTCTCAACCGGCAAAACATTTAGAGATTTAAAACGATCAGAAAGACCAATGGTGATCTCCTTAAGGGTTTCAGCAAGCGGAAGATTATTAATCTCATTCCAATTCGACCATGACTCAATATCATTCAATAATTGCTGATCAAAACCAGTTTTAGCCAAGATCTTAAAAGAATCACTTTCGTCTTCATCTGGTTTTGCATGAGATGTTTCGCTGGGTGAGGAAATTAAACCTTCAGAATTTTCTAATGAAGTTTTGGGCACCTCAATATTAGAGGAACTTTGATCCTGTGGATTGACGACCGCTACCTCCTTTTCTAAGCTATCAGTCTCGGTGGGTTCATTGCTAGAAGGCACTTCTGCAATCACTTCGAGTTTTGGCGATGAAATAAACTTCTTTAACCCCTCACCTCCCACTTGACGCACAGACAAAACCCGAGCATTCTCACCCAATTTATCTCTGATGACTCGAACTGCTTCCTCAGCAGATTTAACAGTCAATCGAAATCTCTTTCCAGCCTTTGCCTCAGAATTACTATCGGTTAATGTTTCCATTTAATTAAGCTGCTACAGGAACTTCTCCAGAGTTCTGAGAAGAATTAGATTCGTCCATGGCTGAAATAATATCAGGTGGTAAAGATTGTGTTTCAATTGCAATTGCACCAAAAGGTTCTATTTGAGTTTCTGTCGGAAGTTCTTGATACGATAAAACCACCAGTTGAGGATAGGACGGTTCCATAAACCGACGAAACGCAAGCCTAAGTTCAGTTGTGGTAACGATAATGGGAGATAGCCCCCGTTCAGTCATTTCTTTGATTTTAGGTTCAATCTCTTGGATAATCCCTTCGGTAAGAGTGGGGTCCATTACAAGCCCAATGTCAAATTGACTGCGCTTAACACGACTAATTAAAGTTTGCTCCAAGCGTGGTTCAAAGGTCATAGCAAGCAACTTGTCTTTCTCCACTTCATACTCCTTAACAAAATACATACCCAGCCTTTTCCTCGCCTGCTCGGAAAGATCATCGGGGTTTTTAGTAATACTTGCCATATCTGCAATGGTTTCCAAAACAATGGTAAGATTTTTAATAGAAATACGTTCACGCAATAAATTCTGAAGAGTTCTTTGAATGATACCCACATTTACTAAATCTGGCAAAAGTTCACTCACTAGAGTTGGATTTTTATCTTTGATTAAGTCAAG
>TARA_B110000008_G_scaffold232529_1_pt1 | contig 10876 bp, 7 predicted proteins | sample TARA_B110000008 | Tara Oceans TARA_B110000008 (sample SAMEA4396496) | marine metagenome | biome: Westerlies Biome; feature: [DCM] deep chlorophyll maximum layer (ENVO:01000326); material: water (ENVO:00002006), including particulate matter (ENVO:01000060) such as... | depth 40 m
TGGTTACAAAGGCCTGAGTTGAGAAAAGCCACAATCGATATTGGCGCTATTCCAATGGGATATTCTCCATTAGCAAGAGGGCAAAAAGTAAACGATGTCAATATAGAGAAAATAGCCAATTCGATAGGCTGCACCCCTGCTCAAGCCGCAATAAAGTGGGTTTATGACACAGGTGCAATTACAATTCCTAAATCGAGTAATCCTAATCGAATAATAGAAAATTTACAATCATTGAATTTTGATATATCAGGTTTTGAAAAAGAATTTAATTTGCTTGAAGAATCCTATATTTCGGGTTGGGACCCTACTACTGAACCTTGAGTGTGATGATATGAAAAAGCCCGAAACTATTGAAGAAGAATTAGAAATCATTGCAGCAGCTATAGATGCAGGTATTGACCCTTTTCCTCCAATAAAAGAATCTAAACCTTGGGGGAAAATAGCACTGGGTTGGTTCATGATAATAATGATGTTAAGTTGGGTATCTCAGATACTAAATCGTTCTCTAGATTTTTGATTACAGATGCCTAGTTCATCTTTTGGATACCATTTCTAACTATGGTAATTATGATCACAATAATGCCTAGGCTCATACAACAACAACCACATAATATGTCGTCAATTGCATCAGAAGAATCAAATCTTCCTGAAGTACCACTAAGAAATAATAACATTCCAAAAATCACAGAAATTATACCAACAAGAAGTGGATTATTCGAATTATTTTTCTGATCAGATTTTTCTTCTTTGTTATTGGCCTCTAATTTGTGATAAAGCCCTCCTTTTTTGATCCATTCTGGATTTGTTCCGATATTTTCCTTATTTTCCATATTAACAGAGGGAGTTTCAGTTTTACTATGTTTATAGCAATATTCGCTTCCATACATGACTCGTCCATTACATTCTGTAACAGTACAAGCGCCTCCAACTTCCATGTTTATTCTATACACTGGAAGATATTAGTTATATTGCCTGCAAGACGAGTTATTTTGGTAGTCCCTCCCGGATTCGAACCAAGGTTGTGGAACTTCTTAGGCAACTCTCATCCGATGAACTTGAAGAAATGATGAGAGGAAAAATACGCTTGCAAGAGATTTCCAATTAATGCTCTCGGGGGTGAGGTTGTGATACATGAATTGGTCGAAGTTAGGCCAACTGTTGACCAAGGCTTGGCCATGACTTGGCCGAGTAGCGACCAAACTAATAGGAGGAGTACGTTATGAGCACTTCGCACAAGATACAGAGCATAATTGAGATGCTATTCACTTGGGAGATGGAAGGAATTGATGAAAAGGATACACAACCAAAGGATATCTTCGCTGCATTTGGACAAGAAGCATGGAATATTGGCGAGAGATATGTCAGAAGGATTTTCATTGGAGATTAGATTTCTAGATATGTTCGATAAAATATTAGGGGTGCAGTCGCAGCTTGAGATCAAGGGCAATGCACACCAATTCTTCATAACCCTTCGCCCCAACCTGTATTCATGCTCGGTAGAAGGCCTCCTCTCCCGATGCAATATTTGGGGTCCAAGTATAGGATTGCGGAACGGATATTAACGCAGATTAGCGGAAAGTGTTCAGAACAGAAACGATTCGTGGATTTGTGTTCCGGAACAGGTACAGTGGCCCTCGCAGCCGCAGATTCAGGATACGAAATTATCTGTAATGACTTACAACCTTATTCTGCCGCAATCTTGAAATCGATGTTTGTCGAACCGACTGCTTGTATCGATGATTTATTACAATCTCTTAATGGACTCGATGGTGACAAACATTTACTGGGCAAGGGCCGACAATTTTTGGCTGAATCATTGGCAGAAGAATCATCGTATTTCGAAAAGTTTGAGGGAAATGATTGGCCTTGGGAGAAATACGCTAAATTCTGTAACGAGACAGAAATATCACGTGGTGATGAGGTCGACGATGGCAAGTATGATTTATTCAGCAAGTACTACTCAAACACTTATTTCGGAGTCAGGCAATGCTTGGAAATCGATTTCCTTAGAGAATACGCAGACAGTTGTACATCTCCTGCAAAGGCCCATGTTCTTGCTGCGACAATTTCAGCCATGACTTATGCAGTTTCGAGCACGACTCACCTCGCACAGTATCTAAAGCCAAAGGACAAGGTATCGGTTCAAAGATTGTACAAGCGCAGAAAAATCAGTATCATTGAAATGGTTTTCCACGGGCTCAAAGAATTGAGTACGATGCAGAACCGTCCAATCGCAGAGTCAGTTCATCAGATGGATTACCTCGATGCTCTTGACATTGTAAACCTCGGACCTGATGACATCGTTTATGTTGACCCGCCATACTTCAAGGAACATTACTCGAGATACTACCATGTTCTCGATACGTTCTACCTCTATGACTATCCTGAACTGACGTTCAACCCTAGGATTGATGATGTCACTGTTGGTCGATATCGTAAGGACAGACTGAGTTCAGATTTCGGAAAGAAGGCGAAGGTCAAAGGGGCATTCAACAACATCTTCGAGCAAATCAGTCAAAGCGGTTCAACACTCGCACTCAGTTATGCCCAAACATCTTTGGTCAGCCAAGATGAGTTGATTTCGATGGCTGCTTCATCGGGACTTAGGCTGGTTGCCCAAGAGGGTTTTGTCATCATGCATTCTGGCCAGGGTCAACCGCGCAATCAGAAGGTTGAGGATTACTTGCTGTTGTTCCGCCGAAGTTAGATTGAGAATTTGATTTTGGTCCAACACCTATAGGTAAAACGGCTTTTTACCTATAGTAAACAAGTTTATCATCGACTCGTTAATGCCCCATTATTGTCCAGAGGGGGGTGCAAACGTGGGACTCGGAAATTGGTTCAAGAGAAGGAAATTGAAATGGTCTCTGGCTAAGCAAAATAAGTCGATTCAAAAGTACATCAAAACGTACGCACAATCCACCCTTGAATACGATCAGAAGTTTGCTCAAACTTTCCCGTATAATGGGCGCAAACAGATGGAGCCGGTAGAGATTCTCGTCAAGCACTTCCATACCGGCAAAGGGCTCATCTGCGACCCGTTCAGCGGTTCAGGAATCTTTCCTCTCGCTTTCAGCAAAGCTGGAAAGCCATTCGTCGCCTCGGAATGGGACCTCGTCTGGAACCGTCTTTCGAATGCTCCTTGGAGGATTCCTAAGGACCAAGAGGAATTGGATACCGCATATAACAAACTCATTGGCGCGTTGGAACCCCGATTGCAACCACTGTATGAAACAACATGCACTTGTGGGGCCACTCATCATTTCAAATTCCTCGATTTTGATTTGGATCCTTTGACTTATCGAAATCCGACCCCCCAAGAACGAATGGGTAGAAGAGGCGAGAATGTCATCTACAGAGGCTCAGATAAATGTCAACAATGTGGGGCAATAGAGAAGCATTTCGATGCATCGGATCAGGCGACGCTGAATCTTGTTAATGCGATGCCGTTGAGTCCCTTTGTGCAGCAGTTTTCTAACAGTATTCTACTAGAGAATAGCCGAATCACCATCACAGGTGTCCGCAGATATCACGAGCATTTTCCTCACAGATCGCTTGTAGCACTTGGAATCATCAAAGACGAAATCGACTCCCTAAAAGGAGAATTTACTGAAGAAACAATTCAGTTCCTCGAGGATGCTCTGTTGGTTTGTGTTGCTTCAGGGAGATACAAAGACTATCGCTCTCAAACTCATTATCTGTATCACCTTCCTCCGAATCGACTACGCGAAGTGAATTTGTTTTACAGTTACAAAAAACGATTTAGTAAAAGGAAGAAGAATTTGTTTGACGAAGCAAGTCCAAGACAATCCGACGTGCATAGCGTACCAATCTCGCTATGTGATTATCGAGAACTTTTTGCTAAACAAAAGAAGGGTTCAGTAGAAATGATTTGCACTGATATTCCTTGGGTTGACGGAGAGGCTTACTTTGAGCGCTCCCAGTTATATGCTCCTTGGATTGACCCCACCTATTCCCTCAGAGAACAGGCTGAAAGGCTGGAAGGCGAGATTATCGTATCAGATTCGCCAGAACGGGAAAACAAGAATGGGACCGCCCAGTGGTATGACGATATTCAGGAGTTCTTTGAGAATGCTCGACAACCCCTCGAGGATTACGGGCTTGTGGTCCTTTATTGTGCCACTACTTCTTCTAGTTCAGGTGGATTCATCACGGGTTTGAATGCATTGAGTGCAGCCGCCAAAGCAGCGGGATTTGAACCGATGCGAAGAATGCCGGTCAAGTTCGATGTAGATGACCCTGGGATGCGTCAAGTTGCAGGGTCAACGAATATCATCAAAAAGGACACACAATTCTTTTTCGTCAAACTTCCTGATGAACATCGAAGGTGGTATTTGAACATAGATGGAGAACCTCCCCTTGACCTTGACGAGATTGGATTTGGAATTGCGCAGGATCTGTTCAAAGAATATCAAAAATCATTTGGATACTCAACATGGCGGGACGAGTTCAACAGTCACGTGATTGCCGAGTACTCACCAAGTAGGGAAGAGTTTGCAGTTCAACCCTCAAAACTGAAATCTCTCTTCAATAGAATTTGCCACCGAGCGTGGTTTTCACGCAGATATGTTACGAGAAGCGACCTATCCTATTCGAAAGCTTTCAATCAGGTAGATCCATTCATACGAGTGCGAAATTATCTGGAAAAATTCCTGAAGACAAAGGGTTCGAACCCATTCTCATACGAGGAACTTATCTTGGAAATATCCGAATTCGTCGATGAGGGTGACCGACAATTGTTGGCCGAACAAGAATATCTCGGAGCGCACTTGAAGAAATTAATTGGATGGAGATGCAAGCTTGCTGACGGCCAATATATTGCCCGAAAACCGACCAAGTTCAGACCCAAGGCAGGTCACAATCACCCAAACCAACTTCCACCCGAAAAAGAGGGAGTGTACGACTATGTCGATTTCTGCGCGGACTTGCTACGGAAGATGGGTTTCACCGATGTCATCCGTACTGTTGACATTGGAGATGAGGGGCGCGACATTGAAGCAACAAATCCAGAAGGTCGTCCCGGTGTAGTTGAGGTGAAGCATTGGAAGAATGGTGTTGGAAGTCAGCCTATTCAAAGAGTATCAACCTATGCACGTGCTGAAGGTAAAGAATGGGCCATGGCGATTGCTAGTTCCCATTTCACCAAGGGCCTAACAGGGGGTAAGCGTTGGGCAAGGAAACTGGGTGTTACAACCTACAGCGGCCTAGAAATTGACGACTTGATGAGAATGTACTGGCCAAACTATCCCAATTGAAGTTGGCTTTATTTCTCAAACGAGGCTCGAATGAAGTTGGCCTGCTCTTCGTCGTATCCATACAGATGGAAATAGCACTGGTCCAATTCATCCATCAGTTGTTGACGTTCTACCTCATCCCAGACAAACGGAGGGCCATCGTAGCCCATATCCTTCGCGTATGACTTCAAATCGTGAGATGTATAGGTGAGTTTCAGTACCCGTTCACTGACCCATTCGACCAAGGGCTTCCCGTCAGTGAAATCCTCAACTTCGTCATATCTTTCCGGTGGGAATATAGGAAGTTGGGTCTGTAAAGTATACGTCAGGTGTGTACCGGACATTTTCTGTCGACATATCCAATCGAGTGCCTTTGAATTATAATTTGCAAGTAAACAATTGTTCTTCCGAACATCATTCACATCTGTCAGAATCATTTGGGTAGTATGCATGACTGCAGCTATTGGAAGCACACAAGTTATGACGGTTCGCTTATTTTTTGGCCCGGTTGCCTCTCTGAACGCCAACAACCATTCGTAACTCCAATCCAAAGATTCCATTCGATTTTCTACATCACTTTTCTTCATCCAATAATTTGGTCTTGTGTCATAATCAGGGTTGGCTAAATCCTTGACCTCCGACTTGGGCCATACCCGGGCATCTCTGCTGATCTTTTTTGGGTCAAAAGTTCCGTGGCGATGGTTGTATTGCCAAATCATCTTACCTTCAATCGTCTTGAGCCTCAGATGGCTCCTTCTTGTTGTAACATCATTGTCCTCGTTCCCCTTCTCAAACATACGGAAGAAATTGACTCCCCAAGCATTTCCTTGACTCATGGGAAAACCCCTCCACAAGATCGGGCAATTCGCATATGCAATTGACAGAAGATCATAATCTTCTTTGGTGGATGGTAGAATAATAGACATGGAGTTCGGGTTGAACCTTTCAAAGTCCCCCCACTTGATTCGAATTAGACCATTCTTCCATGTTTCTGGTTGAGAGCCATTCAACATCGAAGACACCATTGGGCCACTGCGCAATTTTTCGCTTCCTACTGATTTGAATGAAAGAACCGAGAACCTCGTATGAGAGTGAATATCTTTGAATAGTTTCTTATTCTCAATGTCCAAGCAAGTCATCAACCTTCGTTCAGTAATCAAAGTCTCAAAGAATTTCCGATTATTATGCCCTGTAGCAATTTTTGTTGGCACAATAAGAGAAACTAGACCCTCACTTCGAACCAAGTATTGCGAGAGCTCCGCGAACACAGAGTAGAGGTTCACATCTCCTGATCCAGTCAAGGGATATTCTCCTGATTTAATTAAGAAATTCCGCTTGTTTTTCGATGTTAATTGGGAATCTTCATATGATTTTTTTAGATACGGGTTTTCTTCCAATATTTTTTCTCGAAGTTTCTTACGTTCTTTCTTCTTAGTAACATCTTGTGATAACAAATTTTCGTACGGTCGAAGAAACTCGCGGAGTTGAATTTTTTTTCTCTCCCACGGAGGATTGCCAACCACAATGTCAAAACCCCCTTGTAAGAAAATTTCTGAAAACTCAAGATCCCAGTGGAAAATCCCATTCTCCAAACAGATTTGTTCCATCTCTGTTGCGCTCATACTTTCATCGAAGAAAAATCTAGCACTGGAAGAATCTCTGTCTTCACTAGAGCCTTCTTTGCACCACAGTAAGGAGTTTCCACTGCGGAAATTAGCCAATAGTTCTCCAATATTTAGTTCAGGACGGCCCGACAGCATCCATGCTTGTACCGCCAGAGAAAACAAAGCAATTGGGTTCAAATCTGCTCCAAAAATTTGCGTCCGAAAAACCTCTAAGAAATTCTCTGCATGTGTCTTTTCCATGATTTTATTCTTTTTTTTATGAGCGATACGACTCGCCACTGCAAGAAGAAAGGCCCCCGACCCGCATGCTGGATCACAAATGGTCAGTTTTTGAATAGACTCCCTGCCTCTGTTTTTTGTTAACCTTTTTAGATGGGGGTCAAGGGATTGTTTCAAAGAAAATTCAACCAATACCTCTGGCGTGTAGTAGGAACCAGTGATTCGTCGAATACTGCTCTGTTGATCTGACTTCACCTCCCCAATCGTTGATGTTATCCAATCAATAGATTGTATTTCTTCTGTGATTTTTGCCAGTGATTTTGCATCGAAATCAGAAAATCCATCTAGTAGTTGGGTTGTTGTCGAAATTTCTACTTTTTTAGCTTCAGGAGGTAGTTGTGAAAGTAACTGATATTTCAATTGAGAAATAATTGAGAGGGGTGTTCCTTCTGCTGCTTTTTCAATTATCTTTAGTTGTGTTTTGATGAAGGAATTGATATTATGACTCGATTTTACTTTAGGCAATGGCAATTCAGGTGTTACAGTCTGTAGGATTTTACGAAGGAAAATCGTTGATGACAAATTGTACATGATGGTTCTTCGTATAGAAATTGGAACCCTCGACATTTCTCCCTCTTCAATTGTGGCGAGGACTTCTTCAGTGAATTTCTCCATACCTCCAATCGACATGACTTAGTACCCCTATTTTTCCAGTGTGAGGGGGGTAGTCCTTTAACAATTGTAAATGAATCTATTGATCACAACTCTTCATGATCTCAGTAAATTGGTAGTCCCTCCCGGATTCGAACCAGGGTCGTGGGATCCAGAACCCCACATGATGGACCACTACACTAAGGGACTATTGCACGTCCGAGACGGCATCTCTATTTCAAGAAAACCGATACTAAAAGTAAATTCTCAATTAGTTCTAAAACCCTCATTTAATTCTTCCAGACTCTGTTTACTAGGTCTTAGTTCTGATTCTGGTAGAGCCATCAGAGGCGTATTTGTCAGTCCTAGTGTTTCGGTAGCTGTTTTTTTGTCGGGATTATAGTAAAGTAGGCCAGTTACATGCCTACTTTCTTTATCAGCATCGTGTATGGCTCTTAGAGCTTCTACTGGGTCGGTGGGGTCATGCTCGTTACCCACTGTCTCAAGTCTTAATGTCGAACCATCGAATAATTTTATTTCTTTGAACTCTCCTGCAGGTACTTCCACTGCTTCAATAGGGGAGAAATGTGCGATATAATCTACTATATGCAACACTTCATCATTCTCTTTAACATAATTATATGATTTATAAGATTCATCGTTATTAGCGAAGGTAACACATGGGGAAATAACATCGATAATTGCCATTCCCTTATGGCTCATAGCAGCCCTTAGTAACGCAGTCAACTGCTTTTTACTTCCTGAAAATGATCTTGCAACAAAGCTACAACCTAAATTAACTGCCATAGCGCACAAATCAATTGGTGATTGTTCATTCATTGTACCTTTTTTCTTTTTCGAACCTTTTTCAACAGTTGCACTATACTGGCCTTTTGTCAATCCATAAACTCCATTATTTTCGATAATATAAACCATGTCCAAATTTCTACGAATAGCATGAATGAATTGTCCAATTCCTATACTGGCTGTATCCCCGTCCCCTGAAACTGCTAAAAATGATAGATCTTTATTCACCATATTTGCACCTGTTGTAACCGAGGGCATCCTTCCATGGACTGTATTGAATCCATGGCTCTTGCCTAGGAAATATGCAGGAGTTTTTGAAGAACAACCAATTCCACTCATTTTGGCTATTCCTTCAGGTTTTATTCCATTTTCCCAAGCCGCTTGGATAATCACATTTGAAATCTGGTCATGCCCGCAACCGGGGCATAGTGATGATTTCCCACCCTTATATTCTGATTTTTCTAAGTCTATCACATTTAATTTTAAAATGCTCATAATTTCACCTCTTTCATAGTTTCAAGAATTAAATCAGCATAAACTCTTGCCCTTGGTGGCAATCCATCGCTGTATGCAACACTTTGTATTTTCGTAAGTAATTGCACTGGTAACTCTTTTCTCAATATGCCAAATAATTGGCCATCGCGATTAATTTCTAGAACTACGATGTTATCATGTGCCTCGATAAATGCCTCAACATCTGAGTGATAAGGTAGAGCACGAACACGGCATGTACTCACTGAAAGTCCAGTTTCTTCTAACATGTCATCAATTTCTACGATTGTATTTTCCATAGAACCATAGAATATGATTCCTACACTTTTCTCCTTCTCTTGTCTGATGATAGGTGCAGGAAGTAGATCCCTAGCACCATCAATTTTCCTTTTCAACCTCTCCATAGTGGAATGATACACTTGAGGGTCCTCTGAATAGATACCATCTTCGTCATGTCCAGTGCCTCTGTAAAGAATAGGGTCCAAACCACTTCCTGGTAGAGTCCTATATGCTATTCCATCACCATCGACATCTCTGTAACGGCCATAGTTAGCAATAGCATCCATTTGCTCCTGACTTCTAATTACCTTACCTCTATCCATTGGTATGTCTGGATATTCGAAACCAGCTGTTGACCATCTATTCATACCTAAATCTAAATCTCCAAATCCAAAAACCATAGTTTGGAATCTATCTGCATAATCAAAAGCTCTCCAACCAAATTCAAAACATTCATCAACAGTTCCTGGAATTAATACAATATGTTGTGTATCTCCATGACTTGCTTCATAAAGCATAGATAAATCCCCCTGCTGTGTTCTTGTTGGTAGTCCAGTAGATGGGCCAACTCTGTTAACGTCCCAAATTACTCCGGGGACTTCTGAGAAGTAGAATAGTCCGATAAATTCAGACATTAAAGAAATTCCTGGGCCACTTGTACAGGTCATTCCTCTGCCTCCAGCCCATCCTGCGCCTAGTACCATTCCGGCAGCTGCTAATTCGTCTTCTGCTTGCACTACTGCGCAAGTGGCCCCTCCATCTTCCGCTTCGCGTAACTTTGGTATCCAACTAATTATTGATTCTGCTACTGATGATGAAGGTGTAATTGGATACCAAGATAGCATGTTAATTCCACCATATATTGCACCTAGAGCGGTTGCCTCATTTCCTTCTATCAGGAATGTATTTGGGTCTTTATTTCTTGCTTCTGCCATATATTCAGATTCATAATCCCAATTTTCTTCAGCATACGCTTTTCCTTGAGCAATAGCCTGTAAATTCCATTCTATTGCTTTTTCTTTCCCTCCGAATTGATTAGAAACAGCGGCTTCAATTGCTCCCTGATCAATTTTTAATATGTGCGCCATTGCTCCAACATAGTACATGTTTGCCATAAGTTTGGCCATTTTTGGGCTAATTGACCTAGCCATCTTTGTCATTGGCATTGGAAGAACTACACAATCATCTCTTTCAACTGGTAACTTTACATCTTGATTATAAATAATTACAGTACCTGGTTCAGTATTATTCAAATCCTTTTCCCAAGTATCTTTATTCATCATTACTTGGATATGTGTGTGATCTCCTGGTGCTTGATAACCCGCATCACTAGCTCTAATTATGAACCAAGTAGGTAATCCGGAGATATTACTTGGGAATAGATTCTTTCCACTAACTGGCACTCCCATCTCATACATCGAGTGTAAAATGATTAAGTTCGCCGATTGAGAACCAGTGCCGTTTGCTGTTGCTATATTAATTGTAAAATCATTAACTCTGATGGCCATTACTTCACATTCTCCATTGGTTTCGTAGCCCCATAGGTGC
>TARA_B110000008_G_scaffold41007_1_pt1 | contig 10873 bp, 11 predicted proteins | sample TARA_B110000008 | Tara Oceans TARA_B110000008 (sample SAMEA4396496) | marine metagenome | biome: Westerlies Biome; feature: [DCM] deep chlorophyll maximum layer (ENVO:01000326); material: water (ENVO:00002006), including particulate matter (ENVO:01000060) such as... | depth 40 m
ACTTGAATAGAGGCTTCATGTTGCTCAATATCTACTTGAAACAGATAGCGAAGGATTTCAATAAAATCTTCCCACATCAAATCAATGGTCATTGGAGAAAAATCTAGCTCAGGAACCAATGTTCCCGCCAAAATTCTAACCTTAATTGGTCTGCGATTGAATTTATAGATCAAGGCTGGGAATTCTCCAGGAGGTGTTGCAGCTAAGACTTGCTCCCACCATTCTGCAGATGGCTCAGCACCATCACCATATCTCTTGCATTCAATGCACCAACGTCCTAATTTAAGGTCAGGCAATTCCTTTGTTCTGGTTTGCTCTAAAATTCTTTTAACGGGCTGAGTTAAATTGAGCTCTTGCACAAGCAAGTTACCAATTTCTCTTTCAAAATTAGCTCCTTTTGTTCTAGAATTAATTGCCAAAACTAGACCCCCTCATCAATAAAATCATCTGGGAATTCAGCATTAGTATGCACCTCTTGGACGTCATCGAGGTCGTCCATAAAATTCATAATTTTTAGAACTTTCTCTGATGCCTCTTGATCAAGGTGAACCAATGTTTCTGCTCTCATGGTTGTTTCTGCATTAAGAGTTTCAATATTTTTAGCCTGCAAGGCTTCAGCAACATTAGAAAGGTTAACAGGGGTAGTAATAATCTCAAAATAGTCTTCAGTGACAACAAAATCTTCAGCTCCAGCCTCTAAAGCTACCTCCATAATCAAGTCTTCTTCAAAAGAGGTAGCAACATGAATCAAGCCAAGTTTGTTAAATAGATAAGCCACAGATCCATCTGTACCCATGTTGCCTCCAAACTTTGAGAATGCATGCCGCACATCGGCAACAGTTCTGTTTCTGTTATCAGTCATAGTTTCGACTAAAATAGCGACTCCATTAGGTCCATACCCTTCAAACACAAGCTCCTCAATCACACCCATCTCCCCAGTGCCTGAGCCTTTTTGAATTGCTCGCTTGATAGTATCTTTTGGCATATTAGAGGCATTAGCCTTATCCAATGCCAGTCTTAGCCTAGGATTATCATCTGGATCAGGGCCGCCTTTTGCTGCAACCGTAATTTCTCTTATGACTTTTGTCCAAATTTTTCCTCGAGAAGCATCCTGCCTCGCCTTGCGATGCTTAATATTAGCCCATTTAGAATGTCCTGCCATAATCTATTCCGTCTCTGCTGTTGATTGCACATACAACTCATCTAATTGAGTTGAAGTAACCTCTCCAGGAGCATTTGTTAATAAACAAGAGGCACTTTGAGTCTTAGGAAATGCTATTACATCTCTTATGTTGGTTGTTCCAGTGAGTAGCATAACTATTCTATCTAAACCAAAGGCAATGCCTCCATGCGGCGGGCAACCTGAGGATAAAGCAGATAATAAAAACCCAAATTTCTCATTTGCTTCATTAGATGAGATTCCAAGAATCTTGAATATCTCACTCTGCATAACTGGATCATGCACTCTCAAGGAACCTCCTCCTAACTCATAGCCATTCAAGACAAAATCATAAGCACATGCTAATGCCTCATCTGGATTCTTGCTAAGCTCGTCAATCGTAACGGCTGGAAGTGTAAATGGATGATGTAAAGAGGTTAATTGATTCTCCTTAGTTCTCTCAAACATAGGAAAGTCCACAATCCAGCAAGGCGCCCATTCAGATGAATACAGATCTAGATCATCACCCAATTTTTTTATAAGCGAGCTCATAGATAAATTAACTACATTTGTATTACCGGCACCAAAGAAAATCATGTCACCATTTTGAACTTTCAGGCTTGAAGTTACAGAATTAATGGTGCCTTGATCAAGAAATTTTAAAATTGGGGATTGGAGTCCATTCTCCTCCCCCAAGGCTACGACCTTAATGTACGCTAATCCTTTTGCGCCTAACTTGCCTACAAAATCGGTATATTCATCAATTTTTTTTCTAGTAAGCTCAGCTGCTCCTGGAACGCGCAATGCAACAACCCTGGCTTTAGGATCGTTTGCTGGTCCAGAAAAAACTTTAAATTCTTCATTTTTCATAAGCTCAGAAATATCTTCTAGCTCTAAAGGAATTCTAAGGTCTGGTTTATCGCAACCATATCTAGTAATGGCTTCCTCATATTGAATACGGGGCACTTCAATAGATTCGTAATTAGTAAATTCAGTTAACAGAGAAATGATTAGTTCCTCTCCAAGATTTATAATATCCTCAGTAGTAACAAATGAAGCCTCTATATCAACCTGTGTAAATTCAGGCTGTCTGTCTGCCCTGAGATCTTCGTCTCTGAAGCATTTAGCAATTTGATAATATTTATCAAGACCGCCTATCATTAAAAGCTGTTTAAAAAGTTGCGGTGATTGAGGTAAGGCAAAAAACTCACCAGGATGAACTCTGCTGGGCACTAAATAATCGCGAGCACCTTCTGGGGTAGCTCTTGTAAGTATGGGAGTCTCAACCTCATTGAAATTGTTTGACTCTAAAATTGATCTTATTTTAGAAGTAATTTTTGACCTTTTAATTAGTCTTTCATTAACTTCGGGCCGCCTTAAATCAAGAAATCTATTTTTTAATCTAATGTCTTCGTTGACCTCTTGATAATCATCCAATGGGAATTTAGGAGTTAGTGCTTTTGAATAAATTATCAAGTCCTGAGCCTCAATTTCAATTTCTCCTGTTGCCATCTTTGGATTGATTGCTCCTTCAATCCTTGATCTCACCAAGCCCTTAATATTTACAACAAACTCACTTCTACATGAATCTGCAAGATCAAATATACCTTTAATATCTGGATTAAATACGACCTGAACAATTCCATGGAGATCCCTTACATCTAAAAAAATAACTCCACCATGATCTCTTCTTTTGTGAACCCAACCTGAAATCTCAAGCTCTGAACCAATATCTGAACTTTTAATATCCCCGCAATAGTGTGATCGCATTTCTTAACTTCCTTTTTAAAATTTATTTTTCCGTACTTGAGCTCTGAGATGTATCGGTAGGTTTTTTTGTCTCACTTGATTTACTAGCCTTATCATCTTTAGCATCTACTATATTCTTTTTAGTACCAGTTTTAAAATCTGTTTCATACCAACCACCACCTTTAAGCCTAAAAGAAGGAGCTGAAACTAATTTCTGAATAGAGTTTTTAGAACATTTAGGACAAATTTCAGCAGGTTGATCAGAAAATTTCTGAATAAGCTCGAATTGATGCCCGCAATTAGAGCATTTGTATTCATAAATAGGCATAAGTGTCTAAAAAAATATAAAATTATAAACTAAATGAATATTCAAATATAAAAAATGTTTTGGTCAAAGATTTTCATACCGACTTTAAAGGATTCACCGCAGGATGCGGAAGTAATTAGTCATCAATTAATGCTAAGAGCAGGAATGATTAGAAAGGTCTCCTCAGGGATTTATACATGGCTGCCATTAGGATTAAAGGTTCTCCGTAAAATAGAAAATATTGTGAGAGAAGAGATGGATCAATCTGGAGCACAAGAAGTACTAATGCCAATGGTACATCCAAAAGAATTGTGGGAAGAAACAAAACGCTGGGACAAAATGGGTCCAGAGCTATTAAGGCTTAAAGATAGACATGATAGAGAGTTCTGCTTAGGGCCTACTCATGAAGAAGTTATAACAGATTTGGTGAGGAATAATGTAAAGAGTTATAAAGAGCTCCCTTTAAATGTCTATCAAATTCAAACTAAATTTAGAGATGAAATTCGACCAAGATATGGTGTGATGCGGGGAAGAGAATTTTTAATGAAAGATTCGTACAGCTTTAATCTAGATGAGATCTCATTGCAGGAAACATATTTATTGATGCGGAATACCTATAAAAAAATTCTAGAAAGAATTGGCCTTGAGTACAAAATAGTTAAGGCAGATTCAGGTGCAATTGGTGGAGATACTTCTGAGGAATTCCATGTATTGGCAGAAAATGGTGAGGATACTATAGCTGTTAGTGATGCATCAGAGTTTGCTATCAATACTGAACTGTTGCTTAATGATGGAGAAGATATCAGCTCTCTGGAAGGAAAGCCATCTCCTGATGGGAATGGGATTATTGAGATTAAAAAAGGCATTGAAGTTGGGCATATCTTCCAGTTAGGCAAAGTCTATACGGAGTTAATGAAAGTTAATGTTTTAAATCAAGAAGGTAAGGCTATTGATTTATTTATGGGTTGTTATGGGATCGGAGTTTCAAGATTGGTTGCCGCTGCAATTGAGCAAAATAATGATGAAAAAGGAATTTTATGGCCAGAATCAATTGCGCCATATGAGGTAAATATTGTTGCTATTGGTTACACAAAGGAGCCAAAAATTGCTGAAGCTGCCAATGACCTGAGCGAGCAATTAAAGTCCATGGGTTATGAGGTTATTGTGGATGATAGAAAAGATGGATATGGCATAAAAATGAAAGATGCCGAGCTCATTGGAGTACCAGTAAATATAATTATAGGAAATAAGTTTATTGAATCAGGCGAGGTTGAAATCAAGCATAGAAATGGTCAAAACTCGATAAACAATATTACTGAAATTACCTCAATCTTTGAGCATTTCAAAAATTAATAATTAGATTCTCTCTATTATAGTAGCGTTGGCTGTTCCGCCGCCTTCGCAGATTGCTTGAAGTCCATATTTGGCCTCTCTTCTTTCGAGCTCATGAAGGAGTGTAGTCATCAGCTTAGCTCCAGTTGCTCCTAGAGGATGGCCCAAAGCCATAGCTCCACCATTAACATTTAATTTATTTTGATCAGCTTTAAGTTCTATTGCCCATGACAATGGAACTGGAGCAAAGGCCTCATTAACTTCATATAAATCTATATCATCAATAGTCAACCCAGCTGCTTTAAGAACTTTATGTGACGCAGGAATTGGGCCACCAAGCATCATAATTGGATCATCACCAACAACACTAATTGCAACGATTCTCGCTCTTGGATCAGTTTTAATTTTCTTAAGACCAGCCTCATTGCAAACCATCACAGCAGCAGCTCCATCGGTGATTTGACTTGCATTACCAGCAGTAATAACACCGCCTTCAGTTACAGATTTCAGTCCAGCCAAGGCTTCTAAGCTTGCATCGTAACGAATGCCTTCATCAACAAAGATCATATCTGATTTACCTTCAGCATTTTTAGCCTGAATAGGAAGAATTTCTCTATCAAAATATTTTCCCTCAACAGCAAGCATTGCTTTTTGGTGACTACTTAAAGCAAAATTATCTAGATCTTGGCGGGTAAGATTCCATTTTTCAGCCATAAGTTCTGCGCCAGTAAATTGTGAGAAAAAGATACCTGGATATCTGGTTTTCATACCTTCAGAATCAAATGGAAGACCGTGTCCAGCCTCATAACCATCCTTAATACTTGCACCTATTGGGACCATTGACATAATTTCCACGCCTCCACCGATCACGACGTCTTGAGTACCTGACATTACTGCTTGAATTGCAAAATGTATTGCTTGTTGGGAAGAACCACACTGTCGATCAACAGATGTGCCTGGAACTGATTCTGGGAGGCTGGACGCTAAAATTGCATTTCTGGCGACATTCCCAGATTGAGCTCCAACTTGGTCAACGCAACCAAAAATAACATCGTCAATTAAAGATGGATCAATACCTGTTTGTAAAACGAGCTCATCAAGAACTTTAGCTCCCAAATCTGCTGGATGCCAAAGACTGAGGCTTCCATTTTTCTTTCCACCAGGTGTTCTAACAGCCGAAACGATATATGCATTATTTGTCATTACTCTCTCCTATAACAGAGAGAGTATCTTAATCAATTTTTAGCTTACTTTGCAATAAAGTAAGAGTTACTTTTCGGCTGGCTTGTTAGCTGGCTTATTAATTGAAGGTATATAAGCTTTCTTTATTTCTTTCATCAAGCTATCACGAATCTTTGGATTCTCTTTAAGGTACTTACTTGCATTAACCTTTCCTTGACCAATTTTTTCACCATTATGGCTGTACCAAGATCCAGATTTTTCAATCAGTTCTAGCTTCTGTCCAAACTCAAGAATCTCACCTTCAACATTAATACCTTCTCCATACATGATTTGAAACTCGGCCTGCTTAAAAGGAGGAGAAACTTTATTCTTGACAACTTTTACTCTAGTTTCATTTCCAACAACTTCTTCACCTTCTTTTACGGCACCTATACGCCTAATATCTAGTCGAACTGATGAGTAAAATTTCAAGGCATTGCCTCCAGTAGTCGTCTCAGGGTTACCAAACATAACTCCAATTTTCATTCTAATTTGGTTAATAAAAATTACCATGCAGTTTGATCTTTGAATATTACCGGTAATCTTCCTAAGGGCTTGGGACATTAATCTAGCCTGTAAGCCCATATGATGGTCACCCATGTCACCTTCAATCTCTGCTCTTGGAGTTAATGCAGCCACAGAATCTATAACTATTAAATCGACGCTTCCTGATTTAACTAACATATCAGTAACTTCAAGAGCTTGTTCACCAGTATCTGGTTGCGAAAGAAGAAGATCATCGACATTCACTCCAAGTTTTGAAGCGTAATTAGGATCTAGTGCATGCTCTGCATCAATAAATGCGGCCGTACCACCTGCTTTTTGACATTCGGCAATAGCTTGAAGAGTCAATGTAGTCTTTCCTGATGACTCAGGACCAAAAATCTCTACAACACGTCCTTGAGGCAAACCTCCAATTCCAAGAGCAATATCTAATCCAATTGAACCGGTTGACACACAAGGCATATCGACTATTTCACGATCGCCCATCTTCATTACCGTTCCCTTACCAAACTGCTTCTCAATCTGTGAAAGCGTTTCTTTTAAGTTTTTATCTTTGTCTGACATAATGTGCTCCTTATTACTGTATATATGTACAGTATATTACAAAAAAAGAAAAAGTAAATTAAATATTATCAGATTCATGCTGACTTGTTCATTAGTCATTGCTAAAATCCTATCTAATTCATCAATCAACTTAGCTTCATGGCATTTATAGTTACAGAATCCTGCATTAAATGTAAGCATACAGACTGCGTGGAAGTTTGCCCTGTAGATTGTTTTTATGAAGGTCCAAATTTTCTTGTTATTCATCCTGAAGAATGCATTGATTGCGCTTTGTGTGAGCCAGAGTGCCCAGTTGATGCAATCTTTTCAGAAGATGAATTGCCTGATGATCAAATACCATTCATTGAAATTAATGCTGAATTAAGCGAGATATGGCCAAATATTACAGAAGAAAAAGATGAGTTACCTGAAGCGAAAGAGTACTCGAACATAAAAGAGAAAATACACTTACTAGAAAAATAAGATGATTAAAACTTTATGGAAGAGGTTTTGACCGGAGAACCATTTTTTCTAAGCTGAAATCTAAGCATAGGAGATGCAGCTTCGGAACTCCCTACATTAGCAATCATCATTCCCCTTGAAACTAAATCGCCCTTTTCAACAAAGATCTCTTTGCAATGAGCATAAAGGCTTATAAATCCATCGGGATGAGAGATCATAACTAAATTTCCATATCCCGGAATATCTGGTCCAGAAACAACTACTTTGCCCTCTTGTATTGAAAAAATTGGATTGCCTGTCTTTGAATTATATACAAGCCAATATGACCCCTCAGAAATAGGTTCATTATTAATGTTAATTGGATTATGCCAAGTAATAACTTCCTGGGATCTCAAAATAGACTTACTGGAGGAAGAGCCGTCTAAATATAGTTTTTGTCCAGGGAAAATTGTGAAAGGTTTTAAAAGATTATTACCTTTAATGATTATGTCTGGGTCTAAATTATATTCTAAAGCAATAGACCAAATAGAATCACCGGATTGAACGGTATATGTCTCCTCCTTGCTCTGAAGAAGTGTTGAAGAGAAATTTGATTGTAAAGTTTCCAATGTACTACATCCACAAAGTATTAGAATCGCAATTAATTGCAGCAATAAGGATTTCATTATATAAGTGTGTATCCGGAAGCAAAGATTAGGCCAGCAAAAAGAAATAAGAGCTTTTCTTCATACTGCAAATAAGCTGCAAGAATTAATTTAGGAAGAAGTAATAAAGAAACCATGCAACCTAATCCAAAAGGAATCAATATTTCAAGGTTAAACTGTGAGATTGATTGAATAACAACTCCATATACTCCTAAAACTACAAGAATTGCGCTGCCAGATATTCCTGGGATTAAAAAGAAAGAAAATGCCAATAATCCACATGCAAACAAATACAAAGCATTTGGAGTGGCAAAATCTATAGCTAGCCCATTTAAGAAAAAACCCATTCCAATTCCAAAAAATAGAAAGGCCAGCAATAGAGGCTTCTGAAATACTGCAAGAAAGAAATTGGCAACCTGAATCGATAGAATAATCATCAGCCATCCAAGGACCTCAAAAAAAATCTCCTCATGATTAAGAATTAAATAATCTATGGCTCTAGAAAATAAAGCAATAGAGAGGAGCATTGATCCAATCAATGGAATCGATAGCTTGAGCTGAAAACTTTGAGACAGCTTAGAAATATCTAAAGAGATATTGCTCAATTTCAGCTCACTCAAAATAGACATTAAATTTTTATAAATTTTGAATATTACTGCAATGGTAGATCCAGATATTCCTGGAATAATTTCAGCAAGACCCATGCAAAAACCAGCCAAGGCATATTTAATTTGCTGCATCATATTTAAATTGCTCCATTGGAGGTACCTGGCAGCATAGGAACAAACGCTACATCCTCATGGATAACTTCTTCATGCTCGGTTTCACTTATTTTAGTTATCACATAAAGCTTTTGATTGCCTTCCAGGCCAACTGGAATGACTAATTTTCCATTAATCTCCAGCAACTCTAATAACTCCTGAGGATACGCTCGAGGTGCAGCTGCACAAATGATTCCATCAAATTTTATGTTCTCTCCCCACCCTTCGAACCCATCTGCATGCTTGAAATGAATATTTCTTATTCCTAGCTCTCTAAGATTTTCTCTAGATTTAATAACCAAGGGTTTTACCCTTTCTACAGCACAAATCTCATCTGCAAAATAAGATAATACTGCCGATTGATATCCACAACCTGATCCAATTTCAAGGATTTTATTCATGACCTTGCCTCTCTTGCTGGTGTGGCTTAAAAGATGCTCTGTCATCTTTGCTACTATGTATGGCTGAGAAATGGTCTGTTTGTACCCAATAGTAAGAGATCTATTTTCATAAGCTCGACTCCACAATGCTTCATCCAAAAAAATATGTCTTGGCACCTGACTCATTGCATCTAGAACCCGAAAGTCTTTGATCCCCATCTCCAACATCAGCTGAATCATTTGCTCTTGCACTCTCGAAGAAGTAAAACCTGAGCTACGCATTAATAAAAGCCGTTTCAAAATTCTGCAAATCAGATTCATTTGCAGTCAAGTTATAGTCAAGAATAGAAATAGAAATATAGTTGTTTCTTATGGCCTGAATATCAGTATTAACTTGATTTGGCATCAAAGTACCTGAAGGACCAAAGCTGTAAAATGATGATGACTCATTCTCTCTAATAAGATCGGGAGTATCTGGGATGCCTCTTTTAGCTAGTTTAGTGATTTTAATGCCTGCTATTTGCGGGGCCGGTAGATCAGGAAAATTAACATTGACTAAAAGATTTTTATCCGAAGGCAGCTGTTTGGCCTGCTCAGTAATTATTGCAGCTTTTGTTGCAATATATTTAAGGTTCTGAGGTTCAAAAGCAGAAACTGAAAAGGCTACTGGTACATAATTTAACCTTCGACCAGCTATAGCAGCACCCACTGTTCCAGAGTAAAAAATATCTTCTCCAAGATTAGCACCTAAGTTAATGCCGGATACAATCATATCAATTGGCTCGGATATTATAGAGAGCAATCCAAGATATGAGCAATCTGCTGGAGTTCCAGAAACAGCATAAATATTCTTATCAATCTCTTTCACTTCAATCTCCTTACGTAAGCTAATGGCCGCGCTCATGCCGCTACAATTACCCTTGGGAGCAATTAGAAATACTTGATGATCAACTGCTAAAGATTTATAAAGCTCTTGGATTCCACTTGCCTCATAGCCATCATCGTTTGTTAATAATATATTCATCTCAACTCCATTAATGACGCTATTGCATAAACTGCTATTCCGTTTCCTTCACCAATGACGCCCATACCCTCGGCAGTAGTAGCCTTGATTGAAATATCTCCCTCTCCAATTTTTAACAAGTTTGATAATGCGGTTTTCATAGTCATGACATGAGGATTAATCTTTGGTTGCTCACATATAATTACTAAGTCTACATTTCTTGGTTGAAGTTTTTTCTCTTCTAATAGACTTAGGGTTTTATCCAATATAACCATGCTGCTTAAATTTTTGTTGGCAGCATCAGTATCCGGAAAATAATACCCAATATCATTTAGACCTCCAGCACCAAGCAATGCATCTGCAAGAGCATGCAATACAATATCACCATCAGAATGAGCAACAATAGATAAATTACTCTCTAGGAATATGCTAGCTAAAGTCATACCATTTCCGGGCTCTAATTTATGAAAATCTATACCTCTGCCAATCCTGGCGTCAGATATTGCAGGCATTTTTAAATCATTTGGAAATGTTACCTTACTGTTAGAGTGGTCTCCTGCTACAAGCTTAACTCTGTAATTAGCATCTTCCATTGCCTGAGTCTCATCAGTAAAGTCTTTACCTGAATCGATTGCCTTGGTGAGAGCATCTTTAATAGATGATGTCTTAAAGATCTGAGGAGTTTGCACTTGTAAGAAGATTGTTCTATCTACTGGAATAAATTTATTGCCTTTTTTCTCTCTCAAGGAGTCTGCTGAAGGAATGCCTGGATATATACCATCCCAGTCAGAACTTCTATAAAACTCAT
>TARA_B110000008_G_scaffold188663_1_pt1 | contig 10861 bp, 13 predicted proteins | sample TARA_B110000008 | Tara Oceans TARA_B110000008 (sample SAMEA4396496) | marine metagenome | biome: Westerlies Biome; feature: [DCM] deep chlorophyll maximum layer (ENVO:01000326); material: water (ENVO:00002006), including particulate matter (ENVO:01000060) such as... | depth 40 m
ACAGGTAGAGTAACAGGACCTCACTTACATTGGGAAGTCTACTTCTTGGGGATACCTTTAAATCCCGAAATATTTATTAAAAATTAATTTCTTAATTTTCAATATACTCTTCAAGACTTTCTTGAGTCTGTGGTCCTATCAATGTATGTAGTAGCTCTCCTTCCGGATTTATTATATAAGTTGCAGGAAGACTAGGAGGAGCCTCCCATCCAAATAATAAACCAGGGTCGTTTGTGATACTTGGAATATCTACTCCAAACCTTTGGATTTGATCGTATAACTCTTCGTTTTCAAGCCTGTCAAAGTTGTATGCCAGGACAAGTACAGAATCTTTATTGGCGTTATAAAACTTTGCTAACTCAGGCATTTCCTTAATACATGGAGGACACCAATCTGCCCAATAATTTACGACCAACCATTTGCCAAGAAAATCATCTAGCTTTCCAGAGTTACCATCCACTAATATATAATCAGGATCTGAACATGAACTGAAAATAAGAAGAAGACTTAGAAGAAGAAAATGTTTTGTCTTGTAATATATGTTTTTGTACATTTAAAGGAGTAATTTAGTTTATGAATAATTTTACCATTTACCACAACCCTAGGTGCAGTAAATCTAGACAAACTCTCTCAATTATTAAAGAAAAAGGTATAGATCCAAATATTATCCTTTATCTTGAAAGACCTCCCTCAATTGAAGCATTATCTAAAATTATAAATTTACTGAAAATTAAACCTAGAGATTTACTCAGAAAGAGTGAAGAAGAATATAAGTCTTTAAATTTAAAAAATAAAGACATTGATGACTCTAAAATAATTTCATATATGTCAAAGCATCCTAAGCTAATTGAGAGGCCAATTGTTTTATCAGATGATCAGGCTATCATAGGGAGACCTCCTGAAAACGTACTAATACTAATAAATTAATATCAACACATGGAACAAAAATCTTTTTTAGAAAAATTTAAACAGAATCCTTTTTTTTGGATTTTCTCCGGAGAATTATTCTTCTTATCTCTCAATATCATATTTTTATTCGCTATTTTAATTGGTATGGTCTCTTTTATAGGTTCAATCTTTTCAAATAATTTTGAAGACCCTACAGATAAGGCCTTGGTAATTAATCCGATGGGTCCAATTGTGGAGCAAGTCGCTGGCTCTAATGATCCATTCGATAACCTAAGCGGAGCAATGCCAAAAGAATTGTATGTTGGAGATCTATTAGAAGTTCTTGAGGCTGCTGCATCTGATGAGCGGGTTCAGAATGTGCTGCTTAGATTAGATAATATAAGCGGAACTGGTCAGACCGTACTTTATGATGTGGGAGTAGCGTTACAAAAAATAAAGGATTCAGGTAAAAATATAGTTGCTATAGGCGATTACTATACAAGAGATGGTTATTATCTAGCTTCATTTGCTAATGAAATCATCATGAATCCTGATGGAGGGATAGACTTCAATGGTTTTGGTAGATCTAAGTTGTACTACAAATCTTTTCTAGATAAGTTAAAAGTTGATATAAATATTTTTAAGGTTGGGACATTTAAGTCTGCTGTCGAACCTTATCTAGGAAATGAAATGTCAGAAGAAGCCAAAGAAGCCAATCTTGCCTACTTGAACGTTCTTTGGGATTCCTGGAAAGAAGTCGTAGGTAGCAACAGAAAAATAACTACAGAAGAAATTCAATTCTTTGTAGATAATGCAGATAAGATTTTTACTGAGACTGATAATTCAATGGCAGAGGTTTTTCAGAATTATGGACTTGTAGATATGCTGCTTCCCAGAACTAAAATAAGAGAACTGTTAAAAGAAAAATATGGGCCATCAAAAGATAAAGGAAGTTTTGCAAAAATTTCTGGATTTGAATACTTTCAACTCCTTCAATCAGAAAAGGATATAGAGATATTTGAAGATAAGATTGCCGTAATTGTAGCAAGAGGAACAATTGTTAATGGAGTTCAACCACCCGGAACAATAGGAGGAGATTCTACATCAAGGCTAATTAGAGAAGCTCATGAAAATGAGAACGTCAAAGCTATAGTTCTCAGAGTTGATTCTGGTGGTGGTGGAGTATTTGCTTCTGAACAAATCAGACAAGAACTTTTAGCGGCCAAAGAGAAAGGCATTAAGTACATCGCTTCAATGGGAAATGTAGCTGCATCAGGTGGGTATTGGATATCAGCCAATGCCGATGAAATATGGGCATCTCACAACACAATAACTGGATCTATAGGTATCTTTGGAATAGTTCCTACCTTTGATAGGGCTTTAAATGAAATAGGAATCAATAATGATGGGGTAAAAACTTCTAAATTAGACTTGTCTGGAGACCCAACTCGTCCTTTAAGTGAAGGCTTTTCAAAAATAATTCAAAGTTCGATTGAACATGGCTATAAAAGATTTATTAGTCTAGTTGGAGAATCTAGAAATATGTCTCTTGAAGATGTAGACAGTATTGCTCAAGGCAGGGTGTGGGCCGGCTCAAAGGCTCTGGAACTTGGACTCATCGATAATATAGGTAATCTTGAATCAGCAATAGAAAGAGTTGCGGAATTAGCTAATATAAATGAATATAATACTTATTATCCAACTCAGCAGGTTAACTGGCGAGAACAACTATTTAATAGATTTTCAGGTTATGTTTCCTGGATATTACCTGACTTCATCAAAAATAATCTAATCCTGAATCAAACTGTTAATGCCTTCAAAGACATAGATAAGCTTAACGATCCCAAAGGGCTTTATTTCATTTGTGGAGATTGTTAATTTTTAGTATTTAAAAATTCCTTGACCAAAGAAACAGATACTTTTTTCTTCTTCTTTAAAGAAAAGCTATCAATATCATTAATCAGCTGCAGTAAATCGGATAGGCTTCTTGAGGTGTTATTAATAATATATTGAATTGTCTTGGTATCTAAATTGATACCCTTCCTGTTTGATGATTGTTTAAGCGCTTCAATCTTTTCTTCTTGAGAAATTTCAGGGACTTCGATTGCCGTACAATAAGATAGTCGAGACATCAGATCTTTTAAGGATATCCTGAGATCTTTAGATACTACCTGAGAGGAAATATAAATTTTAGTATTACCTGAAAGGGCTTCATTCAGTAACTTGAACACTTCTGATTCCCAAGCCTCGTCTTCAGGAAGATGGTCAATATTTTCAATTATCACAATATCCATAGAATCTAAATTTTGAAAAATTTCATGTGATGAAATTCTTTTATCTGCTAAAGATAAATGAAATGTTTTCTTGCCTAAGTCCAAGAATTCTCTGTTCAGAGACTGCATGATATATGACTTACCTACCCCTTCTGCGCCCCAGATGAAATATAAATTAGATATGGAATTATCTGAAATTGTAGATCGCAGAAAATTAAGAAAATCTTGAGTGCTCTTACAGTCTATGAACTTATCAAGACTAACATAGTCTTCAAGTGCGACATTAAGACTTAGTTGATCTAGATCTTGATTCATAAGATCCTCTTAAATATCAACCTACCCTCTTGATTCAAATAAGTAAAAAGACTTAGCAAGATAAAAAAGAAAACACCAGTCATAGCGATCCACTCAAAATAAAATGGCAATATTTTGAAAGAAGACTGAATTAAGACAATTATGAACAATGCAATTGTCCAGCCCGTGTAATGTTTACCCCATCTATTAGGTGGCGCTTGTCGATTTTCAAATAGTAGAAGGTGTAAAATAGCTCCAACAAGAATTATCCCGTCTCTGGAGAGCATTATATAAACAAACCATATAGGTAATTTTCCAGAAAAAGCTAAGGCCAATAATGTGGCAACTATTAGACACTTGTCTGCTAAAGGATCAGCAAATTGACCAAACTCACTGGACCAATCATATTTTCTAGCTAAATAACCATCTAATCCGTCTGAGAGACCGGCAATAATAAATAGTATCAATGCTAAAAAATCCTCTCCTTGGTATATATAAACACTAATAGGGATAACCAAGACGAATCTGAGTCCAGTAATAAGGTTTGGTATAACAGACAACATATATTCAGATTTTTGTATAAGTATAAGAAATTATATCCTGAGATTTAGATATTATTTCTTTAAAATCAGTATGAATCATTAATAGATTAGTTAGATCAGTTTTATTTCCGTAATGTGATAAGGATATATGAGCGGTATCCGCTTCTAGTTGGTTTAAAGAAACACTAAATATTAAGACTTGAGAATCTAGAGCTTCTAAAACTTGCTCCAGCATTAAAAAACTCTGAATGCCAGTAACCTTAATTTCAGAAATTGTAGATTTACTTTTATTTATTATTAGGGATTTTTTTGAATTTATTTTATTTAGCAAGCTATTAAATGCGATATCTAATGATGTTGGCTCTAAGTAGCCAGATGAAAAACAAGATGGTGCATCCAAAAGAAGTCCAAATTTATCTCTGGTTAGGCAAAATAACCAGTGATCGGTTGAATATCTTCTAGACATTTTAGTCATAAATTTTTCAGAAGAAATCGAATTTAAAATATTTAAGTCTCTAATATCCTTTAAATCCATGAGAGGTCGAGCTATTTTGGAATTCCTCAATTGAGAGAGTCTGAACAATTCTTCTCTGATTTTGTTACATCTTTCTTTTTCCTCAATCATAATTGATTCTTCTTGAATATCTGAGCAAGGCGAATAGGCAAGAATTAAAGGCTCTTGAGCAAGCCATAGAGGTAAATTATTTTCAGACAAGTAAGACCTCAGTGAATCTCCCTGAAAAAGAAAAGTCCCAATTATTCTTTTATCTTCAGATTCAAGCTTATATTGAGATATATAAGTCTCTGGTGATAGCATCATTCGTTTTATTGCTTGGTCTTGCAATACTGTTGATGTTCCGCTTAAATTTATTAATAGTGAGGAAAGACTTTTTTTCATACCTTCTTTAATAGAAGACTGATCAGTACCTTCTATTGAGGCCTTAATCTCATAAGTTTTTTTTAAACTATAAATCTCATTACCTTCTATCGCATTGAATGCAAAAAGTATTAAAAGAAAAGGCCAAATTTTTCTTAACATAAAGAATTAATTCAGAAGTATTTACACAAGGTTGTTAAAATAGATCAAAATTAACTTGAAGTCGATGACTACAGAAGATAACAACGAAGAATTAAACTATAAAAAGGCTGGGGTTGATGTTGAAGCAGGTTATGAGCTGGTACAAAGAATTAAGCCTTTTGTAGAAAAAACTAAAAGACCAGAAATTATAAGTGGTCTAGGTTCTTTTTCTGCACTTAGCAGGATCCCTAAACATATCAATAACCCTCTCCTGGTTACCTGTACTGATGGTGTAGGAACAAAAATTGAAATAGCTCATGCAATGAATAATTATGAGACTATTGGTATTGATCTTGTGGCAATGTGTGTAAATGATCTCTTAGTTTGTGGTGCAGAACCTTTAGTATTCTTGGATTATTACGTAACTGATAAGTTAAATGTTAATACGGCTTCAAAAGTTATAGAAGGTATAGCAAAAGGGTGTGAGGCCGCTAAGTGCTCACTTGTAGGTGGAGAAACTGCTGAACATCCGGGAAGTTTTCCCGATAATAGCTTTGATTTGGCTGGTTTTTCTCTCGGTGTTGTCGATGAAAATGAAATGATAGGTGTGGATGGTCCTCGAATGAATGATGTATTAATAGGAATAGAATCATCTGGTTTTCATTCAAATGGTTTCTCCCTATTGAGAAAGATAATAAAAGACTTTCATCTCAAGCTAGATACCAAAATTGATGGCATGGAACTTGGGGAAATTTTATTAAAACCAACACATATATATGTGTCTGAAATCTTGGCATTAAAGAAAATGGTAGCAATAAATGCTATCTCGCATATTACAGGTGGTGGCTTCTTTGAGAATATACCCAGAATGTTGGTTGCAAATCAACAAGCGGTAATTAAACATGATTTTAAAGACTGGCCTTCTGGAAATTATTTTGAATGGCTCATGAAAACAGCCAGTATCTCAAAAGAAAATCTTTTAAGTACTTTCAATTGTGGGATTGGATTAGTTATTTCTGTAGACAAGAATGATGAAGAAACTGTTTTAGGCGCTCTAAATCAGTCTATGTATGCGCAAACTATTGGAGAAATAAAAGATAAAAAAGAAAACGAAAGCCAAATTAAATTTGTCTAAATAATTATGGGTAAGTTTAATGTGGCAGTACTGATATCAGGAAATGGCTCAAATCTCCAAGCACTTATTGATAAATTTGCATCTAGCTCTTTAATAAATATTTGCTGTGTAATTTCAAACGAAAAAGAAGCTTATGGGTTGGAAAGGGCCCGTAATGCCAATATAAATACCCATTTTATTGATCATAAAGCCCATACATCCAGAGAAGACTTCGAAAAAAAGCTAATTGTCTGCTTAGATAAATATTCTCCTAACCTTATTGTCCTTGCAGGATTTATGAGAATACTAAGTAATTTATTTGTTGAGGAATTCAAAGGTAAACTTATTAACATACATCCGTCACTTCTTCCTAAATACAAGGGCTTAGATACTCATAAAAGAGTGATAGAAGCCAAAGAGCAATATCATGGAGTAACTGTTCATTTTGTTGACAACACACTAGATGGAGGTCCAATATGCGCTCAATCTCAATTCAAAGTAACTACAAATAATATAAAAGAACTAGAAAAAGAAATACATAAATTAGAGCATGAACTTTATCCGGCAGTGGTTAATGATATTGCTACTAAGAAAATATTTTTATCTGATGGCGAGGTCATAAGGAAACAATAATCATGAAAATTAAATATCTAAATACTCTTCTTTTATTATTTTGTTGGGCAAATATTGCGGCTGAAGCAATAAAACCCTCTAAAGCTACCCTTGAAAGTAATGTCGGAGAAATGCAGGTTGAAATGCAGATTCTAGAAGATGGTTCATGGAAATTAACTTCTCTTCTAGATGGTGGTTCTATAGTTAGAAGAGAAGAATCTGAAATATTTAAATTAATTGATAATCAGATACAGCCAATCAATTATAGATTTAACCAAAGAATTCTATTTAGAAGATCTAAGGCATCTGCTGATTTTAACTGGCAGGACAATGAGGTTTCTTTTGTTGAGAATAATGACGAAGGAAAAATTAATTTTCCAGATAGAATCTTAGGACCAAGTTCTGCCTCTTTGCAGTTACGACTAGATTTTAGACAGTTTGAACAAGGGAAAATCCCGAATGAAATTACTTATGATGTTTATTGGAAAGGTACTATAAAAAATAGAATTTATGATGTTAGCAGTATTAAGGAATTAATTGAAACTCCCTTAGGAGAATTTGAAGCCTATAAAGTATCTAGGAGGTTTGAAGAAGGCAGTGAAAGATCTCAGATTTTCTGGCTTGCACCTGACTTAGATTATTCAGTAATAAAGATTTATGATTTGAACGAAAGAGAGGTAGAAATAAAAATCAAAAACTTTGAAGAAGTCAGTTAAGCTTTAGGTAACGTTACTCCTGTTTGTCCTTGGTATTTTCCACCTCTATCTCTATAACTCACTTCGCACTCTTCGTCAGATTCAAGAAATAACATTTGCGCTACACCCTCATTTGCGTAGATCTTGGCAGGTAAACTGGTTGTATTTGAAAACTCTAAAGTAACATGACCTTCCCACTCAGGCTCTAAAGGAGTTACATTTACGATAATGCCGCATCGAGCATAAGTTGATTTTCCGAGACAAATAGTAAGGACATTTCTAGGGATCCTAAAGTATTCTATTGTACTGGCCAGAGCGAAAGAGTTAGGAGGAATGACACACACATCACTTTTGACATCCACAAAACTATCTTCATCAAAATTCTTTGGATCTACCGTTGCGGAATGAATATTTGTAAATACTTTGAATTCACTAGAACATCTTACATCATAACCATAGGAGGAAGTTCCATAGGATATTAATCTTTCATCATTTTCTCCCTTTCTGACTTGACCTGCCTGATAGGGTTCAATCATTTTATGGCTTTCTGCCATTTCTTTTATCCATTTATCAGATTTGATACTCATGATTCGTTATATTTTGTAAGACTGTGTGTGTATGATACTTTGACTAAGTATAAATATATAAACTTATTTCGTATGAATAAAATGTTCCTACTATTACTGGCAATAATTTCAAGCGGTCTTAGCTCTGTAGAAAAAATTAATCTGTATGAACTTTACAAAGAACTCCATGCCAATCCTGAACTTTCATACCAAGAAATAGAAACCTCCAATAAGCTAGCAAATATTTTAAGAAATATTGGCTATGAAGTAACACAAAATGTGGGTGGAAATGGTGTGGTTGCACTTCTTAAAAATGGAGTAGGTAAAACTATTATGCTCAGGGCTGATATGGATGCACTGCCTATTCAAGAAAAAACTAGAGCCGATTATGCCAGTACAAAGAAAGCCTTAGACCAAGAGGGAAAAGAAGTGTTTACGATGCATGCTTGCGGGCATGATGTTCATATGTCAGTACTTATAGGGGCGGCTGAATATCTTTATGCCAATCAATCTCTATGGCAAGGAAATCTACTTTTAATCTTGGAACCCGCTGAAGAAGTGAGTGGTGGGGCAAGGAATATGATTAAAGATGGACTTTTTACAAGATTTCCGAGACCAGATTACAACCTTGCATTGCATGTAAGTGCCAGTCTTCAGGCTGGAAAAGTTGGATATCTTCCAGGTTGGGCTATGGCGAATGTTGATTCTGTAGATATAACAGTAAAAGGTTTGGGAGGTCATGGAGCCTATCCTCATACTACAAAAGATCCTATAGTTCTCTCAGCTAATATAATTTCACAATTACAAACTATAGTGAGTAGACAAATTGCACCTACTGATCCAGCTGTAGTAACTGTAGGGTCTATACATGGGGGTACGAAACATAATGTCATCCCTAACGAAGTAAAACTCCAATTAACTCTTCGCTCCTATACAGATGAAGTAAGAAATGAAACCATTGATTCTATAGAAAGAATAGTCAGAGGATCTGCAATTGCGGCAGGTTTATCGGAAGAATATTACCCAATTGTTGAGATAAAAGACGAGTATACACCTGCAGTTTTTAATAATCCTGAGTTAGTGGATAAACTCCAAAAAAGTTTTTCTAAATCATTGGGTGCGGGGAATGTAACTAAAGTTTCTCCTGTCATGGGTGGAGAGGATTTTGGTATGTTTGGCAGAGTTGAGCCTATCATACCTACTGCGTTATTCTGGCTTGGTGCAGTTAATGAAAAGGTTTACGAACGAGCCACTAGAGACGATATAGCTCTACCCTCTCTTCACTCTGACTTATTTTTACCAGATGCTGAACCTGCAATTGAAACAGGTGTCACAGCTATGTCTAATGCAGCTGTCGATTTATTCAACGCAGAGTATTAATGTGCTCCAAGGTGTTTTGGCTTAACGAACTTAGATAATACATATCCAGTTAGAAGCCAATTTAAGGACTCTCCAACTATATTAATAAAGCCACCTGCAAAAGAAAGTTCAGACCAAAAAATATCTGCTTGGTTGTAGATTGAGAAAGAAGTCCCTAAAAGAAATATAAATAAAACTCTCTTTTTTGGCTTATCCAACATTGTCATGACTCTGTGCATTATCCAAGTCAGGATTAGAATAACTAAAAATTTGAGAACAAAGATTGAAAAGAGGTCTACCTGTAAAACTTCATTAGCATCTCGCTCAGGTAAAAAACCTGTGTAAAGAAATCTTGAAGCGATATAGAACCCGGCTATGCCAGCAAGAAAGTTTGTTAACGTGGCAAAAAAAAGTCCGAAAAAAATTCTCATCTAATCATCAAGTTTTAAATTTTGCCTGCCACTAAAAGCATGCATAATTGTACCTCTATCAACATACTCTAATTCTCCTCCTAATGGAACTCCTCTGGCCAACTTTGTTATTTTTAGATTAGGATTTTCTTTAAGGTTATCATAAATGTAATGAGAAGTAGTCTCTCCCTCAAGAGTAGAGTTTGTTGCCAAGATGATCTCTTCAGTTTCCTTCCTTCTTGCTCTAGCAAAAAGCCTCTCAAGAGCTAATTCATCGGGGCCGATATCATCAATGGGAGATAAATGTCCATGAAGAATAAAATAATTACCATTAAATTGATTGCTTTGCTCAATTGCAAAAACGTCCGAAACAGACTCAACTACACAAATCTGATTTTTATTTCTTTTTTCATTTGAGCAGATTTGACATAAAGATGACTCCGTAAATATTCTGCAATTAGTACATTTGTCTACATTCTCTAGAGCTTGGGACAAAGTGTTTGCAAGAATTAGTCCAGCATTTTTATTTCTTTCAAGTAAATGTAGTACCATTCTTTGGGCAGATTTTGGACCGACGCCGGGTAAGCACTGGAATGCTTCTATTAGACTATCAACTAAAGGGCTAACTTTACTCATTTTAAGTTTCTAGGCTCAACAGAGGACTCTATTACTGTTGCTCCGAAAGCCTCAACTAAACTTTGTACATTTGGATCTGATTCTATTTCTCTTTTAGCATTTTCTAATTCTTCTCTTTTTTCTTGTTCTTTAATTTCATTTGGAGAGTCCTTTGAAAATCCACCCTCCTCTAAAAATAAATTACATTTAATTTCAAAGAAATGAGATAGAGCATCCTGAAGCTGCATTCTGTGCTTTCCATTAAAAACATTTAGCTTTTCTTCGGGCATGGATAAATAAATAACCGTTTCGTCTGATTTTACAAAATAACAATGAGAGGCAAGCTGTTTAGTTCCAGGATCAAGATCTAATTGATCAAATATGTCCTTCCAGCTCTCACTAGACACATTCAACTTTATTTCATCTTCGATGGGATTTGCTTCTGGTAGTTCAGAAGACTTCTCAAGATATGATA
>TARA_B110000008_G_scaffold100784_1_pt1 | contig 10853 bp, 11 predicted proteins | sample TARA_B110000008 | Tara Oceans TARA_B110000008 (sample SAMEA4396496) | marine metagenome | biome: Westerlies Biome; feature: [DCM] deep chlorophyll maximum layer (ENVO:01000326); material: water (ENVO:00002006), including particulate matter (ENVO:01000060) such as... | depth 40 m
GATAATTAGTATCGCTTGATTGGTCATAGAGTTATCATAATATGAATTTAATGAATTGATTATGATTGACCTTGAGTATGTTTGCAAAAACTAAAACGTTTTATGGTTGGTATGTAGCCATCTCCTGCAGCTTGGTTTACTTCTTTGTAAATTCAATGACACTTTTTGTTCCACAAAACTTATTTCCAAGGTTGATGGAGGAGTTCTCAGTCAATCAGGCGGAAGTCAGCTTGACCGTAGCAAACACTCTTTTCTATGCTTCATTTCTCTCGCCTCTGTCTGGGATTTTAATTGACAAATATGGCGTAAAAATTGTCATAAGGATTGGCATCATCATTATGGCGCTTATTTATAGCTATTATCCCTTTGCCAGCTCGATAGATACATTATATAGGCTCCATATCTTAATGGCTGTGGGTTTGGTTATGTCTGGTCTTGGTCCAAATGTGATCATCGTATCTCGATGGTTTAGGAAGCATCGTGGCAAAGTGGTTGGAATGGTCGTTGCAAGCTCAAGCCTGGGCGGAGCAACGATGCCATTGCTCATTTCACCCATCGTCAATAACCCAGACCTTGGATGGCGTTGGGGCTTTGGATTGCTTGCAGTCCTTTTTTGGTTGTTTGCTGTAATACCTGTTTATAAAGTCATAAAACCAGATCCTGAATCCATCGGGCTAAGACCCGACGGGGACGCATTAAATGTGGAGGCAGAAGTTGAGGCTAAAGATAATATTCCATTGAAAGATGCCCTCTTATCCAGGGCTCTTTTGTGCCTTGGAATAGGTTCATCCTGCTTGTGGTTTTCGATTCAAGGCTTAAACAGCCAGATCTCAATATTTTTTGAACAAGAAGCAGGCTTCACCGCTCAACAATCGGTATTGCTCTTCTCGGTTCTCTTCTGGTTCAGTTTCATAGGTAAATTTGGATTTGGAGCTTTGAGCGATAAGCTGCCAAAAAGAACTGTGCTTTTACTCAGTTCAATTGTTTTATTCTTTGGTTCACTATTGTTGTTTGATTTCAGCGGGTCCCAAATTGCTCTGACTAGAAATACAACGCAACTGAGCCTTTTCACAATATGCTTTGGTCTTGGGTTTGGCGGAAGCTTCAGCATGATTCAACTCGTTGCAGTTGAAACTTTTGGTCAAGCATACCTTGGGAGGATTTTGGGGATAATCACACTCATCGATGGTCTTGGTGCAGCCTATGGAACAAAACTATTGAGTCAGCTAGCAGTGGATTCTGGCAGTTATCTTATGCCATTTGGCGTGGTTTCAGCAGTCACCTTCTTTGCCATTATCAATGTCCTATTCATAAGACCTATGGAAGCAAAAACCAGCCAGAAAAATTGAAATTTGTAAACGACACAATTTATCGCTAGCCTAGTATTGTTATGAAGGGGGAGTCAAACACATTCAATATCGTCCCAATGTCAGGTGGATGCGGTGCCGAAGTATCTGGCTTAAACCTTTCTGAAGCGATGGATAAATCAGAAAAAGAGCTCCTCGAAAAGGCTTGGCTAGAATATCAAGTCTTGTTTTTTAGAGATCAACCCTTAACCCCTGAGCAGCATGTCAATTTTGCAAAAAATTTTGGTGAGCTTCAAGGACCTGGCTATATGCCAACTCTAGAAGATTACCCCAATGTTTACGTCCAAGAATACCCCGACCTATTCAAAGGCATTGTGTCAGATGTGGATTGGCACATTGATGCCTCGTTTCTTGAGAAACCTCTCAAAGGAGCTGTTTTGTATGCCATCGATGTTCCTGAAACTGGTGGCGACACCACCTGGGTCAATTTGTATGAGGCTTATGATTCATTGTCTGAATCAATGAAAGAACTCTGCTCCAATCTAACCGCCGTACATGATAATTTTCATAAAAATCTTTTAAGCGTTATAGAAACCTATGGAAGCAAGGGGTATGAGATGGCAAGGAAGGCAACGCCGCCAAGAGAGCATCCATTGGTTTGCACCCATCCACAAACAGGCAAGAAATGTCTCTTTTACAGTGAACTTATGGTTTCTCATTTTAAAGAACTCAGCACTGCTGAAAGTCAGTATCTTAAAAGCTTTCTTATAGATCATATAAAGAAACCAGAATTGGCTTGTCGATTTAAATGGGAAAATGATTCGGTTGCCTTCTGGGATAATCGTTGCACTGCACACAGAGGAATATTTGATTTTGGTGACACTCATCGTCTGATGCATCGAGTGGCCATTCAAAGCGAAAGCAAACCGAGTTAACTATGTGGATTAAAAAATTTCATAAAGACGATACAGAAGATTTAAGATCCCCAATTCCAACTCAAGTTGTCTCGAATGAAGAATACCTGCCTAGGCCTCAAACAACCGATCAAAAAAGAGTCGAGGCTATTATTCATGATATGGCCGAAAAATATGGAAAAAAGGTTGGTCTTTCAAGAAGGGATTTTCTAAGGACAACCAATGGAATGGCACTTGCCTTTGTAGCAATGAATCAGGTCTTTGGAGATTACTTTCAGGCACATGCAGAGGAATTGACTGACATTGGGGCAATATCAGAATTAACGAAGAGAGATCAATTTATATTCGATGTGCAAACTCATCATGTTGCAACAGGAAAAACAGAACCGCTGGGCTTTAGAGGAAAAATGTCATGGCCTTTTAATGATGAACTGAGAGGGAAATATCCTGAAAAAGATGATTTAAGATTTAATAATTATGTCAAAGAGGTCTTTTTAGACAGTGAAGTTTCCATTGCATGCTTAAGCGGAATTGCGTCCAAAGTGCTTGATGTCATTAATGTGGATGAGATGGTTGAATCTCGCGATACAATCAATAATATGGCTGGATCAAATCGAATGGTATGTCATGGTCCAGTTGCTCCCTATATTCCAAATTTTTTAGAAGAGGCTGAACGACACGCAACTGAGCTCAATGTAGATGCTTGGAAATTCTATACTGGTGTTTTCAATATGGAAGGGGAATATAGTTGGTGGATGGATGATGAGGAACTAATCTACCCTTTCTATGAAAAAATTAAATCATGGGGCAAAAACATAGTTTGTGCTCACAAGGGTTTGCCTTTCAGACCCCCAAGACCAGGGGAAACAGACTATACACACCCAAGAGATATCAAAAAAGCCTCCAAAGATCATCCGGACTTAAACTTTGTTGTTTATCATTCAGGATTCAGAGATCAAAACATGAATCTTCCGCCTGAAGACGACTATTTAGATGAAAATACCTATCTTCCGTACACAAGCGATTTATGTAAGGACAGAATAGAAAACCCTCATATGACAAATGTATTTATGGAGCTTGGAACCACCTTTGGCCATACGGTCATTACCCATCCAAAAATATGCGCTCATCTTTTGGGTCAAATCATTAATGCATTTGGAGTTGATCGTCTTCTATTTGGTACAGATTCCATTTGGTGGGGTTCGCCTCAGTGGCAAATAGAAGCATTTAGAAGATTTCAGATTCCCGAAGAAATGCAAGAAAAGTTTGGTTATCCAGAAATCACGGAGGAAGACAAAGCAAAAATACTTGGATTGAATGCAGCTAAATTGTATTCGATCGATGTCCAATCAAGCATTGAGACAATCTCAAATGACCGAATGACTCAGTTAAAGAACTCCTATCTGGCTGAAGGCGGAAAACCAAGCAACAATTTTTATGGATGGGTGATGACCTAATTCTTTGGGCTTAAATCGATAGCCCTTCCCTGCATGTGCTTGACAGACTTTATCCCCAGTAATTTTGCTATTGTGGGCGCTACATCTGTCATGTGAATTGGGCCAATCCTTTCATTTCTAACCTCAAAACCAATGGCTCCAAATATCGCATGCATTTCACTCAAGTTTGGATCATATCCGTGCATGCCTTTTGGTCCACCGGCTGGATTATTATTAAACATATAAGGGGGTTCAGTCGTTACAATTATGTCTCCGGTTCTACTCGGGTGATCCATGTGAAATGATTTAGGAAGGTTGCCTCTGTCATATACAGCCATATGGTCCTGACTTGAAAGCAACTTCAATGCCTGTGATCTATGGTCTTTATCATCAATAAATACATGCGCTACAGCAGGTCCTGCTGAAAGAATGTAATCAATCTCAAGCGTGTCTAGAATCGATTTAAGAGAAATATATTGATTCACATCAATCATTCCATGATCACTTACCAGGAGAAGAGTGACGTAATCCCATGCATTAATCTCCTCCAATCGGGAAAAAAGCAGGCTCAGCATTTGATCTTGCCTGATCATCTGATCATAAATCTTCTTATGCTTTGTTCCATGAATATGTCCAACTGAATCAGTTCCATCCCAATACGTCATGATTAATTTTGGCCTTGTATCTTCAGGCATTTCGAGCCATGCAATGACTTGGTCAATTTTTTCTTCTTCTTTTATGTTTGCATCAAAAGGGGCATATTTGTATTTGGCCTGCCAACCATTCCATTGTGTTTCTGATCCGACCCAAAAATATATCCCTGTTGTGATGCCTTCCTGCTCGGCAATTACCCATATTGGTGGAACATCAATCAGATTGGCATCATCTGGATAGCTGTGAAAACCTGATTCTCGATCATAAAAAGAATTATGCAGAATCCCGTGACGATCAGGATGAACGCCTGTTGCCATGCTGACATGTCCAGGATAAGTAGTCGACTGATAAACTGGCGTCATAAACTCTGCTCTAATTCCTTCGTTTTGAATGCGTTGGAATGACTCTAATTCAGCGATATCCCAGGCGTCATTTGTTAATCCATCCATCGAAATAACGACGACCGTATGGCTCCTCTCTGCAAGAGTGACAGACGAAAAAATAACCAGAAAAATGCTGAGAGCTAATCTCAATTTATGACCCAATTACAATGGTTTTTTGAATCTCAGTGTGAACCGATCGCTCTCACCAATTTTACTAAGCGCTTTCTTTTGTTCATCATTCTGAGCTCTATATGTTGGGGCGAGAGTCCAAACTCCCTCAGCATGTTTCTTGGCATCAAGCGAGTTGGCATTGATCTCTGAAGATGCATCCAAGATGAACCCTGCTTCTTTGGCAATTTGAACCATATAGCTCTCGTTGACATATCCAGATTTGGAGGCAGGATCTTGTGGCACTGATTCATCACCTCTGTGCTCAACAACACCTAAAATACCACCAGGCTTTAGCATGTCATAGAAAGCCTTGATGGCAATTCTTTCTTGTCCTCTTGCCATCCAGTTGTGGATATTTCTAAAAGTTAAAACCATGTCAACTGTATTGGGATCTGCCACATCAATATTGTCAGGCAACATGAGTACACCGTGTTTTACATTGCCGTATAAATCGGGCCTCTTTTCAAGCTTACCAAGAAATATTTTTGCCACTCTCTGTATAAAAGCACTATCAGATTTGAAATCAAAGGAGGCAGAAATATACTGTCCATCTTCATTAAGATAGGGCGCTAAAATTTCTGTGTACCAACCGCCAGAAGGCCAAACTTCAACGACGGTCATGTTTGGTTGAATGCCAAAAAATTCCAGGGTTTGTTTTGGATGACGCTGATTGTCTCTTGATTTGTTCTGCTCTGATCGATGATCGCCAGCAATGATATTATCAAGGGATCTTACTTCTGCAACATCTGCTCCCATGGTGAAGAATGCCAATAGGAAGAAGATGAATAATTTTCTTGTTTTCATAAAGTACCTCTTAAAATTAATTTCTTTTTTTTCTCAAAAGCACAGCCATCATGGGTGCTAAAATTACTCCGGCTAAAAAGCCTCCAATATGAGCGCCAAAAGCAACTCCGCTATCAGAGCCTGAAACAGAACTGTTGATCAATTGTAAAACAAACCAAAAGATTAATACCACAAAAGCAGGCAACCTTAGCACTTGCAGAAAAAAGCCTAACGGAATCGCAACCCTTACAGATCGCTTAGGGAAGAATACCATATAAGCACCGAGCACTCCTGAGATAGCACCACTGGCACCGATCATAGGTATCGTCGATGAAGGATCGGGAAGAGCCTGGCTGAGTGCAGCTACAATTCCACAAAGGAAGTAAAAAAAAATAAAGGCTGGCTTGCCCAATATGTCTTCAATATTGTCTCCAAACACCCACAAATAAAGCATGTTGCCGATTAAGTGCATAAAGCCGCCGTGAAGAAACATTGATGTAACAACCGTCATCTCGGGACTCACCCATCTTAATTCTGTTGGAAGCAATGCGCCTTGCAGCAAACTCGCCGGTATTACACCAAGTGCATATATTGCAACTTTTACATTGGGACCAAGGCTCAACTGCCATAGAAAAATTGCCACGCAGGAGGCGATAAAAATATAAGTGATTACGGGGGTGGATCGCGTCGGATTGTCGTCGGCAAGAGGTATCATTGTTTAGAATGAGCAACGAGGCTTTCTTTCCACCGCATTATAGAGCTTAAGCGCATCGGATAACTGGCTTGATAGACCTTTGATTCTATTATCAGATGAAGGGTGAGAAGAAACAAACTCTAAGTTTGGTCGATTGCTGTCTTCCTGCATTTTTTTCCAAAGACTCAAACTGGCAAAAGGATTAAATCCTGCTTCTGCCATTAACCTCAAACCTGTTTTATCTGCATCCGATTCTTGCTTTCGATTGAAAGGTAAATTAAGACCGTATGTTGAAAGTATTTGTGACATGGTATTAACGGCATTGATCTGATTGTTCATTTCATAAATATCTGATTGAGATCTAATCTGCCTATTGGACATATTGCCAGCAATCACAGCCATACCAATTGTTGTTCCCACTCTGGTCCGCATTTCTCTTTTTGCACGCTCATAAGAATGTTTGTTTGTGACGTGTGCAATCTCATGCCCAATAACCGTCGCAAGCTCATCTTGATTCGAAGCAATAGTAAAAAGGCCTGTATAAACCCCTAACTTTCCACCTGGCATGGCGAAAGCATTTATACCTGGATTTTCAAAAACTTCTATCTCCCAATCCTCATCAGCGAATGGCTCATCCAGTTGACGTATGATTTTCTTTGCTATGCAATTGACTTGCGTTCGCTTACTGAGGTCTCTTGAGATTGGTAGAGACATCTTCATTTGCTCCCAAGCTTTCTCGGACTCAATCTCTATCTCTCTTTCACTGACAAGCAGTGCACCATCACTGTTGGGTATGTATAACAATGCGATCAAGCAAAATAAATCTCGTATGATGAATTTTGATTTATGCATTTTTAGTCTCTTCTAATTTCATGAATGCTCTATCGGCTCTATAGCTGGAGCGGATGAGTGGGCCGGCGACAACTTCTTCAAGACCGATCTTCTTCCCTATATGAGAGTATTCTGAAAACTCATCCGGATGGATGTACTTTTTAACGGGCAAATGATTCATTGTTGGTCGAAGGTATTGACCGAGAGTCAGTATTTTGACTCCATTGTGATAAAGATCTTTCATCGTTTCTATCACCTCGTCTTTTTCTTCGCCTAAGCCGAGCATCATTCCGCTCTTGCTGACAAAGCCTTTCTTATGGGCGTGTGAAAGCATTTTAAGTGTTTGCTGGTAACCTGCCCTTGGGTCTCTGACAACATGCGTTAATCGCTTCACTGTTTCTATATTTTGTGAGAACACATCCAAGCCGCTGTCCAAAAGGGTGTCTAGATGGTTTAGGTTTCCCCTAAAATCAGGAGATAAGACTTCTATAACAACATTCGGAGATAACCTCTTTGATGCAGATACACATCGAGCAATATGATTGGATCCTCCATCAAAAAGATCGTCTCGATCCACCGAGGTAAGAACGACATAATCAAGTGACATGTATGCAATTGTATCTGCAATTTTCTTAGGCTCTGCTTCATCCAACCAGCCCTTTGGATTTCCGGTATCAACAGCACAAAATTTGCATGCTCTTGTGCAAACACCGCCCATGACCATGAGCGTTGCAGTCCCATGATTCCAGCACTCAGCAATATTTGGGCATTTGGATTCTTCGCATACACTGCTCAATTTGAGATTGTGAACTCTATCCTTTAGCAAACGATAATTTTTCCCTGAAGGGAGTGGAACTTTAAACCAGCTCGGCTTTTTTAAGCTTGTATCATCCGAATATTCTACGGACACCTTGATTCCATCCTTAATGGCCATCGTTCCATTGGGATGTTGGTATTTTTGGCCGCTAGCGACTCTGTCTGTTGTATTATTATTCATAATGACTATATAGATGAATTATAGTTGACTTTATAGAGCCTGAACATGTCAAAAAACAAATGATCACGAGAAAATCATATTTCTATCTACTCGTTATAACTTCATATATATCGATAATTTATTCATCCTCATCTCTTTCAAATAATCCAAACAGTTTGACTGAGCTAAAGAATTGGAGCAAGGGGGTTGTCACCGTTCATACGACAAAAACAGAGAATGCCAAATTCAGAGTTGTGATCGCTAAAAGCAATAAAGAAAGAAGGCAAGGACTGATGCATATAGAGTCTATGAAGGATAATGAGGGAATGATTTTTATATTCAATCCACCTAGAAAAGTCTCCATGTGGATGAGAAACACTCCAATGACATTAGATATGATATTCATCAACAAAGATGGGGAAATTATTAACATTGAAAACAGCGCCACGCCATACTCAACAAAAGGGATCCCATCAAATGGTTCGATTAAATGGGTTCTTGAAATCAACGGTGGTCTATCAGAACGCTTAAATATTAAAGCCGGAGATAGCGTAAAGCTGAGTACTATAGAGGCCCTCGCCGAAGAATAGTCCACCACCTAGCTATATTAAGTAAACTCATTAAAGATCCTGCCAAGTAAGTAAAAGCAGCTGCTCTGAGTATTTCTCTGGCTCTATCAGAATCGCCTTCTTTGAGAAAATTACTGCTCTCAAGCATTGGCATGGCTCTTGAGAAACTTGCATCCCATTCTGTCGGAAGTGTCACTAGATGAATAATGGAACTCATACCGAGTGTTAAAAAACCACCCAAGAACATTATTAAACCCGATTGAGGGACCCGTGTTATAAGAGTGACAAATGGAGCAGCCATGAGAATAAAAGCGCCCACTCTTTGTGCAGGTGCCATAATTTTCACAAGCCTTGTTCTTAGAGAAAGTGGGAAATATTTTGTCGCATCCTGGTGTGCATGCCCCACTTCATGTGCCGCCACAACTATAGATGTTAAAGAGCCTGAATTCATCTTATCTTCTGTCAATCGAACGGTTTTTGAAATTGGATCATAATGATCACCAATTTCTGTTGCTTCAACGTTGATATCCTTTAGATCAAGTGCATCCAAGAGCTTTCTTGCAAAATCTGAGCCTGTAATTACATACCTATCCTCTGGATCATTATACTTTTTCATGGTTCTTTGAACCCAAATAGAGGGAAAAAATAGAATCAGAAAAATGATCAGAATAGTGACCAAGTAACCCATGAGATTTACTTGATTCTTTTCACTCGAATAGAAGAATTTAAACCTTCTATTTTGAGAGTATAGGTATCGCTTAGAATGCTTGATTTAATGATGATGTTTGGATTGTTCATTTTAACCCTAAGGACTCCGAAACTGGCTTGCTGCCAGACCTGGCCATTCTCAAGTGTAAATTTTGTGGTTCCAGTCCAGCCCTCAAAGACACCAAGGATTTTTGAGCTAATTTGATCTCTGTCATCCCTTATTATTAAACCAAAATTATCATCCGAAGCATTATTCTTTGGCTGATCATTCGATGATTCAGCACCGGCAGGAAGGATCTCATCGGATGAAGATGCTTCGACTTGGTCATTGTTTGAACCCAATCTAGAGAAGATGCCCTTCCTTGCAGTGGGTGATTTTACATTCTCCACTTGCGGTGTATTGGCTATCCGATCAAAGCATTGGAGCCTGATCAATGAAACCTCAATCTCAACACATTCTTTGAGTTTTTGTTCAATTGATTGTGCTTGAAGAGACTCAAATGACCCAAAAAATAGTGTCAGTGAAATCAAAAATATTTTGAATTTGGATGACATTCATACTCCAAGTTAACTAATTCATCAATCATACAGCCACAATGTGGACTAGGAAAGCAAAATTATAGTTAGGTGTCTTGTATCCCAGAAAATCATGGTTTTTTTGTTGCTTTATTACAACGATATGCATTTATTTTCATATATATCAATAAGATATGTCTATATTATTTAAATAGTAAAATGATTTTTAGCTTGCTTAACTCGAACGAATGACTGAAAATATATTCAATGTATGTTTAGGAGGGGGCTGACTAGACAGGTTCTTAGTCGCACTTCTTAAATATTTTATTTAATTAACTCTAACTAAGAGGGGAATATAAATGAATACTTCTTTATTCGACAGAGTAAGGCATCTCTTCATTGTTTTGGGTACTGTTGCGGTGGTTTTTGCACTTCCAACATGGGCTCAAGACGAAGACGAAGACGCTGCTGAACTCGGAAAAATCGAAGTTACTGGTTCTCGATTAAATCAAACGGATGTTGAAACTGCTCAGCCAGTTACAGTAATCACGAGAGAAGACATCGAGTTAACAGGCTTCGCTACTGTCGCAGAGGTTCTTCAAAGTACGCCTTATAACTCATTTGGATCATTCAGAGAAACATCTGGATATGCAAATGGTCAGGCTTCTGTGAATGAAATCTCGCTTAGAGGATTAGGCGCATCAAGAACGCTTCTTCTTCTGGATGGCAGAAGAGTCTCATCTACTGGTGGATCCGGTGGTGCAGCTCAAAACTTAAACCAAATCCCAACAGCTATCATTGAAAGAATTGAGATTCTTCGTGATGGTGCATCAGCTGTCTACGGCTCAGATGCGATTGCTGGGGTAATTAACATCATTACCAAAAAAGATTTTGATGGTGTTGATGTCTCT
>TARA_B110000008_G_scaffold94584_1_pt1 | contig 10833 bp, 15 predicted proteins | sample TARA_B110000008 | Tara Oceans TARA_B110000008 (sample SAMEA4396496) | marine metagenome | biome: Westerlies Biome; feature: [DCM] deep chlorophyll maximum layer (ENVO:01000326); material: water (ENVO:00002006), including particulate matter (ENVO:01000060) such as... | depth 40 m
TGTTAGAATGTACACCTTAAAAATGCACATTCTAGGTATTACCCCACATGAAATTTGTTGCTAATGTCGATTTTAACGGCGGTCAATTACGCCCGTTAGATAAGTCCGATGTCGATACCATTATTAAGCTTTATCAAAAACAAACCTTAGCGGGCCAAAGCGAAGCGGCGAGTAAAGAGCATGCTGAGCGCTTAATTGAGCTTTCGGTGCAAATGGCCGCGACTCAACGTGGCTTGATGTGGGCAATTGAAGTGGATGGCAAAATGCTCGGCATGTTAAGTCTTTATGACTGGCAGCCAACCTCGTTGAAAACCCTAATGCGTTTAGATGCTTTGCCGAACTTAGATCAACAGCATCAAGTAGATGCTTTACATTCAGGTATTGATTATCTGGCACATAAATATCATCTAAGAAACTTTTCCTTTCAATGCTTACCCGAAGGTGAAGACGCAATTATTGATGTGATTAAACTTGCAGGGTTTGAGCAATCGGCACGTTTGCGAGATTTTCGACGTACCAGTCAAACAGAATTTTCTGACATCTTAGTCTTTAATTTGATTCTCACGGAATCGACCGCAGGTGAACAATAATGAACTGGAACCTAAATACTGAACATTATTATGTTCGCTTTGCTCATGAAGACGATATTGAAAATATCTACGCGTTGTTAAGTACCAAGGGGGTTGTAAAGCATCATCCTAAAAGTCCTATGGTTGTTGAAGCGCAAGCAATGGATGAAGCGCGCCGTATGGTGATGCAGTTTGAGGCAAAAGAAGCCGCTTTTTGGTTGGTTGAAGAGAAAGCCAGCGGTAAAGTGATCGCCCGTATTCGTTTGCAAAAATTTAATTGGGTTAATGCCAGTGCTCAGTTGGTACTGGATATTTTTCCTGATTATAAAATACCTGCGCATGTTGCGGAAATTGTATTCGCCGTATTAACTCTTGGTTATGAAGATCTCTCTTTGCATCGTATTGAGTGGCTATTGCAAGCCTCTGATGCTCGCACCATTGAACTTGCAAAGGCATTTGGATTTCAGTATGAGGGGCAATTAAACAGCGTTATCGAGTTTGAAGGACAGTGGATTGATTACCAAGTCTATAGCATGCTCAATGAGGATGAACAGTGGCAGCAAGCCATTAAAAATGAAGGTTTATAATCAGTCTACTGGGTAAAATTACTAGCGATTACATAGATCTACTTAAAAAGTCCTTTGTTTTTTTCAGATTCCACTAAACTTAAATACATAAATTCTGTTTAGTTTGATCTGGAGAACAATGGGCTCGATGTCACAAAATTCACCCTCGTTAAATCAAGCTCCTGATATCCAGCAATTTGAGTGCCCTCAATGTGGTTTATACAGCCCATTAGCGGATGAATTGCTGGCATTGCGTGAGCAGGTTATTACGGATCCTTTAACCGGCTTATTCAATGTTCGTCATTTTCGTTCTGCCTTGGATAAAGAGTTAGAGCGTACTCTGCGTTCTGGTGTGCCTACGGCTTTAATGATGATCGATTTAGATCACTTTAAGCAAGTAAATGACCAGTGGGGGCATGAAGTTGGTAATCATGTTCTAAAAATGACGGCTCGGTTGATTGGCCAAGCAACACGCCAACTTGATATTCAATGCCGATACGGCGGTGAAGAGTTCGTCGTTATTTTACCGTCGACCAGTTTATTATTAGCCAGTCAGGTGGCTGAACGTTTGCGTGAATTAATTGAACATGCGGAAATGGATGTTGATGGGCAAGCTTTAAAAGTGACCACAAGTATTGGCTTGTCTGTGCGGCTAGCGAATGAGCGCGGCAGTGCTGATCGTTTAATTAAAGAGGCGGATGAGTGTTTGTATCAAGCAAAGCACAGTGGCAGAAATAAAGTATTCTTCCACAGCGCTGAAAAAACAGTAGAGGCCGCCGTTAATTCTGACGAAAAAGAAGCGCTATTAGGGATGTTTTCTGACTACTTTGAAGATTAAACAGTAAAAATACGACCCAAGAAATTGGCTTGAGTCGTATTGTTGGTCGATTACAGTTCGTTGATGAGTGCTGTACTACGATATGGGTGTAAGGTCATGAATGGCTCGTCAGTATCCGTTTCTTGGAAACTGTGGCGTAGGCGGAAGCCTGGGTCCAAACGACGTGTACAAAGCGTTAAGCGTACAGTTAACCAGCGATAATCTGCTTTCGTACTTGTATGCAGTACAATTGAGGCTTCGTTATCGATAACCGCTTTACAGATAGGCACCAGGTCTTCACTTATCCCACGATCACGATTGCTGATTTTGTCCTGAGCTAGTGGATAGCTAGCAATAGGAGACGATGTTTCTTCAGCTGAGTTGATTTCAATGGTTGCAGGCTCGGCTACTTGGGCAGTCGCTTTTGCTTCTGATTTTGCTTTTGCTTTTGCTTTTTTAGCGAGAGCTTCTAATCTTGCTTTTTCAGCTTGTGCGGCCGCCAGCTGTTTATTCAGTTGTTGTTTTTTAGCCACATTTTCTGCGGCTTTATTTTGTTCGTTTTGTGCTTTAGCGGCGGCTAATCGACGTATTTTCTCAGCCGCTTGTTTTGCCTTTTTATCGGCTTTTGCTTTTTTAGCCGCCGCAATTTTTGCGTTTTTATCGGCTTGAGCTTTCTTTTTGCGATCATTATCGATGCGCTTTCTTTCAGCGGCAGCGGCAGCGGCTAATGCTTTTTGCTGTTTTATTTCAGCCGCCGTGGGGCCTTTCTGAACCACTTCTGTCTTAGATTTACCTGAGGCAAGTTTGTCGTTTTTCGCTTGTGCTTCTTCTAAACCAGGGGTTAATGCCGCCACTTGCCAAACAATATCGAGGTAGCCTTGAGCTTGAGTCTGATCCTTTTTAGCAATGGCTTTATTGGCTAAAGACACGTACGATTCGCCAAACTTATAGATCAAAGGTGTGATGCGGAAATCAAAGGGGGCTTGCGCTTTAAATGCATCGATACCTTCAAGCGCATTATTGCCAGCAGGTTTTGCTAAACGTTGGGCTTTGATATCGGCTTCGATTTTACTTAATAGTTGATCGAGATCTTGCGTTGCAGCCTGGCTATTCATACTGAGAACAAGAGCTGCGGCGATAAATATGTGCTTCATAATAGCTAAAAGTGCCTGTTTGTTATTGTAAGATGGACTTTAGAGATGGCCTAAGATGAAAAGATTAGCGCTTAATGTCAAGTTAAAGTAAGAGAAAAGGGGTAAAAAAATATGATGCGTTGGGGTTCAATTATCTTTTCGTTGCCAGTCATTTTGCTGTTAAGCCTTTATGGTTGGGAGCTTTCAACGGTTAATGATTGTATTGATCAAGGGATGAGCTATAGCTTTGCGCTAGAGACCTGTGTTGACGAAAAACAAAACGTTCGCTCACCTTATTATGCTCGTCATACCTTGTTTGTGAACAGTATGTTAATTTTTTCTGTGATCGGGTCTGTGATGATGACGGTGGCAATGATTCAGCGTGGAATGCAGCGCGATGCGTAGTTAGGTTGCCTGCAAAAGTTGATCGCTTTGGTTGATCAACTTCTTGCTTTTGGCTTTTGGCTTTTGGCTTTTGGCTTTTGTATTATGAGCAGCATTTCTTAAATTTTTTACCACTTCCACAAGGGCATTCGTCATTGCGGCTCGGCTTTAATATTTGTGGTTGATAATCACCGCTGAGATACAGCCAATGGCCATTCTCAAATAGAAACTTAGACGTCTCTTCTAGTAAGTGCCATTGCTTTTGCTCTTGGTAATAGGCCTTAAAATGGACGCGCCCTTCAGTCTCATCATTATTTGCATCGATGATTTCAAGTCGCTTCCACTGTGTATCGCTATCCAATTCAATGTACTTAGGTCGAGTAATGGGATGCCAGCTTGTTAATAAATAATCCTCAAGCAGAAGAGAGAATGCACTGAAACGTGAGCGCATGAGCGCTTCTGCATTTTTTGCCGGCGCTCCATTGTGTAAAGGCTCGCAACAATGATCGTAAGGAATGTTAGAGCCACATGAGCAAACTTCTTGAGAGTTCATGGTCGATTAACCTGCTTGTTGCACGCTTTTCATCAGTTTACCAATTGCAGACATTAAAGCCTCGCTGCGGTTTTCGCTACGGAATGCTTGTAAAATATGCTCTCGTTTGTTTGGCAGTGGCATTAGGTCAGCAACCAGTGCATTAAACGCTGCTTGCCCTTGATCATTAGTTGCAAGAACATTCAAGAAAGCGAGTAATAGCTCACCTTGTAGATCTTGCCAGCAGCGGCTTGCCATGGATGCTAATACTTCGATACTGGTAGATTTTGGGTGCAGTAGAATGACTTCAATCAGCATTTTACGCTGCTCGACATTTTGGCTGTGAGATAGCGCTCTCACAAAAGCCGCCAAATCCGCAGGCTCTGCCCCGTTTTTAATGACTCGAGCTAAGCGATCATTAATAGCTACCGACAGTTCAAGGTCGGGTTCTATGTTTTCTAAAAAGCCGAGTAGTGTATTCAAGGGTGTAGTGGGCATGTTAGCAATGCCTTGTGAGACAAGCTTGGCGTTTTTATCTTTGTCGATATTAACAACCACTTCAGCAATACCTTGCAGCCCGAGTTGTTGCCAATTTTCCCACCCCATATCACCACTTAAATAGGCGCGAGTTGTGGTGTAAAAATCGGTATGTGATTGTCCGAGTGTTGCTAGTGCTAAAGAGTGAAAATAAGCCATGCGATTTTGGTCTGGCTTATAATAGCAAGGCGCTTCACCGTGTTCTTTATCTGGAAATTGTAAACATCTTAACCAATGATTCAAGAATGCATCGCGGTCACCAGGCTGAATAAAATTTTGCTCATCAAGTGGCAATTTCAAAAACCAAATGTTGTGGTTACCTGCTTTTTTCGGATTCCAGGTTAAAATACCAATCCAGGCATGCTGTAGATAAGGAGATGGGTAAGGTTTCTTGAGGTCTTCTATGTCAGCAAAGTCGGCTTTTGAGATCTTTTGAATGCGGCGCCCTAGATCAAAAATACGCATTTGCGCACCGGTTTCTTCAACGAATTTACTGATACTCACGAGCGAACCCCAAGGTAGTTATGAACAGGATGTTTAATAAGGGCGCTATTCTAGCGGATTGCCTCTAGGGTATCGAGAGCTGAATGTTTATATCCTATTAGATATCGTACAATGTGGCTGACTTCACTGATGAGATACATGATCTTGATAGAGGGTATGGGCAAATTGATGGTACAGCATGAGCAGGTATTATTGGCTTTACAGTCTTTGCAGAACGCGTTGATGAATAGAGGCCACTGGTCTGAGTGCGAAATAAGTGCTGATGCATTGGCTAGCCAGCAGCCATTTTGTTTGGATACAATGAATTTTAGCCAATGGCTGCAGTTTGTATTTATTCCTAATATTGAGGCACTTATTGATAATAACCAAGCTTTGCCTGTTTTGTTAAAAGGTCAGGGGCTTGAGCCAATGGCGAGTGAAATCTATAAAAATACAGAGGCTGATCAAGTTATTCTTGTTTTGATTCGCCAACTTGATGATTTATTACAGCAGGATTAAAGGTTTATATATGGCATTTATTTTAGCAGCATTAGGTGGGGTTGTTTTGGGCGGTGGCTTAGCTGCGTTGATTCTTTCAAATCGTTGGAAGCAGCAAGTTGAAGAGGTGAAAGAAGCCTTGAATGAACTTGCGGTTAAGCATCAACAAGAACAAGAGCAAAACAAAGAGCTTAAACAAAAGCTGGCAGATACCCGCTATCAATTAGGTGAAGCAAAAAAAGACTTAGCGGCTCGCTCATAATCTAATTGTCTCCACAGATATAAAATAGGTATAAAAAAACCGCTATAAATATCATTTATAGCGGTTTTTTTCAGTGATTAAGCTGACCTAATCACGTTTATTATTGGCTTAGGTTATTTAGCTAAGTAAGCCGCTAATTCTTCACTGCCACCGATGCATTGGCCAGCAATGAATACTTGAGGTACTGTTTCTTTGCCAGATACCGCGCGTAAAGAGGTCAGGCTAGCGTCTTTTCCTAATACAATTTCTTCATACGACATACCAGCTGTTTTTAGATCCTCTTTTGCTTTCGCGCAGAAAGGGCAGCCTGGCTTGCTAATAACACAAACGGAAGCGGGTGCCTTTGCGTCGGCATTAATGTAGCCTAACATGGTATCGGCATCAGAAACTTCAAAAGGGTCGCCAGGCTTTTGTGGTTCAATAAACATTTGTGCAATCACGCCATCTTTTACTAGCATGCTGTAGCGCCAGCTGCGTTTTCCGAAACCTATGTCAGATTTATCAACCAACATTCCCATGCCTTCAGTGAATTCACCTGTGCCGTCAGGAATTACACGAATGTTACTGGCTTCTTGATCGGCTAACCAAGCGTTCATAACAAATGTGTCGTTGACACTGATGCAGACAATTTCGTCAACACCATTTTCTTTAAATACGCTCGCAAGTTCGTTATAGCGAGGCAGGTGTGTTGAAGAACAGGTTGGAGTGAAAGCGCCTGGTAATGAAAATACCGCAACTGTTTTGCCCTTGAAAACGTCATCCGTTGTCACGTTGACCCATTCATCTCCTTGGCGAGTTGGCCAAGTAACTTGTGGAACGGTCAAGCCAGTGCGGTCTGTTAATGTCGTCATTTTCTTGCCTCTCGTTGGATTTATTGAATTCGTTTTATTTAACTGAGTTCAGTATGGACAATAATGAGGCGTTGGTAAAATGAATTTATTTAATCGTACCATTAGCTTTTAACTATCATATTTTAAAATCGATAGCTAAGACTAATAACTAACTCATGCACTAATACAGATAGTGGGCTGTGACTGACAGTTCTTTGTAGAGCATCTGAATTTTGCGCTTGCCGTGAGGATGGTTTCTATATAAATGTTTTAGTGCAAATAACGGTTGGTATAGATATTCAGAGCATACTTCACGCCAGTATTCTGGTTCAACCATATCGCTGGTGGTTTCAAAGAGCGTATTATAAACGCGTTTGAGCCAGCTTTCTTGCAGTTGTGGGTGATTTGTAATGCCTGCCTTCGTTGCCATGTCTAAACCAATATCAATATATTCATTTAAGTTGGCTTTTTGCAGAGCGACTTGTCGTAGCTCTGTTGTGCAGTGCCGAATGGTATTTTCTAATTGATGAAAGCGATCCAGTTTCTCTGCTTGATTTGATGGGGTGTGGCGTTGTGGCATGAAAACTCCTACTCGCTTCCTTGTATGGAGGAGCGATAACTTTAAATGGTCAACTAAAGATAGTGAGAATCATTTTCATTTGCAAGCACTTAAATGAGATTACTTCTTATTTGTTGAGCTGAGTCATTATTTATTCATGCTTCAGGTTTGCGCCCAAGTATATGAACATAGCGTGCAAGATCTTTATAAGGAGCTTGATAGCCAAATTCTGACTCGCTAGCGGCAATGGCTTCTAGGCCAACGCGGTCACGAATTTTTTGGTGCATATGGTCGTAAATAAAACGAATACCACGCCAAGATTTAACTTCTAGACCAAGACCGACTAAATAATCATGTACCCATTGAGGCTCCAAAGGCTGTTGAGGGGCAATGCCTTCTTTAGCCATACGCTCTGTGCTGGTGGCTGGTGCATGCAGTTTGCCGTTCATTAGTCCGCGCCAAGTTCTACCATGAATGTTATAGAACATGATCGATAGCCAGCCACCCGGTTTAACCTGTTGATAAAGTATTGCTAGTGCTTCGGCAGGATCGACTAGCCATTCTAAAACAGCATGATTCATAACGAGGTCAAATTGCTGATCAAATTTTTGTGGAATCTCTTGGATGCCACATTGAGTCAGATTAATTTGTGATATTAAGCCTTGTTCGAAAAAGAGTGATTTTGCACCTTCTAACATTTCATGGGATATATCGCATAATTCTATTTTATGACCTTTTTCAGCCAGTTCAGAACTGAATTGGCCCATACCGCCGCCAGCATCTAAAATAGTAAGAGGGTATTGGTTGCCAATCTCAGCGTTGGAAAAATCTTCCCTTAGTGCATACAAACGCAGCATTCCCTTGGGGGTGCCATAAATATTGTTTTTAAAGCGTTTGCTTAAATCATCAAAGTTACGATCGCTTGGGCGGGTCATCTGGTGCTCGATTTGATTTTAATTAGATCCATAACAAGATCTATAAGTAGAACGGTAGGGAAATTACTATTAGCTGCTATTGTAAATATACAGCGCGTTAACTGCACGGCATAATGGAGCTAGATCGTCATTATTCCTTAAAAAGGATCTAATCACATAACTCATCATAGTATAAATAGGGCATGCACTTAATCATGGTTGATAAACCGGTAAACTTTTTTTCAACTACTCAAATAGCAAAAAAGCTTGATCGCGATGCTAAAGATGTCTTTTCTTTATTATCTGAACGTGGCTGGATTAAGCGTGAAGGACGATCGTGGCGTTTAACGACTAAGGGAGAATTTGAAGGTGGTCGTTATACTCAGCATGAAAAATTTGGTGAATACATTGTATGGCCAGAAGAGATCAAAGCTCATCGCTTGTTTAATAGTGAAACGTTTAACTTTCTAACCGCTTCTCAGTTAGGGAAATCGCATAAAATAGCGGCAAAGCGTATGAATCTTATTTTGTCGGAATTAGGCTGGATTGAACGTTTTCATCATGGTTGGAAATTGACGGCATTAGGGCAAGCGGTTGGTGGTCAGCAAGTTGAACATGAAACTACGGGCATGCCTTATGCGCAGTGGCCAGAACAGGTTCGCCATAATTTACAATTTAAAGCGACATTGGAAAAACTCTCACAGCACAATGAACACTTATCGAAAGAAGCTGATTTTTTTATTGCCGATGGTCGTTTGTGTGGATGTCTGGATGGGCACCAAGTTGAGTCTGCTGCGTTAGCCGAAATTGATAATTGGCTTTACATCTCAGGAATTAATCATGCTTATCGTCGAGAAATACCGACGGAGTTAGATCATGGCTCAGAGAGAATTAAAGAAAGTATCAGTTGTGATTTCTATTTGCCGAATGGGCATGTCTACATCGAGTACTGGGGTCAAGAAAAAAGCCCTGCTGATATTCAACGTAAATTGGCACGTAAAGAAATTTATCATGCGGCTAAACTAAAACTGATTGAACTTAATGAGAGCGATCTGGATCAGTTGGATGAGGTTTTGCCTAAGCTGTTACTTCAGCACGATGTGGATGTGTATTAAGTGTTTGAGATATAAACTATGGCAACGGTTGGCTCGCATTATATTAAAACAGCGTTGGGTGGTGCTAAAGCAAAAGGTATTGATACGCGTGCGTTATTAAGAAAGGCGCGTATATCTGATAAACAGATGAATGACCCTGATGCTCGTGTGCATGTGGATTTGGTCGCTAAGCTTTATTCTTCAATTGCTGAAGAGCTTAACGATGAATTTATGGGATTTACCGAGAACTCTTTAAAAGTCGGTACGTTTGCACTGATGGCCGATTGGGTAAGCTACTCTTCGAATCTTGAGGAGTTATTGCAAAAGGGCATTCGTTTTTATAATCAAATCACCGATGAGGTTCAGATCTCTTTAGAATATGAAGGTGATCATGTTTATTTTACTACGGTCTTTCGCCGTCCTGAGTTAGATTTTGAGCATTTCTATATAGAGTACTGGCATGTCATCTGGCATCGTTTTGCCAGCTGGTATATTGGTAAGCCTATTAAGTTATTAGGTTCGTATATTAATTACACGCCTTTAGATAAGGCTGAGTATGATTTATTGTTCCGCTGTCCTACCTATTTAAAGAGTAAATATAACCGTTTAGTCTTTCATCGAAACTATCTGCATGAACCTCTTATAAAAAGTCAGCGTGAGCTTCAGGTATTTTTACGCAGAGCGCCAATTGATTTATTAACTATTCCGGGTGAAGACAGCAGTTTAAGCGCACGTATTTATCAGTTGTTGGAGCCTAGGTTAAATAAGGGGGCTGTTGTACCAGGCTCAGTTGAGTTATCGAAAGAGCTCTCAATGAGTGAGCAAACACTTCGTCGTAAGTTGACGGCAGAAGGAACAAGTTATCAGCAGATTAAAGATAATCTGCGTAATGATTTAGCCAATCGGCTATTGCGCGATCGCGGTATCACTATTGCAGAAATTGGCGCACGGTTAGGTTTTAGCGAACCGCGTGCATTTACTCGTGCCTATAAACAATGGATGGGTATAACGCCGCGCGAGTATCGTGCTCAAAGGTTGGGGCGCTCAAAATAATTTCTGAACCTAAAATGCGGGATGCTGGTGGTTTGACCGTGATTAGCTTGCGTTCATTATGGAGATTGAATTTTCTACGGCACGCCGTGAATCCATCCCTGGAGGCTCGGCTAAAAGATCCCTCTTTTAGGCGTCCTGCAAAATTAATCCCCATCGCTCACCGCTAATCACTCGCAGCTTTCTAAATTCAAACAACAGATTATTTAATCTGATTTCAAAGCGTGACTAGCTTGCGTTCCCGATGGAGATTGAATTTTAGGCGGGACGCTGCAAGTACCTCCCTGTAAGCTCTACTATGGGATCCCTCCCATAGAAGCCCTTTAAAATTAATCCCCATCGCTCACCGTTAATCACTCACAGCTTTCCAAATTAAAATAAAGCCCTATTTATAAAGCTTTTAGCAATTTAAGAGCCTTCTAAAAAGAATTCCCTATTTCGTCGTTTTCAATTTTTAGTATCAATCTATAATCTGCATAGATTTCTGGGCGCTGTGTTCGGTGGTTCGCTCAAGCCCATCTCCCGTAGGGAGGCGGGGTTGAGCCTGCATGGACAAAACCGCAGGAGCGGGTTTTGCACAGCGAAGCTGCCCGTAGGGGAAAATA
>TARA_B110000008_G_C16978360_1_pt1 | contig 10832 bp, 10 predicted proteins | sample TARA_B110000008 | Tara Oceans TARA_B110000008 (sample SAMEA4396496) | marine metagenome | biome: Westerlies Biome; feature: [DCM] deep chlorophyll maximum layer (ENVO:01000326); material: water (ENVO:00002006), including particulate matter (ENVO:01000060) such as... | depth 40 m
AAGCCATAAAGGCTAAATTCGTTGTATGGCATGCCATATCTCCCAGAGCACCTGTTCCATAATCCCACCAACCGCGCCATTTAAAAGGAGTATAGCACGAATGGTATGGTCGCATAGGTGCCGGTCCAATAAAGGAATCCCAATCTATGTGACCAGGCACACTCATTACCTCTGCTGGACGGGCTACTATCCCAGGAGCTTGTGGCCAGACAGGTCGATTTGTCCATGCATGGATCTCCTTCACATCTCCCAAACCACCCGATCGGACATATTCTGCTCCTTCTCGGATTCCGTCCGTTGCAGTACCCTGGTTCCCCATCTGCGTGCAAAGGCCTTTCTTATTTGCAAGCATTGTCATTTGACGTGCTTCCCAAACGGTATGTGTCATTGGCTTTTGTACATAGACATGAATTCCTTTATGCATCGCCATCATTGCAGCAGGTGCATGAGTATGATCTGGAGTACTTACAGTAATCGCATCAATTTTATCTCCAAATTGGTTGAGCAAATCACGGTAATCAGAAAATTTAACCGCATCGGTATGTTTTCTTAAAGCAACATCCAATCTACGTGAATCAATATCACAAGCGGCTACTACATCACCATGAGCAGCCAAATGATCAAAATCACTTTTGCCTTTCCCGCCTACTCCAATTCCTGCAATCTGCAATCTTTCATTTGCTCCAAATACCCTCGACGGCAAAAATGAAAATGAAAACGCAGCGGACGCGGAAGCACCTAAGAATGCTCGGCGTGAATAATGAGTGGTTTGCTTGTATGATTTTTGCATAGTAGAAATGATATAAAAAGGAAAGTAATTCAACAAATCGAGTTTCTGTTACTGGATGCAAGACAAAAAACAATTCAGCATAAACTTTTAAAGTTATACCCCTCACAAAATCTACTCTACTTTAATTGAAACCGGAAAATATTATTGTCCTTTTTTGTATTGAATAACGCTTTTGAAGTATTTTTCCCTTTCTGGAAATGTGAGAGCTCGAAAGGCTTTAATCTCATTTTGGCGGTCTTTAGGATTCAGACTTGCCCAATATTGAGTAAGTTGTTCATACCTACGCTTAAGTCGGCCAATTTCATCTGCACGAATATGAGGCGGCGAATCTTTCAACTGCCTTAACCTCTTCTTGATTTCTTTCTTTTTCTGAGGACTCATGGACTCCACTCGTTCGATCGTTTTTTTCATAATTTTCAATCTTTCGGGTGAGGCATCTAAAAGGGAGCGAAGTAATTCAACTTCATTCGCACCAGGAAAAGAGGGCCTTCGGCGAGAACTCATTTTAGTAAAATTATTATCGCTTAAACTTTTATGTATAGAATTCTTCGTTTCGGTTGTAACTTGTTTTAAACTTTCCTCGTTTCCATGAAGTAAAATTGATCCTCCACCAATTACAAGAAATTGAATTTTTATTATTTTACTTACCCAATTCATCGATCGCTTCCAATTAGTAATCTAATAAAACCAATAATTCATAAGTTTCTTCGCTAAATAAAATTTCAGATGAATCAAATTCTTCCGGAATTGACATCAAGTCTTCTAGCATGACTTGTTCGGGATCTTCTAATGTGGTCGTCATTAAATCATCACGAATGCCATCAAACTTTACAGTATCAAGATGATCAGGTTTTGGATAATTCAAAATAAAAATGGAAAGCAAACAGATGGCAAATCCGATAAAAGCAACAGGGAAAAAAGATATTTTCTTTTTGTCCGTGATTCCGTTTTTGTCGATAGATCCAATCTGATTAAGAACACTCTGAGTAAAATGAGCGTCCAATGACTTTTCCTTATTGGATAAATACTCTTTAATTTTTTCTTCAATACTACTTTCTTTTTTCATATTTATTACCTCACTTTCTCTAGAGACTCTCTTAAATGAACCCTTGCACGAAAAATCCAAGTCTTCACTCTTGATTCAGATACCTTCATGATATTTGCGATTTCTCGATAGCTTAATTCCCTTTGAACCCTCAACAAAATTGCCGTGGTATAATATTCGGGCATACCTTCCATTGCGAAATCAAGAATTTCCTGCCATTCTTTTACTCCGTCACCCTGTTGATCCGTATACCCATTTATCCATTCATCATCGTAAGAGGAAAGTTGTGCACGGTTTTTCTTCTTAATCTCATCAATCAGCAAATTACGGGCAACCGTAAATAAATAGGTAGAAAACTTTGCTCTAGGCTGATAGCGAGATGCAGACTGGTAAAGTCGTATAAACACGCGCTGGGTTAAATCTTCAGCATCAGCTTTATTTCTTAAAGATCGGTCAAAAAAACGAAACAGCCCACCCTTCCATTTGTCAATAATTGCACTCATTGCCGACTGACTACCTTGAGCAACATCCAGCATAAGAATTTGATCCTCACATAATTCCTTTTTTCGCTCACACTCTCTTTTGCTCATAGGCAGACCTTTTGTTTGGTCGAAAAAAAAATGGATAGTACTCTGCATAGTTCTTCCTGTAGCAACTTCACAGAAACAAAAAAGTTTCAAACTACTCGTCCACAAGATAATTAATCAAGAGGAATAATATGAGCCGCGTCCACAATAACATAGCCTTCCGTATCTTCATTAAAAACTTTTAAGTCATATTTTTTCCCTTTAACAAAAACAAAAGACCCCAAGGAATGCCACAAATCATTTGTACTGGCTTTCTTTCTCTGATCCACAACCACTTTTGACAAACCCTTCTCATCTCTCATTTCATAACGAACGGAACCCGCTCGGTTAATGGACGCAACATAAGAAACCAAAATTTCATGCAATCCATCCTTTGGTGCTTGAAATGGAAAACACGCTGAACGCATACCCTTACCTCCATTTCCATCATGATAATATGATGAACCTATAAAAGGGCGTAACGAAGTACTTTTCACCCAGTCTCCCTCAAAACTTAATTCTTCGCCGTCAACCACCAAGCCACTAAAACTTGACGGATCCACACCTTTACCAAATGCCAAACGATTTGGTTTATCAAGCTCAAGTATCTGCCCATCATTCAGAAGTTTGGTTTTTAATTTCTCATAAGAAACATCTTGTACCGAAACTTGATCCTCTATGGAAATAACTGCGGCAGTTGCTGCCGACTGGGCTAGAATCATAAAAACCGGTTCCATACGAATTGAACCAAAAGCTATGTGGGAAGAAGAAACACAAACGGGTACTAAAATATTTGAGCAATCCTTTCTTTTGGGAATGATACAATCGAAAGAAATTTGATACGGCCCTCCCGGGTTAACCTGAATATCTCCCTCATTCAGAACATAAGCAGATCCATTCTCGTCCTTAGCTACATAGCGTTGGACATTATGAGAATCCATATTATAGGAACCCATACCAATAGGGCGTGGTGTTTCTTTAAGTCCTCGTAAATGGCTCTCGGTCATTACAAAACCACTCACCATACGACGAGCTTCTCGCACATATATTTGATGGGGCCAATTCCCATTGCTTTTAAATTCATCTTTAGCCAAGCCCCATGTATTCATCTTTCTACGAATATCTTCTGGCACTCTGGGATCATTACATAAAAAATAAAAATATCCCTTTTGGTAAAGTTCATGCTCTAAAATAATTTCCCGTCGTTTCGCATAACTTGCTTCGGGGTATAAATAATTCATCCCGATGTTATCGGTGCTAAATGGGCCATGATTATTCGTATCGGTTTTCCCATTAGGAACTGGATCAAATTTTCCGAAAACATGCTTAGAGCCTTTTTCCAATGTTCGAAGTAAAAGTTCATACTCCGAGGGATCGTATTGTTCTGGTTTTGGAAAAGGCAAACGATTCTCTTCTACTTGCGTTAAGCAAAGGCGAAAATTGTAAGCCTGCATTTTCGAATCGCCTGAACCTTCAGCCCCTGGAGCCTCTTTACTAATTCGGGCCAATAGTCCACTCGTCGGATCTCCCTTGATCACAAACGGATCGACTTTGCCCATAAATTGATGGGATCGAGCGTTCTTCGTTTGAACACCACTTAAAGTTTCTCCGTAAACCGCATTCGATTCCCGTCCTACGAAATAAGAAACACCAGCTGCAGCCATCAGATCTCCTTCGTAACTACAGTCAATAAAAACATTTCCACTAAATACATTTCCAGAAAGAGTGCTAATCGAGACAATCCTACCCTCCTGTTTCACCACCCCTTTTTCCCTGTCCAACCATTCATCACGATAAACCTCAAGATTGTTTTCCTTCACCCAAGAATTGAAAATGAGTTCTGCAACATTAGGTTCAAAAATCCACATTGTTCTTCTATCTCCATCTATTGCCGGTGATCCCTGCCCTCGATTCCCGTAGTCATCCATCTTTTGCCACTTCCAGGAATCAACGCTTTGATAATGCCTCCAAACCCGATGATAAAAATCTCGGGCAATGCCTCCAATTGCTTCCTTCTTTCCACTATCCGTCCAACCTAAGCCACTGCTAGATAATCCTCCCAAATATTTATCCGGAGAAACAATAACTACCGATTTACCCATTTTCTTAACCTGCACCGCGGCACTCATCGCGGCTGAGGTTCCTCCATAAATCACTACATCATGCATTAGTTCTTTTTGAGCAAACGCACAAAAAAAAGGATTAAAGACTGCGATGGTTAAGATATATATTCGGAACATAAGTAAGTGAACTTACTAATCGTTTGATGATCATAATCTCAAAATGTTCAAACAGAAATGCTTTTTGTGAATAACATTTCAAAAAACATAATTCTTCGGAAGTCTTTTTATGGAAAAGTAAGCTTATCCTTAATCAGATTAAGATTTATCAGTTATTCAGCCTTTTTCCCAAGCTGTATTATGGAATCTATTGCGTTTGTAAAAAGGAATTCGTAACCGTTTTCTGACAAAACTTTAGAGATAACCTTACGGCTTTTCAAAACTAACTCGGCAGAGGTATTCAAGAAGAATGCCCCCACATGCACAGCCAAAGTCGGTGCAGGAAAGCCGATTCCAATAGGTGCATACTGCGCCCTCATCGCACGCATGAAGTCAGAATTCGTGATCGGATTGGGGGCTGCTAAATTAACTGGACCAACAATAGATTTAGTCTCCATTAAAAACCGTGCAATCCCAACCCAGTCATCGATATGCAACCAACTCATCCATTGGGAACCTGGACCCTGAGCGCCACCCAATCCCAGTTTCGCAAAATGTTTCATAACCGGAAAAGCTCCTCCACCTTCTCCGAGAACGATACTAATCCTCATTGCCACTTGCCGGAGGTCTTTTCTCGAATGACTAAAGAATTCTTTTTCCCAGGCCCGCCCAACTTCTTCGGAAAAACCTTCGGCATTTCCTTTACTCGATTCATCATGAGGGGGTAAATCACCTCTTTGATCACTGTAAATCGTAGCAGTACTTGCATTCAACCAAGTCTTAGGAGGGTTTTTGCATTGGGCAATCGCCTCTCCCAAAACCCTTGTCGAATCAATCCGCGAATTGAGAATCAATTCACGATTTTCTTGCGTGTAACGACAATCCACGGAACGACCAGTTAAATTGAATAAAGTATCCGCTCCTTCCAATTCATCACTCCATTGAGCTAAATTTTTTCCATCCCATTCAACTAACCTGCCCGACAACCGGCTTACTTGATTTCCCCCTCTTCCCAAAAGGACTACTTCATATTGGTCAGCAAGCAAGGAATGAGCAAGAGCCTGACCAAGAAAGCCTGAACCCCCAGCAATAATAACTTTTGGTTTCTTCTCCTTATTCACTTAAATATTTTTGAATGCATGAAGAGTTCTTTCTACGCCTTCTTCATCAATATGCAAGTGAGTCACCATTCGGACAAGATGGCTTCCAATCGCTAAAACATCAATTGACTCAGCAGCCAAAGATTTAACCACATTTTCAGCCAAGTCTTCCGTTTTTAAATAAACCATATTTGTCTGCACTGAATTTACATTTAAGAGTATTCCATTTATGCCGTCTAAGCCCTCAGCTAATTGACGGGCTCGAACATGGTCTTCTCCTAAACGATCAACATGATGATCCAAGGCATATAAGCCCGCAGCAGCCAAAACTCCTGCCTGCCTCATCCCACCCCCAAACATTTTCCTCCATCGATGTGCCTGATCTATAACCTCTTTCGAGCCCACCAGCACACCACCCACCGGTGCACCCAGACCTTTTGAAATACAAATGGAAATAGTGTCACAATCCCGAACCATGCGGGAAGGCTCGACACCCGATGCAATCACGGCGTTGAACAACCGTGCTCCATCCATATGGACTGCACATTCCTTGGATTTTGCCATCTTTACAATTCTATCAATCTGCTCTTGTGGGTAATAGGTTCCCCCTCCCCGATTAGCAGTGTTCTCGAGGCACACTAAAGTTCCGTTCGGATAATGACTTTTGCCATGAGCAGATTTACGAATCTTGGATTCTACATTGGAAACCTCCATAATGCCTGATTCACTTGAAACCAAGGCAACGGAACAACCCGAAAGAGCTGCATAGCCTCCTCCTTCATATACATAAATATGACTGTTTTCCTCGGTGATTATTTCGTCCCCAGGCTGAGTATTACACCGAATCGCTACGGCGTTGGACATGGTTCCACTGGGCACAAATAACCCAGCTTCTTTTCCCAATAAAGAAGCCATTCGCTCCTGCAGTTTGATTACTGTTGAATCTTCCCCAAAGACATCATCCCCTACTGGGGCGGTTGACATAACCGCCCGCATTTCATCCGTAGGTTGAGTGACCGTGTCGCTACGAAGATCGACTCGGTTCATATTTGATGAATGAGTTGAGTTATTTAAGAACAATATTCTTAAATAAAACCTTCATTGGTGGTCCGGCATGTAATTGCAATGCGAGCAAACCATCCTTTCGTCTGGTTTTCTCGTCATTGTCGATTAACTCAGTCGTCTTAACCCCATTAATGAAGTGTTGAAAATTAAAGCCTTTAGCGGTTATTTTGTACTTATTCCATTTACCTTTTTTGACCGCTTTTCCAATCTCAGCGGAATCGCCAAATTGCTTCGCATCTTTTTTAAGTTTACCCTTATCATCTAAAGTTAAAGTAGTTTTCATACCACGCATGGAGAGTATTCCCCGAAAGCCTTCTCCATAACATATGCCAGAAAACTTATCGCCTGCTTCCAAATCAGCCTGATATCCACCAATTCGCCAACCGTCATGCTTTCCCGGTTTAACAAAGCTACGGTACTGAATTCCGCTGTTTCCCGCTTCAATTTTGTAATCAAGCGTGAGTTCAAAATCGCCCAGTTTTCCATCCTTCCAAATGAGAAAGGTATTTCCCTTGGTCGGGTTCTCCTTTGTGGTTTGCCCAAGAATTGCACCATCCTGAACGCTCCAGAATTTTGGATCACCTTCCCAACCCTTAAGGCTTTTACCATCAAAGAGTTTTTTTTCCGCAAAAAGGGAAGAGATTAAAAAAAAGGAGGAGAGGATGATTTTGGATATTTTCATAATTGGTTGATTTACCCTAATCAATGTCCAATTTTAATCATTTTAGGCAAGGAAAAGTTGACCTAACTTGATTTTTAATTTCCTATCGATCCTTCCTCTCATGATCCAAGTCCAAGATCTCAAAATTCACTACGGAGACTTTGTTGCTGTAGACAATCTGTCGTTTTCGGTAAAACCAGGTTCGGTTTTTGGACTGATCGGGCCTAATGGTGCGGGTAAAACAACCACGATCAAGGCCATTGCCACTTTGATCGAACCTACCTACGGGGAAATTATGCTCGGAGAGACTTCTGTCCTACACCAACCGGAACAAGCTCGGCGAATGCTTGGATACATGCCCGATTTCCCTCCAGTCTACGACGACTTGAGGGTGGAAGAATTTTGTGATCTCTTCGCCCACGCCTACGGACAATCAGTTGCCGAAAGGAAAGAAAATGTGGAAAAAGCCTTAGCTCAGACTGAACTAACCACCAAGCGCAGGGAACTCTGCAAATCCTTGTCCCGCGGTATGAAACAGCGAGCCCTGCTCGCGAAGACATTGGTTCACGATCCCTCCGTTATGCTTCTCGATGAACCGGGAGCCAATCTTGATCCGAAGGCTCGTATAGATATGCGTAAGTTACTGAGGGAACTTGCAGATCAGGGGAAAACCATTCTTGTCTCCTCCCATGTACTTACCGAACTGCAGGATCTTTGCGACGAAATCGGAATCATGCGAGATGGAAAAATGGTGGTATCTGGATCAATCGAAGAAATCACACAACGCAAACAATCCTCAAGAAGACTGGAAATTGAACTCCTGGAAGAATCGCATCAATTTACTGAATTTGTAGAACAGTGGCCTACTCTTTCAGAACTCCAAAAAACCCACGACACAAAATTCCAGTTTGAAATATCTCATTCAGGAGGTCGTGAAGAAATTCCCGGAATTCTTTCACAAATGATTGAGCATGGTCTAAAAGTTACTTCATTTACCACCCGAAAATCTAAAGTGGAGGATTTGTTTTTGGAAATTGAATCCGGATCCTCAGAATTTGATCAAAATTGATGAACCCACTTATTCTAAAAGGCATCCGTGAAAACCTTCGCCCCAAACATCTGATCGCAGCCGGGCTGTTCTCCCTAATCGTATGTTCAACGGTTTACCTGACCTCCTACCTCGAGGGATCTGAAGGAAAATACAGCAAGGATCCTGAAACCAATACATGGGTGCAGGCAGAAAGCTCACCAGTAAACGGGGCACGCAACGCATTTCCTTTCCTTCTCGCCTTGCAGGGATTTTACCTAATGTTTTTGGGTACTGGCCGGGTTGCTTCCATTACCGCAGAGGAAAGGGAATCCGGTCTACTCGATTACCAGCGGATGACTCCCATGAATCCGCTTTCTAAGATCATTGGATATATATTTGGAATCCCCGCTCGTGAGTACTACATGTTTTTATTCACTCTTCCCTTTCTTGGACATGCTATCCTCGTGGGAAAACTTCCGTGGGGAAACATCATTCAATTATATTCCGTCTTCTTTTGCTCGGTCATTCTCTACCACCTTACCGCACATGCAGTGGGCTTGGTGGTTCCCAAGCCCCGTGCTGCCTCATGGGTTTCCCGCATTGTCGTTCTTGGATTATATGTGGTGCTACCAGGGCTGGGTCAGGCAGGAATTTCTTTCCTTTCTTTCCTTACGATTCTCCCAACCTACTTCGGAAAAATACTTCCTGTCATACGGGAAGAAGGATACCAGAGAAGGAACCACTTTGATTATGAAGCTCGAATGGCAGATTTTTGGCAGGATGTTCCTTTTTTTGATTTTGTAATCTCGCCTACTACTTTCACTTTTCTCATGCAGGGTCTACTCATTTTGATTCTGTTGATCACGGGTTATCGAAAATGGAGGAATCAGGCTTTACCGGCATTATCAAAATCCTCCGCTCTTTTCATATACTCTATTTTTCAATTTCTCCTTTTAGGTTGTTTATGGACTTTTTTTGATAAGGCCGAGGCAAGCGGACTGATCGGGCAGGAATTGTCAGCCAATGAATTTTCTGGTAGCGAAGAAAAACTCGTGGGGCTCATTTTAGTAGTTGGAATCTTATTCTCCCTTTCCTTTCTATTCATTCTCTGCCTCATTAATATTTGTTGTCCCAACCGACACCTTTATCTCAAAGGAATCCAGCGAATCGCAAAGTTCAATCTCGCCCGAATTCCACGAATCGCGGATGAAAGCAGTGGGCTTGGCCTTATGTTGATTCTTACTGCCATTACCCTCTTCACCTATTCGGTCTTGATCAAATTGGCATTACATTCAGATGCCTGGGTACTAAATTCTTCCTTTCTTTCTCTATGCCTAATCCCGACTATTACCCTGCTCCTTGCTGTGATTTATCTGCAGGCAAGTCGTGAAATATGGTTCAATCTTGGTTTTTGGGGATTTGTCGGATTACTATGGATCACCCCGCTCCTCGCCAGTCTCGTCCTGGGGGTTGGTTGGGGAGAAGAGAATGTGGGTTTAATTTTAAAGTTACTCGCGATCAATCCGCTTTCTATAATCCCCATGCATTGGGTGTACGAACATACAGAAATGTTTAATTTGCCCCAGGAAATTTCTCAAAATGTTAACTCGGCGATACAGTTTGGATTGTTGATTGCGGGTATATTTGCGATTCTTTTGCAGACGCGACTTTATTTTATTAGAAAAAAATAACTTTCTTAATCTTATATGATCCAAACTTTACGAATACTTGGAAATATCGAAGGAATTTCCTACCTACTTCTACTTGGGGTTGCCATGCCGATGAAATATTATTTCGAAATGCCCATGACCGTGAAAATCACGGGAATGGCTCACGGCGTTCTATTTGTAGCTTATTGCTTAGTTCTCGCCTTATGCATGAAGAATTTCAACTGGAGTTTAAAATTTGGAGCTTACCTTTTTATCGCAACTCTTATCCCATTTGGTACATTCGTTACCGATCGTAAACTAAGGAATAAAGTCACCGATTAAGCGAATAAACTGGAAATCATTCCAGTACTATCTGCAAAACGGTCTAACTTCAGACCCATCGCATTCGCCTGTGAAAGCCAAAGATTTGCCAAAGGAACCCCACCCTCGGGCGTTTTGTATGTACCTCCGACTTTTTTGACCAGTCCCGACTTGGCCGAGACATTCAAGTGCTTACCGGTAATAAATTTCCCACCCCCGGAACCGGCAACGAGAATGGGTAACGCACTGTATTGGTGAGTCGATCCATCTCCCAATCCAGAACCATAAGTGAACATAATATTATCAAGCAGGCTCTTGCCATTAGCCTCCTCTATCCGATTCATTTTTTCGCAAAGATAGGCAAATTGCTCCATATAAAAGTAGTC
>TARA_B110000008_G_scaffold67291_1_pt1 | contig 10825 bp, 9 predicted proteins | sample TARA_B110000008 | Tara Oceans TARA_B110000008 (sample SAMEA4396496) | marine metagenome | biome: Westerlies Biome; feature: [DCM] deep chlorophyll maximum layer (ENVO:01000326); material: water (ENVO:00002006), including particulate matter (ENVO:01000060) such as... | depth 40 m
ACACTATAATATGGCACAATCCTAAATGCTCAAAGTCTCGCCAAGCTTTGAGCCACTTAAATCAAAAAAATATAACCCCAGTGATCAGATTATATCTCAAAAACCCACCAACAACATCCGAATTAGAAAAAGTACTTTTACTCTTAAATCTTCGAGCACTCGAGCTTACACGTACGAAAGAATTGGAATTTAAAGCTTTACCATCCAATATAATCAATGATGACAGCCTTTTGATAAAAGCCCTAACTCAGTATCCAAAATTAATTGAGAGGCCAATAATTATAAAAGGTGAAAGAGCCGTTTTAGGCCGAACAATTTCTAAAATAGAAGAATTGTTTTAAGATTTGATTGATCGTTCAATAGAAAAATATCGAAAAAATAAAGTAACTGCTCGCACTATAAACATAACCATTAATGCAGCCCAAAGTCCTTGGTTTCCAAAGGGCTCATAAAGCAACCATACAACTAAGCAATATATGCCAAAGGAAATAATCATACAATTTCTCATATCTTTAGTGCGAGTCGCCCCAATAAAAATTCCATCCAAAATAAAAGCAGGAGCCGCTAATATTGGGGCCACTATTACCCAATAAACGTAAACTTGTGCATTTTCCCTAAGTTCTTCTGAACTAGTCATAAGAACAATTAAGAAATCTGAACCAAAATAAAAACATAATGTCAAAACGATGGCGGCTAAAAATGCCCAAAAAGTGGCAAAAATTGAAACTTTTCGTAAACTCTTCACCGATTTTGCCCCAAATGCTTGACCGATTAAAGCCTCAGCACTGAAAGCAAATCCATCCAACGCATAAGCTGATATACTTAGAAATTGCAGTAATATTTGATTAATCGCTAAGATTTCATCATTAATATCAGAGCTTAAAAACATAAATAAAATAAATGCTGCTTGTAAAAACATCGATCGAATTAGAATATCAAAATTCACAACTGCCATTTTTGAGATTTTTGCTTTGTTAAGAACGAGATGAAACGATCGCCAAGCACTACCAATAAAAGCAGACCTGCATATAAAAATACCAAGAAAAAAAGAGGAAACTTCTGCAAAAACAGTAGCTAATGCAACTCCCTCAACACCCCAATTAAAACCAATTACAAACAGAAAATCTAATAAGATATTTGATCCATTCATCCAAAGCTGTAAAAGCAAGACCATTCGCGTGCGCTCTTGAGCAATCAGCCATCCTAAAATTCCAAAAATTGATATCGCCGCTGGCGCAGAGTAAATCCTTATTTTCATATAACTATAAGCTAAATTTTCGACCTCTTCAGAAGCAGGAGAAACTTTAAATGAACCCCAAAAAATGAAATCATTAATAAGTATCAACACTAATCCAGCCGTAATCCCAATCAACAATGTTCGACTTAGTAACGCGATAATTTCTTGATTATCTTTTTTACCAACAGCCTGAGCAGTTAGGCCCGTTGTACCCATCCGCAAAAAGCCAAAAATCCAATAGATGGCGGATATAATAAGAGCTCCAATCCCAACTGCCCCAATTGGCGCTACCTTCCCTAGTTGGCCAATTACTGCAGTATCCACGACCCCTAACAATGGAATAGTGACATTAGACAAAATTATTGGAATCGAAATTGCTAAAATACGTTTATGAGTAATATTTGAGCTATCCATCGATAAGCGGCATTAAGAAATGGCCTGAAGCCTGGGCGTAGAGTTTTTTCTTATTATCCTGCCAAGCCTCAACATAAACTGAAGCATATCTTCGGCCAGCACGTTTAATTTCAGCTCGAGCATAAGCATCTTTTGGAAGACCCGGCCGAAGGTAATCTACAGTAAAATCAATGGTCTTGGGGATTTGACTATGGGAAAATTCAACCGATTGTTTCAGCTTAGTTAAATTGCCAAGCTCCTTTTGATGGTGCGCTCTAATTGAAGCCCAAAAAAGTTCCAATACAGCAGATATCTCAAGAAATGACGCCGTAACACCGCCGTGAAGAGCTGGAATGGCTGGATTGCCAATTAATTTAGGACTGTAGGGAAGCACAGATGTTAATTGATTGCCTTTTACAATAGTGTTTATCCCTAAAAAAGTTGCATAAGGCACCTCTGATACAAATTCTTTCAGAGTTACGCTAGGAGAATAACTGTTGGTTTTTATCGAGTTATTCTTAATTATCATTTAAGGTTTCTCTTTGATTCAACCGTAAATGCACCAGTAGCCGCAGCAACCGGCCGACTTTCATCTTCATCAAAGGCAGTCGCTCTAACAAATGCAACTGATCTTGTAACATGATAACATTCGGCTTTTGCAGTAATCCTTTGATTGGGAGTCGCAGATCGCATGTAATCAATCCTAAAATCTAAAGTAGACGTGATCGCTGGTACGGATGGATGAGACATAACGGCGGCTCCTCCACACGTGTCTAGAAGAGATGATACTGCACCTCCATGTATAATTCCAGTGTGTGGGTCTCCAATAAATCTGCTATCATAAGGCATTGAAATAATTGCCTTACCATTTTCAATGAAATCCAGTGACATCGCCAACTCAGCAGAAAATGGAATTACTTGCATAAATTTTGTCGCTATCTTTGATTTATCTTTAACGCCTAATTTTGCCATAATTTTCCTACCAAGCTAATCGTATAATCAATCTAGATATATTTTATCAAGTACATACTTTTCAATCAGTAAGAAAACTATTTTATTTCAAAAAATAAATATAGGGTTATTAAATGGTTTTGGTTTTTGCAACTTAGGGTTCGCAAAAAGAGCATAAAACTTGAAATTTGAGCAAATTATGCTACTTTATCGTTTTATCGTTAATACATTAGATTATTAGAGATGGAACAAATGATTGAAAATTGTCTTAGCTTTAAACAAATGTGCGAAAAATTTGAGTGTACGGCGAGAACTCTGAGACATTATGAAGAAATTGAGTTACTATTTCCTTTAAAAGAGGGCCGAAGTCGTTGGTACGGCAAAAGAGAAGTAGCCCGAATGAAACTTATAATGAAAGGGAGGCGTTTTGGATTTCCCCTAGAAGGAATCCGTAAGTGGCTTTTGATGTATGATGGCGATAAAAATAATCGCGAGCAAATCTTGGCTTGGATTGAAATGGCTAGCAATCAAATAGAAGAACTAAAAGCAAAACGAATGAACCTTGATCAAAGTATCGAGGAATTAAAATCTTTGCGCGATCACTCCGTAAAATCAATGAAAGATGGGAGCCCATCACTTTAAAAATTTGTACTTAACGTTAACGTTAGGTCATCACTTGTTAATACTTAAGAACAAGTTATTTTAAAAGATCAGGGAGGCGCTCCATGTCAGAAAAATATATGACAATTCGAGAGATGTGTGATGAATTTGAAGTAACTGCAAGAACCCTCAGATTTTATGAAGCAAAAGAGTTAATATTCCCGATCAGAGTTGGACAAACCAGACAATACACCCACAAGGACCGAGGTAGATTAAAATTAATTCTTCAGGGTAAGAGATTTGGATTTGCACTTGAAGAAATTCGTCAACTTTTAGATCTCTATAATCTTGGCGACCAGCAATACACCCAACTTGTCAAAACTTATGAAAAGGCAAAAGAAAGATTAAATGTTATGATCTCCCAACGAGATGAACTTACAGAAGCGATTGAAGATTTAAGAAGGCATCTTGATTTAGGCAAAAAGGAATTAGATAGAATGCAGAAGACCCGAATGAAAAATAATGTTGAGATAATGCTATGACTTCTTATACCGCGCCTACGAAAGATATGGCATTTATTTTACACGAGCTCTTAGAAATCGAAAAGCAAGACATTCCAGGTTATAGCGACATGTCTCCAGATTTCACGAAAGCGATACTGGAAGAAGCTGGAAAACTTAACTCAGAAATCCTGCATCCTTTAAATGCAATTGGAGATTCAGTAGGCTGTAAACTTGAAAACGGAATTGTTTATACTCCACCGGGTTTTAAAGAAGCTTTCAATCAAATTAAAGCTGGAGGTTGGCCCGGCATTGACTGTGACCCACAATATGGAGGTCAAGGAATACCTGCTGTTGTAGCAATGCAAACTTCAGAAATGTTTGCTTCATCAAACCAAGCTTTGGCAATGTATCATGGACTCACTCACGGTGCACAATCGGCTATAATGGCTCATGGGTCAGATGAGCAAAAGAACAAGTATTTACCAAATATGATTTCCTGTGAATGGACAGGAACAATGAATTTAACCGAACCACAATGTGGAACAGATCTAGGCCTAATGCGTACTAAAGCAGAACCCAGTAGTGATGGAACGTATAAGATCTCAGGTCAGAAAATTTTTATATCTGCAGGAGAACATGATTTATCAGAAAATATAATTCACCTTGTACTTGCTAAGATCCCGAATGGTCCTGCGGGAATTAAAGGGGTATCCTTATTTATTGTTCCAAAATTCATTATAAATGAAGACGGTTCGTTAGGTGCCCGTAATAGTTTAAGTGTCGGCAGCATTGAGGAAAAAATGGGAATCCATGGAAACTCAACCTGTGTCATGAACTATGATGAAGCGACTGGATTTCTTTTAGGCGAAGAGCATAAAGGAATGCGAGCAATGTTTACAATGATGAATGAAGCAAGGCTTGGAGTGGGTCTTCAAGGGCTGGCTCAGGCTGAGGTTGCTTATCAAAATGCCGTTCTTTATGCGAAAGAGAGGTTGCAAGGTCGAGACATTACTGGCGCAAAAGAACCAAGCAAAGGTGCAGATCCGTTGATTGTGCATCCTGATATAAAAAGAAATCTTCTGAATCAAAAAAGTTTTCTTGAAGGAGCACGCGCGTTCACTTCGTGGTGCGCCATGCTATTTGATCAATACGAAAGACAAGATGACAAAAAAGCGGATGGACTCGTCAGTTTACTAACTCCAGTCGTCAAAGGATTCTTATCAGATATTGGTTATGAGATGACCATCCAAGCACAACAAATCTATGGTGGTCATGGTTATATAGAAGAGCACGGCATGAGCCAATTCACTAGAGATGCTAGAATTGCCATGATTTATGAAGGTACAAACGCAATCCAAGCCATGGATTTAGTTGGGCGAAAGCTAGGAAAAGATAACGGACAACATGCAATGGCTTTTTTTGAAATGATTATCTCATTCGTTAAGGACAACAAAGAAAATACAGCTTTAAATGAACATTTTTTGGAACAGCTCAAAATTGGGTCTAAAAACCTGCAAGCTGCTTCTATGTATTTTATGCAAAACGGAATAAAAAACCCGTATGATGCTTTAGCTGGATCTTATGACTTTATGCACATGCTGGGTCATGTTTGCCTTGGATTTATGTGGTCAAAAATGGCAAAGATATCGATGGAAAAAATTGAAAACCATTGTGAAAATCCAGCATTTTATGAAAATAAGATAAAAACCGGTAAATTCTACATGGAGCGATGGATGCCTCTGACTGAAGTACATCTTAACAGAATTCAATCTGGTTCAAAAACGATAATGTCAATGAGCCCCTCTGATTTCTGAGTAATTTAACTTTCGTAAAACCCAAATATAAGCTAACCACAAGGAAAAAGAAAAAAAATTTCTTTGTATTGGAGAAGCAAAATGACATTTTCAAATTTGAAATCTGACTGGATGAGTGATGAGCACAAAATGATTTCAGAAATGACTGCTAATTTTATAAATACTGAGTGGTCTCCAAAGTTTGAAAAATGGAGAAAGCAAGGAGAGATGGATAGAAGTACCTGGAATGAAGCAGGTGAACTAGGATTACTATGTCCGTCTATCCCAGAACAATATGGTGGAGCTGGAGGAGATTTTGGCCACGAGGCTGCCATTTTGATTGAAGGTAGCAAAGCAAATTTAGCAAGTTGGGGTCACGCTATACATTCAGGAATTGTTGCACATTACATCCTTCATTGCGGAACGGAAGAACAAAAACAAAGATGGCTGCCAAAAATGGTCACGGGAGAACTTGTTGGAGCACTGGCCATGACAGAGCCTTCCGGGGGCTCAGATGTTCAAGCAATCAAAACTCGAGCAATTAAAGATGGAAATTCTTACAGGCTGACCGGTCAAAAAACCTTTATAACAAATGGGCAGCATGCCAACCTTATTATCGTTGCCGCAAAAACAAATCCTTCAGAAAAAGCGCGCGGAACGTCATTAGTTGTTGTGGAAACAGATGGAGCAGATGGTTTTACTCGAGGAAGAAATTTAGAAAAAATTGGAGCTAAAGCCGCAGATACCTCAGAACTTTTTTTTGATAACGTAGAAATACCCCCAGAAAATATTTTGGGAGTAGATGAAGGCCAGGGGTTTTATCAAATGATGCAACAGTTACCTCAAGAACGGCTTATTATCGGATGTGGGGCAGTTGGAGCCATGGAAGGCGCTGTTCAAAGGACAATAGATTACTGTAAAGAAAGAGAAGCTTTTGGAAAACCAATAATACATTTTCAAAACACAAAATTTAAGCTGGCAGAATGCAAAACACGCACAGTTGTCGCTAGGAGCTTTTTAGATACATGTATAGCTGCTCACCTAAAAAATGAACTATCTGTAGAGACTGCTGCAATGTGCAAATATTGGCTTACTGACGAGCAAAATCAAGTAATTGATGAATGTTTGCAACTACATGGTGGATATGGATTTATGCAAGAATATGCGATAGCAGAAATGTGGACCGATGCTAGGGTTCAGCGCATTTATGGTGGTACAAACGAAATAATGAAAGAATTGATTTCGCGTAGCCTTTGAGGGGAATATTATGAGCATTATTTTACATTGTTTCGGTGAAAGTGGAAATTCATATAAAGCCGCACTGACACTAGAGTTGGCTAATTTAACATGGAAACCAGAAAAGGTTGATTTCTTTAATGGTGCAACCCGGACTTCAGACTTCAAGTCTATAAATTTAATGGGTGAGGCGCCCGTAATGGTTGATGGTGAGGTAATATTAACCCAGTCCGGCGCTATCCAGCAATATGTTTCAGATAAATCTGGTAAACTTAGCGGCCCTACTGAGGATAAATACGAGATATTAAGATGGATGTTTTTTGATAATCATAAAATGTCATCTCAAGCAGGTAATACTAGATTTATGATGAATTTTTTACCAGAAAAACATAGAAATAAAGAAGTCATTCATTTCATGCAAGGAAGGTTAAATGCCGCATATGGTATCTTGAATAACGCTTTAGAAGATAAAGATTGGTTAGTTGGGGCATCTATAACGATTGCGGATATAGCAAATTGTGGATATCTTTTTTATCCAGAGCCATTTGGCTTTGAAAGGAAGAAATGGGTAAATATTGACAGATGGTTATCCAACATAGAACAAACCCCAGGATGGAAGCACCCTTACGATCTGATGCCGGGTCATCCCTCTGACAGACATTAATTTGGAGTAGAAAATGCTAGACGCTTATATTTATGATACTGTACGCACACCTAGAGGTAAGGGAAAAAAAGATGGGACTTTGCATGAGGTTACCGCAGTAGGGTTATCATCTCGAATTCTAAACGAATTAGCAAAAAGAAATAACTTATCTGGTCATGCGGTTGAAGATGTTATTTGGGGTAATGTTACCCAAATTGGGGAGCAAGGCGCTTGCCTAGCCAGATCCGCTGTTCTAGGTTCTGATCTTGATGAAAGCATACCAGGTGTTTCAATTAATCGTTTCTGTGCAAGTGGTTTAGAAGCTGTAAACATGGCTGCAAATCAAGTAAGAGGTGGCGCGGGTGATGCCTTTATCGCTGGTGGTGTTGAAAGTATGTCTCGTGTGCCTATGGGAACGGATGGTGGGGCCATAGCAATTGACCCTGAGTTAACCATGAAAAATTACGTTGTCCCACAGGGTATTTCTGCAGATATAATTGCGACAAAGTTTGGTTTTTCTCGCGATGATTGCGATGCTTACGCCGTTGAAAGTCAAAATAGAGCAGCATTAGCAGAAGCTGAAAATCGTTTTTCTAAATCAAGGATTTCTTTGAAAGATCAAAATGGCATACCAATTTTAGCTAATGATGAGATGATAAGAAAAACGGACATGCAGTCTCTGGGTTCTTTAAGGCCATCATTTAAGGATATGGGTGAGGTTATGCCCGGATTTGATAAGATTGGGATTATGAGATATCCAGAACTAGAAAAAATTAACCATGTACATCACGCGGGAAATTCTTCTGGAATAGCCGATGGATCAGCGGCTATTTTGATTGGTAACGAAGAATATGGTAAAAAACATAATTTAAAACCACGTGCTAAATTTAAAGCTACCAGCAGGATTGGGACTGATCCCACCATCATGTTAACAGGACCAATTCCAGCGACTGAGCGTGTTCTCAAATCTGCGGGTATGGAAATTGGAGATGTAGATTTATTTGAGGTTAATGAAGCCTTCGCATCTGTAGTTCTTAGGTTTATGCAAGCATTTGACGCCGATCATAATAAAATAAATGTAAATGGTGGAGCGATAGCTATGGGTCACCCATTGGGCGCAACAGGAGCAATAATTTTATCGACATTGCTCGATGAAATGGAACGTTCTGACAAAGAAACTGGTCTGGCTACTCTTTGCATTGGGTCTGGAATGGGTGCCGCCACGATTATCGAGCGGGTATAAAATATCCAAGTGAATGAAGTTTAAACAAATAAATCGCAGGAAAACATAATGACCGAATTTAAATATTCAATTGATTCCGATGGTGTGGCCATCATTTCTTGGGACGTACCTAATAAAACAATGAATGTAATGTCTCTAGAAGGTTTAAAGGAACTGGATAAGCATTTTGATGCAGCATTATCCGATGACAGAGTAAAAGGTATTATAGTCACATCTGGAAAACGTGATTTTGCTGGAGGAATGGATTTAAATGTTTTGGCTGATATGAAAACAGCACAAGGAGAAAATCCAGCGCAAGGTTTGTTTAATGGGATAATGCAAATTCATAAACTTTTACGTAAGATCGAACTCGCAGGAATGGACCCAAAAACCAAAAAAGGTGCCAAACCAGTAGCAGCAGCTATAAATGGGACGGCAGCTGGGATAGGACTAGAACTTCCACTCGCATGTCATCGTATCTTTGCCATAGACAATGAAAAATCAAAGATAGGTTTACCAGAAATTTTAGTAGGGATTTTTCCAGGCGCTGGAGGAACAACCCGTTTAGTAAGAAAACTAGGAGCTATGAATGCTGCCCCATTCTTATTAGAAGGTAAAATGCTACCTCCTTCAAAAATGAAATTAGCAGGTGTTATAGATGAACTCACCGACGAAAGTGATTTACTTTCTCGTGCAAAAGCATGGGTGCTTGATGCCACTGATGCAGACTGCATAAAACCATGGGATGATAAAAGTTATAAAATGCCAGGAGGGGGGCCATATCATCCAAATGGATATATGACATTTGCTGGAGCCTCAGTAATGGTTAACTCTAAAACTCAAGGTGCTTTCCCCGCTGCAAAAACTTTACTATCAGCTGTATATGAGGGGGCTCAAGTACCGTTTGAAACAGCCCTAAAAATTGAAGCAAGATGGTTTACCAAAATTTTAATGAACCCATCATCAGAATCAATGATTAGATCTCTGTTTATAAATAAGGAGGCCTTGGAAAAAGGTGCCGTAAGGCCTAAAGACATACCAAATCAAAAAGTTGAGAAGATTGGAATTCTAGGTGCTGGTATGATGGGTGCTGGCATTTCATACGTATCAGCTCTTGCTGGAATTAAGGTTGTACTTCTTGATATGAAAGAGGAAGATGCTCAAAAGGGTAAAGTACATGCTGAAAACCTTTTAAATGTTGGACTTAAGCGCAAGAAAATAGATGAAAAGAAAAAATCTGCGGTATTAGATTTAATTTGTCCAACTACCAAATTTGAAGATCTAAAAGACTGTGACTTAATAGTAGAAGCGGTGTTTGAAGACCCAGCAGTAAAAGCAGAGGTTACAAAAAAAGCAGAAGCAATCATTGATAAAAACTGTATATTTGCTTCAAACACCTCTACGCTACCAATTACATCTCTTGCAAGCGCTTCAGAAAGGCCTGAACAATTTATTGGAATACATTTCTTTAGCCCAGTTGATAAAATGTTATTGGTAGAAATTATCAAAGGTAGCGTAACTGGAGATGTGGCTGTTGCAAAAGCATTGGATTATGTTCGGCAAATTAAGAAAACACCAATTGTAGTTAATGACGCACGTTTTTTCTATGCAAATAGATGTATCATTCCGTACGTGAATGAGGGTGCAATGATGGTCTCAGAGGGGATAACACCAGCCTCAATTGAAAATGCAGCAAAGCAACTTGGCTTTCCTTTAGGACCTCTTCAGTTAACCGATGAAACATCCATTGATCTTGGGGTAAAGATTATAAGGGCAACCAGAGCCGCCATGGGAAATGAGTACCCTGAGAAAAACGGAGACGAAGTTAGCTTTAAATTATTTGAAGAAGGAAGGCTTGGCCGAAAAACGAACGCGGGTTTTTACGATTATGATGAAAAGGGAAAAAGGACCTACCTTTGGAATGGTCTTAATGAGACTTGGCCAGTAAAGAAACATCAACCCAAATTTGAAGAAATAAAAAATCGCCTAATGTTGAGTCAGGTTCTAGAAGCAGTAAAAGCCTTTGAGGAAGGCGTACTAGAAGATATACGAGAAGGTGATGTGGGTGCTATTTTAGGTTGGGGCTTTGCTCCTTGGTCAGGAGGGCCTTTTGGATGGGTGGATATGGTAGGTGTACAGAATGTTGTTAACATGTGTAATACTTTATCTGAATCTGAGGGACAAAGATTTGTGGCACCTAAGATCTTACTAGATATGGCAAAAAATAATGAAACATTCTACGGAAAA
>TARA_B110000008_G_scaffold84848_2_pt1 | contig 10815 bp, 8 predicted proteins | sample TARA_B110000008 | Tara Oceans TARA_B110000008 (sample SAMEA4396496) | marine metagenome | biome: Westerlies Biome; feature: [DCM] deep chlorophyll maximum layer (ENVO:01000326); material: water (ENVO:00002006), including particulate matter (ENVO:01000060) such as... | depth 40 m
AACACTTTTAAAAAACCAATTGATGAAGTTTCTGATAATATAAACACCTCACTTATATAAAGGCTTATTGTGTATAAAAAATTGTCGCCAATAGATTATCAAAATAAAAAAAGAAGAAATGACAGCTGGCAGTTACTTGATGTCAGAGAGCCTTGGGAACTTAATGTTGCCAAAATTGATAATACAATCAATATTCCTATGAATGAGGTTATACAAAAATTGCATCTATTAAATAGTAGTAACCCTGTTGCTGTAATCTGCCACTCAGGAATAAGAAGTGCAAAAATCTCAGAAATATTACTTACCCACTCCTTCAAAGAAGTTGCCAATATTGAAGGTGGGATTAATGAATGGTCACAAACGGTTGATCAATCTATACCTCGGTACTAAAATTAAAGATACTTGACGTAACAATAAATTATTAACCGATTATCAAATAATTAAATAAATTCATCTATAATGACAAAAATATGTATACCAAATCATTAGTTAAAATAATATCGATCATATTTATCACTAATTTTGCGATGAATCCGGTAAAATCTGCTTCTCTTCTCGAGGTTTACCAGAGAGCATTACAAAGTGACCCATTAATACATGAGGCCGAATCAAGAAGACTTGCTTCTTTGGAAAGAGAAACACAAGCAAGAAGTCGTCTATTACCTGAGCTAAGTGTCGGTAATCGTTACAGTGTGTCAAATTTTGATGGTTCTTCTGTTGAGGCTGGTGCTTCAGGGAATGTAGCCTCTGTATCCTCTCAATCAACCAATATATCTACTGGGTGGCAGCTGCAACTGACTCAAACACTATTCCAATGGGACAGATGGGTTGGCCTTAAGCAAGCTGGAAAGAGATCAGCAAAAGCTGAAATTGATTATGAAATACAACAACAAGATCTAATAATAAGAGTTGTAACCAGATATTTGAATGTCTTGGCTGCTGAGGACAATCTGGTATCAATTAATAGTAATAAAAAAGCTATTGCACGCCAACTAGAACAAGCAAAACAAAGATTTGAAGTTGGTTTAATCGCGGTAACTGCTGTGCAAGAATCACAAGCAGCATATGATCAGAGTGTTGCAAGTGAGATTAATGCAAAAAGATCATTAGCGACAGCTAGAGAACTGCTCAGGGAAATAACTGGTGCCTATCTACCAAAACTTGATGCGCCGGATGAAACAATGCCATTAGAAATTCCCAACCCTGCCATTGAAGATGAGTGGATAGCTACAGCAATGCAGCAAAACTTGAATTTAATTTCGAATCGTTTTGATGAGGAAATTGCAAGACATGAGATTTCGTATCAAAGGACCGGTCATTATCCTTCTCTAAATGTTGTGGCAAATATGGGTGGTCAAGATAGTGATATTGAAGATCAAGTAAGAAATTCCATCAATTTTCCAAATCTTTCTACCAGTAACCAAAATGACTCAATAAGCATCCAATTATCAATACCTATATATTCTGGTGGTAATACGTCATCAAAAGTACAAGAGGCGGTCTATCTTCATAGAGCCAGTAGAGAAAAATTACAAAGAATAGCTAGAGAAACTGAAAGAGAAGCAAGAGACGCTTACTTGGGAGTGACATCTGAAATTAGTAGGGTAAAAGCCCTTAAACAAGCAGTTATATCTAGTAAAACTGCACTTGAAGCTACGCAAGCTGGATTTGAAGTAGGAACTAGGACGATAGTTGATGTTTTAAACTCGCAATTTGCTCTCGAAGCTGCTAACCAAAATTATGCGAAAAGTCGCTATGATTATATAGCTAATGTTTTTAGTTTAAAAAAATCGGCTGGCACACTCCGTGTTCAAGATTTAGAACAGTTTGATGTATGGCTAAAAGAACGGCCATCACCAGAAGAAATAATATCTAACTGAGATGCTGATCTAAGTGAGCTCCTCATTCAAGAGTTCATCTATTCGTGCCATTAGACTATCCAGAGCACCTTGTCTGTGAGACACAACTTTTTTAACTTTAATACTCTGCTTATGTCGATTTTGTGTATTTTGAATATAGAGAATCACTTTATTCGCTAACTCATTCTCGTTGTTTACAATGTCAACTGCTCTATTTTTTATAAATAAATTTACCATATCCCTCTGAGAAAACATGTGCTTTCCTGTGATGATTGGTAGGCCCAATGAAGCAGGCTCGAGTATATTATGCCCTCCAACTGGCACCATGCTTCCGCCTACAAAAGCGACATCACTAGCCGCATAGAATAATAATAATTCTCCCATAGTGTCGCCCAGAAAGATTTCATAATTTTCTGGTAATGATCTATATTCTGTTCTTGAGATAAAATTATATTTTTTATTTTTTAGTAGTTGCTTAACTTTGTTAAATCGCTCAGGGTGTCTCGGTACAAGTATTAAAAGCATATTACTCACTACCTTTAATATTTCTTTATGTGCATTTAAAATAAGTTCTTCTTCATCTTGATGAGTACTTGCAGCTATCCAGATGGGTCTCTTTTGGAAAGTATCAAAACGAAAACTTTGGCCACTTTGCTGAATATCAGTTGGCAATTCAACATTGAATTTTATATTGCCCATTATCCAAGTTTTTTCTGGTGCTGCACCCAAGGACAAAAATCTCTCTGCATCACGCTCACTTTGAGCTGCAATTAGAATTCCATGAGATAATGTTTCACGAAAAAGAGGTAACAATTTTTGGTAATAATATAATGACTGCTGAGAAATTTTTGCACTAACAAGAACCAATAATATTTTTCGCCGACCACATTCATTATATATATTTGGCCAAATTTCTGTTTCCATTATCAAAGCAATTGATGGTTTTATAGCATCAAAAAAACTACTAACTGCATATGGCGTTTCAAACGGAATATAACAGTGAGTGACCTCATTATTAAATATTTTTTGAACTTGCTCTGAACCAGTTGGCGTTACTGTAGTAATGACAATACGCTTTTTTGGATAACGAATCTTTAGTTCAGTAACAAGTGGTATTGCTGCATTTACCTCTCCCACAGAAACAGCATGAATCCATATAGAGTCTGAATTTAGTAACGGATAACCCCAACCAAATCTTTGTGCTATTCGGTCCCAATAAGCTTTATTTAGGATACCTTTCACTAACCAATAAGCTATATAAATGGGCAATAATAAAAATGTCAGCAGCGTATAAATATAGCTTATAAGTATTCTTTTCATTGAATTTGAATTAATTTGATACTGTGCAACTAAAATCTTATGTCTTTAGCTTTTCAATTATTGCACTAGTTGAGAATCCCTCTTTGTAGCATAATATTTGAACTTCTCCTCCACTTTCAATAATCTCCTTACTTCCTACCACTTCCTCAACCTCATAATCACCACCTTTGACTAATATGTCAGGCTCAAGGGCTGTTATTAACTTCAGAGGTGTATCTTCTTCAAAAGTAATAATCCAATCTACCGAAGATAAACCACTGAGGACCTTTACTCTATCATCAACTGAATTAATTGGCCTAGCTTCACCTTTTAGTCGCTTGACAGAGTCATCACTATTTACCGCCACTATTAACTTATCACCGAGAGACCTAGCCTGCTCAAGATAAGCTATGTGCCCCGCATGTAAAATATCAAAACATCCATTAGTCATTACTATTTTTTCAGAGTCCTTTCGACATAAATTGACCAATTTTTCTAATTTTGACAATGTTTTTTGTTTCATATTACTTACTTTAGAAAAAGGATTATATTCTTTTAGCTCAGTTTGATTAATATAAGCGGTGCCAATCTTACCGACTACGATACCAGCTGCAAAATTTGCAAAATTTGCAGCCTCTTTATAGGTGTGACCTGCTGATAATGATGCTGCAAAAATTGAAATGACAGTATCTCCGGCTCCTGTTACATCAAAAACATCAACGGCTCTGGTATCTAGGAAAGTATATTCACCATTTCTTTCTACTAATAACATTCCCTTATCACTTCGAGTAATTAATAGTGCTTTCAGATCTAAATCTTTAATCATATCTCGAGCTTTTTGCACCAACATCTCATCAGATCCAGATACTCCCATTATGACTTCGAATTCACTCTGGTTTGGAGTTAAAATATCAACACCTTCATATTTCCCAAAATCAGTGCCTTTTGGATCAACTAAAATAGGAATTTTATTAATCTTGCACAGTTCAATAATTTCAGAAATATTGTTTATAACGCCTTTGGCATAATCCGAAATAATAACTGCATCAATTGATGAAAGGTTTTTCTTTAATTCATCAAAAAAAGAATAAGATTCTTGGATAATAGCATCCTTATCATAACGAATTAATTGCTGACCTCGACTCTGAACTCTGGTCTTAGTTGTGGTCGATGAATCTTTAATTTTTCTTAAATTACATTGTATCTTTTCATTGATTAGGATTTTTTCTAAAGATGCTCCCTCCAAATCATCTCCAATAAGACCAAAAATAATGGTTTCTACTCCTATCTTTGATAAATTAATAGCGACATTTGCAGCACCCCCAGGGCGCTCATCGACACTATTAATAGAAACAACTGGAACCGGTGCTTCTGGTGAAACTCTATCAGCTGAACCAAATAAATAACGATCCAACATCACATCACCCAAAACTAATATCTTTGAGTTAGATAAATCTGATATTTTTAACATTTTCTTATCTTACTATAACATTGAGGATAAATAACCTGATTAGGTAATTCTTATCCTCAATATTCACTGCAAGCTATATTAGATATTGAGCTATTTTTCATAAATCTCAATCTGAAAACCATCTGGATCTTTTAAAACAAATGATTTTTTTGCTGTCAGTGCTGGGCTCTTATAATTATTGGGGGGATGAAGAATTTCAACTCCAAATTTTAGAGCTCGCTCATATATTTCATTAAGATTTAATGTTGGAAATGACCACATCACTAGACCTCGATATGGAGCATCATAATAATCCATTTCACAGTATTTTGTCGCTTCACCATGATCCATAAAAACGACATATCCTGAAGAGGAGCCAGGAGAGAAGCCCTGAATAAATCGTTCAGTTGTGCCTTCTGGTAAATTAATAGCAGAGCGATTATCAACATCAAATTTTACATCACGTCGAATTTCAAATCCTAACACTTGTTCAAAAAAATCAATTGTATTATCAGTTTCTGTAATACACCTCGCAGAATAAGCTACCCCACCTATGCCAATATCCTTATCAATTGGTCCAATTGGAATAAAAATTTCTGGTCTTGTAACTCCGAGTACAAATATATTGTCTGGCCCCTCATAAACAATCTCTGATGAAATATAGGTTTCACCAGAGGGGCTTTCAAACTCCATTTCCTTTATGCCAATAGTTGACTCAATACCAAGCTCACTCATCTCTGCTTGGTGTCTGGGAATATCTTGAATAGGGCAACTAATTGTTGCGCCTCCCTTATACAGCCCTTCATAAGTTGGACGTATAACTGGTAATAAATGATCAGGATGGATAACTCGAATACCTATATTTTTTCCTGCTCCTTGCTTATCGAAACGAACATATTTCCATTTAGATGATTTTTCAAAACCGAAATAATTATTTAATCCTTCATAAGATTCTGATGTTGGCTGCATCCACTCGCCATGAGTCTGATGGTAGCCATTACATAATATTTTGCTAACTTGCTGCGCATCACTTGTAACCCAAGTGACCATAGTGAGTGGACCTGCTATCGCATCCTCTTTTCTGCTTGTTGGAACGAAAATATCCATAATTATATTAGAACTATTTTTTATTAAATTTCAGGAGCTTCTACCAATAAAACCTCAACATCAGCAAGGTTTTCACGTAATTTTTTTACTTCTAAATATTCTTCAGAGTACCAAAAATCAAGTGCTACTTGCTTACTGGGCCATCGTGAAATAGCAACTGAGGTGTAATCTTTCAATGTTCCCTCTAGAGTGACTGCTCCTGGCGCGACAACAAGATACTTACCACCAAATTTTTCAACTAATGACGGTACAGCTTTACCATACCCATTGATAAATTTTTCACGATTATGCATTTTACAAGCAATAATCATATATGCATTCATTGTTGTATTAGATTCACTTTCACTCATAAAAAATCTAATTAGTTAAAAATTCATTATTAAATTCCTGAGGAATGGCTATGCATAGAGGGAGTGAGTTAAATATAATTTACCCACATTTAGAATCACCACAAGCAAGACATGTCATACATCCGTCCATCATCACTACTGAAGTTTCATTGCATTTGGCACATAATTGAGCACCTTCTGGATATTCAGGTTGCGAAAAAGCATCTTGTTGCTTTTTCGCGTTCTCATACTCCTCACGCTTTTGTCTGATCAGCTCTTTTTGATGCTCGTCAAGTTCTTTTTTTTTAAGTAGCCCAATAGAAATTAAATGCTTTTCAACTATATATCCAAGCTCAGCAATAATAGAGGGCATATACTTACCTCCAGCCTGCCAATAACCACCTCTAGGATCGAATACCGCTTTCAGTTCATCAACCAAGAATGTAACATCTCCACCCTTTCTAAATACCGCAGATATAATTCTTGTAAGCGCAACAATCCATTGATAGTGATCAAGATTCTTCGAATTTATGAATATTTCAAAAGGCCGTCTTTTTTCATGTTCCGTATCCATATTCAATACTATGTCATTAATTGTGACATACATTGCATGATCTGAAATAGGAGTCTTTACCTTATAAGTTGATCCAATCAACATCTCAGGACGTTCAAGCTTCTCATGCATTCGGATTACATCTGCACTTTCTACAACCACATTTTGTATATCTGATTTTTTAGGGCTATCATTTTTAGTAGTTGAGTTATTTGTAACAGCATAACCAACTATTTTTTTATCTATTTTTTTCATTTATCTATATTTTTCCTTAACCGTATTTCTTAGGTTAATTTATTAAAATTTACCATAATAACCTTCTTTTAATGCATCAAATAGATTAGCAGCTGAATGAACTTCACCATCATATTCAATTTCTTCGTCACCCTTTAATTCAACTTCACTGCCATCATCTAAAGTAAATGTATACGAAGTATTTTTTAAATCCTCTTCTTTTACCAAAACACCCTGAAAAGCCTCAGGATTAAATCGAAAAGTCGTACACCCTTTTAAACCTTGTTCATAGGCATATAAATAAATATCTTTAAATTCTTCATATGGAAAATCCGTTGGCACATTAGCTGTTTTGGATATAGATGAATCAATCCAATATTGAGCTGCTGCTTGAATATCAACATGTTCTTTTGGAGTAATATTATCAGCAGTAACAAAGTAATCTGGAAGTTCATTAGCTTCATCGATATTTCCAAAAGATGGCATTGCATCTTTATTTATAAACTCTCTGTAGGCCAATAACTCAAAAGAAAAAACATCTACTTTCTCTTTTGTTTTTTTACCTTCCCTGATCACATTACGAAAATAATGATGCGCAAAACTAGGTTCTATTCCATTGCTAGCATTGTTAGCTAGTGATAGCGCTATAGTTCCAGTAGGTGCAATAGAGCTATGATGGGTAAACCTTGAGCCAACTTCAGCCAACTTATCTACAAGTTCTGGATTTTCTTCAGCAATAAGCTTCATATAATTACTATAACGACTATGTAAAATACGACCTTTCACTTTATCACCAAGCTTATAACCATCACTTACCATTTCGGGTCGTTTCGAGAGCATCTCTTGAGTCACTTCAAAGCTTTCATTCATTATTGGTGCAGGGCCCTTCTCCATAGATAATTCTAGTGATGCTTCCCATCCAGCCAGAGCTAATTGTTTTGATATTTCTGTTGTAAATTCGATTGAATCTTTATCGCCATATTTCATGCATAACATTGTAATTGTTGACCCTAACCCAAGAAAGCCCATCCCATGTCGTCTTTTTCTTACAATCTCATCTCTCTGATTGGAGAGAGGTAAGCCATTTATTTCTACGACATTATCAAGCATTCTTGTGAATAACTTGACTACTTTTTTAAACTCTTTCCAGTCGAACATTGCTTCATCAGTGAATGGGTCGATAATAAATTTCGTTAAATTAACTGATCCAAGCAAACAAGATCCATATGGTGGTAATGGTTGTTCCCCACAAGGATTAGTAGCTCTTATATTCTCATCAAACCAGTTGTTATTCATTTGATTGACTTTATCAATAAGGACAAATCCTGGCTCAGCGAAATCATATGTTGAAGTCATAATAATATCCCACACACGTTGCGCAGGCATTTTCTTATATATTTTACATGCAACCAAGCCCTCAGGATTTACGATATATTTGTTTAATTCTGGCCATTCACGCCACACAAATAATGAATTATCATTAATATCTAGGCCATCTTCATCTAATTCTTTTTGTGTTATTGGGAAAGCCAGACTCCACTCACTATTACTTTTCACCGCCTCCATAAACTCTTCTGTTATAAGTAACGATAAATTAAACTGTCTTAATCTTCCATCTTCCCGTTTAGCTCGGATAAACTCAACAATATCTGGATGACTGATATCAAATGTACCCATTTGAGCACCACGTCGACCTCCTGCTGAGGATACTGTGAAACACATTTTGTCATATATATCCATGAAAGAAAGTGGTCCAGATGTATAAGCACCTGCTCCTGATACATAAGCACCTTTCGGACGTAAAGTAGAAAACTCATAACCGATCCCACAGCCCGCTTTAAGCGTTAAGCCTGCCTCATGAACTTTATCTAGAATGTTATCCATAGAATCTGAGACAGTACCTGAAACTGTACAATTAATGGTTGAAGTAGCTGGTTTATGTTCATTTGCTCCAGCATTTGAAACTATGCGCCCAGCTGGAATAGCGCCACTTCGGAGCGCCCATAAAAATTCATCAAAATACCTCTCTTGTTCTGACTCAACTTCTACTTCTGCTAAGGCACGGGCAAGTCTGATATAAGTGTCGTCAATATTTTGATCTACTTTAGAGCCATCTTTAGCAGTCAATTGATATTTAGTCTTCCATATGTCCAATGAAGTTGATTGAAGTTCTACTATGGTTGATGTGTTTGTTAAGACACTGGTGTTAGCTGCAGATCCCATATTGATTAGATGCTCCCGATATTAAGCGATTATGATGTACTTATTTGTAACTTTATTTGCATTCTACTGCTTTAAGATAAAACACAAGATGTTGTGTGTAACTTAACTTAAGTTTTCTTCCAAAGCAACCCAGTTATGTAAAATTTATAAAAAAATTATAAATTAAAAATATCAATTAAAACAATAGTTTAAAATATATAAAAAAAATAAGTTATTAAAATTTATAGTAAAAATTTTATTAAAAAAAAGTAAAATAATTGTAATTTAATTATCAATATATAGTGGTTTATATAAATTCAAGATAACAATATTTTCTTCAAAAAATAAAATCCTTTTGACGATATCTGTTAAGTTCTTGAATTCTTATTAAACAGACATATTAATAGTAATTAATTAGCCAACTTGAAAACACTGGTTATTTTTAAGTTAATTTACTATATATTTAAAAGTACAAAGGAGCCTTGATATGCAAATTGGTTATAAATTTCTACAAATAATAGTGTTGTGTATGATCACTGCAGTTAGTATCGCTGCGCTTCCTAAAAATGATGATGGGGCAATTATCACGAGCCTTGCACCCTTGGTTAAACAAGTTGCGCCTGCTGTAGTAAATATAAGGGTCAGCCAAACTATTCAATCTCGATCACCTTATGATGACGAAATGTTTCGCCGTTTTTTTGGAGCACCAAATTCACCAAATAACCAAAGAGAAGTTCAAAGTGCTGGTTCTGGAGTTATTGTTGATGCCGAAAATGGGTATATATTAACTAATCATCATGTGGTTTCTGGGGCAGAAAAAATTCAAATATCTCTGATCAACGAAACAACATTAGATGCAGAAATCATTGGTTCTGATCCAGCCACTGATATAGCTTTACTCAAGGTGGAAGCAGCTGATCTTACAGATATTATAATTGGTGAATCAGATGCTGTTGAAGTGGGTGATTTTGTAATTGCTATTGGTAATCCATTTGGCCTAGGTAATACAGTGACTTCAGGCATTGTCAGCGCGTTAGGAAGAACAGGAATAAGTGAGAGTGGGTACGAAGATTTCATCCAAACAGATGCATCAATAAATCCTGGAAACTCCGGTGGTGCTTTAGTAAATATGAGAGGTGAATTAGTGGGTATTAATTCAGCTATTATAAGTCGATCAGGTGGTAATGTTGGGATTGGATTTGCCGTTCCTTCAGAAATTGCTCAATCCATAATGAGTCAAATACTAGATTTTGGAGAAGTTAGAAGAGGTTTGCTTGGTGTATCTATTCAAACAATTGATAAAGAAAGTGCTGAGATACTTGGAGTTAATACCGAGAGTGGCGCTTTAATATCTGCAATAGAACCAGGCTCAGCTGCAGAAAAAGCAGCACTAAAAGTTGATGACATTATTATTAAAGTTGATGATGAAAAAATAACAACCAGTAGAGAACTTGCCAATGCAATTGGCCTTAAAGGTTCTGGTGAAACTGTGATTATCGAATTTATGCGAGGATCAGATATATTAAAAACAGAAGCTACTTTAGGGCAACAAGTGGCCTCCAAACAATCAGGATCGGATATACATCCAGGTCTTAATGGAGCAAACTTAGCATCATCTGTAGATGAGCCAGGAATCATAGTTACAGATGTGGAAGCGGGTTCGCCAGCCGCCCAAAGAGGGTTAAGGAAAGGGGATATCATAATTGCAGTAAACAGACTAAAAGTTGAAACTATTCAGCAATTAGAGAAGATAGCAAAACAAAATAGTATCCTCTATTTAAT
>TARA_B110000008_G_scaffold27514_1_pt1 | contig 10794 bp, 8 predicted proteins | sample TARA_B110000008 | Tara Oceans TARA_B110000008 (sample SAMEA4396496) | marine metagenome | biome: Westerlies Biome; feature: [DCM] deep chlorophyll maximum layer (ENVO:01000326); material: water (ENVO:00002006), including particulate matter (ENVO:01000060) such as... | depth 40 m
AGCGCTTCATCCCAATCTCCGTTCGTATACTCAGTTATGTCGAGATATGCTTCATCGATACTCGCCTGTTCAAATTTATCAGCATATTTTCGTAAAATCTTCATGACACGTCGAGACGCCATTGAATACAGGGAACGAGTACCTCGAATATATCGTCCCGGACCGTACGGACTTCCTGGGCAACGTCGCCATGCTTCAGTGATGGGCATTGCAGAACGTACACCGTAGGTCCTAGCAGCATAATTACAGGTCGATACGATACCTCTACCACGGCCCTGTTGAGGGTCTGAACCGATGATTAGAGGCTCATCCTCTGGAAAACCATGATGAAGCATCTCGACCGATGCAAAAAAGGCATCGAGGTCACAATGGATTAGGATACGAGGTTCGCTCACAATGCAAGATAAATGCCGAAGGTGTTTGAAATTCATCCTTCACTTTCATAGTACTCCCTGCGAAACATAACCCTACTGCCTTCGCCGGACAACAATACTTGGTGATGGAATGACGGATATTGAAGCAATAAAGAAAACCTCAATTTTTCCTGAACTTCTCATCATGAAAAGAGGCATAACATGGCTTGAAGGGCCAGGCTATTTTGGCAAGGACATGCGTTTCCTCGCTCGGGAAACAGCTGCGGTTTTACTCAGTGAAAGTCACACAGTCCATTGGATTGATGGAGTAAATCGATTCGATCCAAGCACTTTTTTTGAATCATTAAGAAATCGAAACTGTGGTCTTGAAGAAGGTTTACGACGACTCTACATTGGACGAGGATTCACGCTTCATCAATTGCATGCATTGATTCTTCGTGCACATCAAGAGACCATGCTAACAAAGGCTTCTTTGGTCGTTGTTGATGGATTACTTGCCATGTTTCTCGATGATCAAATCCGGAGGTATGAGGGACGTACAATACTTCGTCATTGTTTGCATTCATTACAGAAATTATCCAAACATTGCGCAGTCATTATTGTCGATGGACACGCAAAAAGTCGACTTCATCAACAACTTAAGCAGACGGTAAAGATACACGCAGACAGGCATTTACATGGCTCTTGGCAAACAGCAAGAAAGAACATATTGATTCTCAGAAGTACCACCGATTCACAGACATTGCTACAACTTCTTCCTAAAACGAAAGATGAATCTCAATCGAGACTTGAGGGCTTTACATCCATTGGTCGAGTCGCACAACACCAACTTCTGTCAATTGATGCTCAGTCCACCCAAAGGGAGTGAGTATTGCCCAGATAGCACGAATGGCTTGTTGCCGATAATATGCTGAATCGATATTTTGAACTGTTTTATGTAAGTCAGGACACTCTTCGGAAAGAAGAACTCGAAAGAGTGGATTCCTGGCATCTTTCTCTCGAACAAGAAATCGTGCTTTCGAACCGACGGTGAGAGGAAATCCATGTGCTTGATGCCTTTGGAAAGCAAGCATTGCTAGAGATTGTACTGAACCTTGAGTCGGTTCTCTTGAAATGCGTTGAGCTATCAGAAGGTCACCAATTGTAATCATTCCATTCTCGAGTTTCTCAAGTTCATCAAGTAGTAGGTTCTGAACCATTTTCTGAACAGAATAGGATGGAAGACCGTTGCTTAGATCAGTGGTGTTTGAAAGAATCTGCAAAGCTTGTTGCTGGAGATTACGAATCCATTGGCAGGTTGAATGTTGACGCAATTCAAGACCTCTAATCTTTAGACCATCCTTCCCATATGCCCAATATTTGGTTAGAGAACCTCCTGAATGGACTCGACTCGGTAAAAAGGCAATACAATCGTATGTTGCCTCATATTCGAGAGGAATTCCGGTGAATGTCTGCACTTCTTGGGCTAAAGCCAAAGCATCTTCCTGTTGTTGTTCGTATGTCCTTCCCTGTACATCACGAACCCAAATTGAGTCAACGATGGCATGAAGAACCTCCCAACCTGACTGTTGAGCATGTTCAATCGTCTGAAGAAGAAGTTCTCTCGCCCAGGCACAGATTGCTTCGTGTGCTTCAATACGTCCAAACCGAGCGTTACGATAACCAGTGTAGCCAAAGCAAGTGACAAGAAGCCATTTCAAAGCATTCTGTTGACGATCTGCTCGGTCTTTTTTGTTCTTGACTTGTTTCTTCAATTGTTTTCTTCGCTCAATGAGTGGAGCTACCACACGACCAAGGAAACCATGAATCCGGCCACAGGTATGCGTTGAAAGTCCTGGGACTTGGAAAGCTGTCGACGAATAACGTGGAAAGGCAAGGCTTGCAGACTGCCATTGCCGTTCATGCAATTGGAATTTCTTTTTTGCTGATTCGGGATGCAGTGGCAATGGAGCGGTATTGCTGGCTGGCTGGCAACAACTGCAGTTCAGAGTTTCCGGCGAGATATTTCGTGTTGCGATAATACTTGGAAAGAGACTGGCAAAATCCAGTTCGATGACGTTTGAATAAACTCCAGGTTTACTATCGAGGTAAAGTCCGCCCCGATCTGATTGAAGAAGATCCCAAGCACTTTTCGTATCTTCTGGCCTCGTTTTCTTCCATGGGACAAGAACATCATCTTCCATTGCTACTCGATTCTGAATGGCACTGATTACCGATCCAGGAGATTTACGAGCTGCATCGCTTATTCGTGTAGCGGAAACAACCGCTAATTCATACAGACCTGAAAGACCCCCTTCTTTGAACATAAAACTAGATGAAAAATCGATATGAATTCGACCTTCAAATGAAAATTGGGGGTCGCTACGAAGAACTTGCCCATAGGAATGAACTGTTCTTGCGACACCGATTTGGCGAAGAACGGAAGAATTACGACCAAGCTTCAAGGTATGCCCACTCCTCTTCGCATGCGTCATTAACGCTGGAAGAGCGAGCGTATTACCATCCCGTGTAAAGATGACATCAGGGTCGAATTCTCTCAGACTCTGCCCAAGTGTCATAGCAAATGATGGATGCTGGGCAGGAATCATGAAACTCCTGCCAAACCTCTTCCCTTCTGAATCACATTCCTCTATTCGAGCAGAAGAAATCTCAGTAGAACTATCTGCAAATCCCTTGTCCTTACAGAATTCAACTTCAAGTCGACAACATCTCAATGAACGTTGATTCACTTCCTGTTCCATTGCAACAAGTTGTTGATTTTCAATCATAACCGAAGAACCAATGGATAAACGCTTCGAAGTGAGATAGGATTGTTCTGGTTGCAAGTCCACCGAATAGAGGGTGAAGCGGACATGCTTCCCGCGTTCCTCGATATGTTGAGCAAGTTGTTTGAGCAATGCATGACCTTTGACTTCCACTGTGAGCACACGTGTTTTATCGACGAAACCGAGTTCCAATCGTTTGTATTCAAATAAATGACTTAATATCCCGAATTTGATCTTAATCTCTGGTTGCTGCAACCATTCAATCAGCATCTCAAGATCTGAAACTAAACCAGAAACGTGCAGTAAGGGATTCCATTGTTCACGGTATGAAAACACTGGCCCTTCTTTGGGAACAATCCATACGATCATATCTTTTCTTTCCGAACAAAGATGGGCATCAAGAATCCATCCGTTATCTCCTTCAGCCTCCATTGAGTACACCTGCATCTGTTAATTGACGTTCAAGTGCTTCAAGCCGCCCCTCCAAGACTCGAATTCGTTGATGAGCCCCTAAGAGCATGGAAAGGAGCATTGGTTTCCATTCTTCTTGTGCGGGAAGCATTCCACCTGCTGCTCGACGAGTGCGAACATCATGTAGCATCATATCGAAGTTGCAACAATCATCCAATGAAAGGGCTCTTCGATAAGGCACAAGACGTTCTATTTCCTGTTCGACACGACCTCTCCAAGTTGGTACTGTACGGCCCATGTCTTCTGAACTGCATCTCTAAGGCAAGACTTGTGCTCACACCACTTGCAAAGTGAAAATGGAACTAAGAAAGCGATGAGCGATTCACTGTTGTTTCTGGCAATGAACCACTCAAAGCGACGAGGACCGCATCTGCAATGTCTAATCCAACACGTCGTTGAGCCTCTATGGTTGCAGCCCCAATGTGAGGTGTACCGTGGAAATGTGGATGTTGTAGGAGAAGAGAAGATGCGTCAACAGGTTCGTTTTCAAATACATCGAGGGCGAGTGATGAAAGTTGTCCATTTTCAAGTGCCTCCAAGGCAGCTGTTTCATCAATAATCCCGCCCCTTGCACAATTAACGATGTGATTCCCACAAGGCAAATTATTCGGATCCTTGCCAGGCATCATTGAAATTCGTTCAGAATCAACAAGATGGTGAGTTTCATCAGTGAGGTTACAATGAATCGAAATGTGTGTGCAACGCTTGAACAAACTATCAACCGTTTTATGCATTGATACGTCAAATTTCTTGGCTATTGGACCTGGGAGATATGGGTCATAGGAATGAACCTCCATACCAAATGCTTGAGCGACTCGAGCAACACCTTGCGCAATCCGACCGAATCCAATCAATCCGAGTCGCTTGCCATAAAGTTCAGTCCCAGTCAACTCTTTTTTCGCCCAAGTACCTGAACGAAGAGTACGGTCTGCAGTAGGAATGTAGCGAAGAGAACCAAGCAAATGAGCAACTGTCAATTCTACCACACTTTGTGTACTTGCCCTAGGTGCATTAACAACAGGAATTCCAAGTTTGGAAGCAGCATCGAGATCGATGTTATCGACGCCAACACCAGCTCTTGCGACTACTTTGAGGCCGGGCGTACTTGCTTCTAGAATTTCCTTTGTTATTTTCGTAGCACTACGAACAATAACTGCATCAAAATCAGCCAATGCTCCATCAAGTAAATCTGGGAGTTCAATGAATTGACGTACAACTTCGCAATCAGCTTGTTCTAATCGTTTAATTGCTTCATCAGCCATACCATCAGTAACTGCAATCCTACGCATGAATTGGTCACTCTTCGACACGGTGTTAGAACATTGGGATAAAATCCATTCTTCGCAATGGATTCAAAACAAAGGGACAACACGCTATGTTTGGTGAGCACATGGCGACCGAAGTTGATGTCCAGGCCCTAATATGGGCACTTGGTATATTGGCAGTCCCAGTTGTTGCAGCTATACCACTGCGATTTATCTGGCGTTTCTGGATTGGTGGAGGTCATGAAGAATCAGAGTATAGGACTACTGTCAGGCAGATTATTGATGCTGGAAGACAAATCGAAAGTTACCGTCATGCATTGAATGATATCGCACGTAGTTTACGGCTTACACCATCGAGACAACGTCTGATAGAGGCTGATATCCTTAACCCATTGTCAATTACCCACTTCTTAATTTTACCAGCCCTCATCATTTTCCCACTGGCCTTTGTTGTAGCCCTCCCAGTCATGATCGTAGGATTGCCAGTCATTCTTCTCGTTGAATTCATCCTTATTCGGCAACGGGTACTCATTCGTGGATTGGGCGCAGTCGAACAAGGAATGCATTGGCAAATTATCCACATCCCTCAATCCCATAGGGGGAATCAGTCAACTGCACGAAGTTATACAGAATTTTCCCAACATCTCGAACATTTCCATAAAGTTCCTAGAGGCGTATTCCTTGGATTATTTGCTTGGCTGATCATTCACTGGGTATTCAAGTTAGATGATTTTGGAATAGAGATTATACTTTCCTCTCTGCTCTACATTGGTTTACTCGCAATCGTGGGAGTATTGTCGACTGCATTTGAAACTGATCTCGTCTTTGTCGACCCTGCAAAGGGCCGACTTATTCCAATCGACCAATGGGTTGAATCTCTGCTCAAACCACTCGTTGGAGTCGGGCTTATTTTCCTGCTTGGCCGCGACCTCTTAGAGGAATCAAGAGGGGGAAATCCTGCTTTGTTTGCTACAACGGTTCTCGCAGTATTGTACGGTGCAGCCATTGTAGGAATTGCCTATCAATGGGGCTACTCAGTGTGGCGAGGGAAAAAGATTCAACGCTCGTTTGAGGAGCAAGTCATTGAAACACTCGACCCATTATCCTATGATTTGACACGAACAAAAGGACGTATCGAATTCATTGTTCGTAAACCAATGGCAGAAAGATTACAAGAGATTGAAGAAATTCATACTGGTCAAATGACATTTGAAGATCTTGACTCTATGCCAAGTAATCAGCCTACAGAGGCTCCTCAAAACCCAATTTAATCTTCGATTAATTCTGCATCAATGGTTGAAGAAACCAAAAATTTAGGTTCATCGATACGGGATGAACGAATCAAGTAACCAAGGCCAATGGCAGCTACGAGCATGAACATTGAGAAGAAACTTGCAACACCTAAGTATTCAGAAAATACATCACCTAATGCTGAGAAGAAGCCCTCTGACTCAGAATCTTCAACCACCTCCTTAGGAACGATTAAGGAGAATACAGCTTGTTGGTCATAGGCCATTCTCGTGAATGTCAAATGACCGTCATATTCGCTATCATAGTCTTGAGAAGGAATTGCTGGATCAAGGTCAGAGTAGAAGTCAGGACGTTGTTCAAAGGAAATGTCAACTGGTTCACTCAGATCAAGGGTCAGGGTTACATCGACTGTGTAGGGAATTCGGGATTCAAAGAATTCAGGGTCGTTGATGATTCCAAGTAGAGTTGCTGCCTGACCTGTCACGTCGAAGTGTGCCCAGGTATTCCATGATGAGGAATCGACATCAAGATCACAAATCCATGCATCAGATACACGTGAACAAGCACCTTGAGCATCATTACTTCCATCTTCACCTAGGTCAATCTCAAGTTGAAGAGCACCTGCTTGGGCCGTATCGATATCAAATTCAGTTGGAATAAAACGAGCTTCAAGTTGTGTAGTTCCATTAGGTATCCAGACATAGTGTGAATCTTCAGTGTAATAGACTGCTCCGCTAGCACCATTGTTGAAGTGATTCCAATCTCCTTTCCATCCGTGGTGAAGTCTGTCAGTGTTGACGGTGATTGTTTTCTCAACCATCATTTCCTCATAAATTTCCCAAGCATCCCATACGGTATACTGGGGGAATTCAACCAAACCATCTCCGTCTTGGTCTCGCATGAGTTGGAGCGTTCTTGCAAGAGCAACAGCAGCATCAACATCTGTTAGACCGTGTCCTATTCTCCAATCATGGCATTCTCCAGTCGTACTTCGATAGCACTCAGCAGGGATGTCATTGCAACCATCATCAGCGTTCCCATCTTCACAAGAATTCGCCATACCTTCGTAGGTTGCAGTTAATTCTAGAATCAATTCTAACTCATGAACTCGAGAAAAATTGGCTGTATCCCAATCTTCGAATTGACCGTAGGATGCAGTACCCTCTCCACCTACAAGACTGGAGCCTTCATCATGATCATCTCGATGGTAATCAGCAACACCGAGAGAAGGTGCAATTTGGAGAATTAATCCAGCCATACCTCCGACGTGTGGAGTAGCCATTGATGTTCCAGATATCGACATATAATACAAATCACCCTGTAATTTCGTGCTCGCATCAATGGCAGTTCCGCGAGGAGCTGTCGCCCAAATATCGCGACCAGGCGCCCCAACATCAGGCCATGTATGCTGTTGATTCATACATCCACGAGAAGAGAAAGATGTCACTGCACTACCGTCGTGTGTAAGTGCTGCCACAGAGATAGCGGACGGAGTATTGGCATACACGTTGGTACGCAAATCACCTGTGCATTCACCACCACCGCCAGATCCACCTGAATTGGAGGCTGCGAAAATAACTGCCACACCGTTCTCATAAGTCAGCATATCAGTCAAAGTAGCAATAGCACCATTTGGATCATAATCACCGTCAGTTCCCCATGAATTGGAAACGACACGAATGTGGAAAGGATTTTGTGAAGGGATTGAATGTTGATAGGTCCATTCAAGTCCTTGTTCAGCAGCAAAAATAGATGCTCCGTCACCTGTACCTAGTGCAACAAGTTGCCCTCCTTTGGAAACTCCGGCCCTTCTTCCAGCAGATGCATCACCATTTCCAGCAATGGTACCACCTACGTGAGTCCCGTGTCCTGAGGAAGTATCAGAATTTGTTGTCTCTGTCCAGACACCATCCCACTTAGCAGAGTAGATGACCTTCTCTCCAGTCCATGGTTCAAGATAGTCAAAGTCAGGATGACCAGCGTCAACTCCTGTGTCAAGGTCTACAATCGCAGTACCATCGCCGTCCCACTCTGAAAAGGCTAAGTCTGTTTCATAAGCCACTTTGCCATCTGTATCAACGATAACTCTGTGCCAAGCATCGGTTGCTCGTACGACGTGGGTTGTTTCATGCATCATTATCCCAGGATCTGTTGGACCTCCCCATTCAGAAGGTAGATAGAAGAAATCGAGTTCACGGTTGAGTTCAAGATATTCAATTCGGTCCCAGAGAGAGATCTTGCGTATTGTATCAGAGGTGGCTTCAAAGAGACCTCCGTCAATGAGCAATGCCTCGTGAAGATGTACTGCTCCTGTTCTTTTAATGAAATCAAGATCGTCAGAAGTGACAGGTGATTTCAGTTGAAAGATGACTTCATGGAGAGTCGAATCATCAACGTTGCTTGCTAGCGCTTCTTCAAGCGCTGAATCCATCTTATCCAAATCCCCGTATGGGTTTGTTCCCTGAGCAAGAGGAGATGCGAGTGATACCAAGAATATGAACTGGAGAAAGAACACGGTTAGAAGACGACTGTTAGATGTACGACTCATGGTTGATGGCACCGAAGGACCTTCAAAGGTGTTTGGTATCTTTGTGAAAACTATAACCACGGAATTTCATCTGGAATTTCTGCGAAAATATTGGCTGGTAAAGCCACTTTTATTTTTGAAACAGAGCCTAGATTTTCCACTGAATTATTCTGCCAGATGGTAAATTCTTCAAGAGATTTCATCGATAAAATAGGATTATGGATTCGATTCCATCCAAGCGTTTGGAGTGTTGTACTCGGAGGTTCGTGGCCACTGCAGACAAGTACGTCATCAGAAAAGCGTGTAAACACCTTGAGCGAAGACCAATGTTCTTCTAAGCGGCCACTTGGTAAATCATCTCTACCAACACCTGCTTCTCCGTTAAAGAAAAAATCCCCAGTAAAGATGTGATTATCGACTTCAATGATCATTGAGTCCTGTGTGTGTCCTGGGACATGATGGAAGGAAAAATTCATTCCACCTACATTGAGTTGTGTTGATTCATCAACATAGAGTGTCACGCCAAGAGAAGGTGTATCTTTCCACATGATGTAGGGTATGTCAAATCGCTTTGAAAGTGAAAAACATGCTGTGATATGGTCAGCATGTGTATGCGTTGCCATACAGGCAATAAGAGTCAGTGAACGTTGTTCTAGGATTCCGAGATAATGGTCAATATGGTCCCATACTGGGTCGATTAATACCGCATCTTCACCGTTGCTTACAAGATAAGCGCATGCCCAACCACTCGGACGTATATCTTCGACCTGCATGACCTTGGGTGGCAAAACTTCTACTTCAAACCTCACGCTAATTTAGACGAGATTTGATGAGGGAGGGGGTCTAGGGTTAACCATGCATCCAACAGAAGTGGTTTATCTCGAGCATGATGGGAAATTACTGCTCGTTGATGAATCAGGTATTGGACCTCAACCATGCATGATGGGGCGGCAAGAATCAACACCAATTCTTCGATTCCCAACAAGGCAGGAATTGGATGGAATGAAGATCCCTTGGGAAGAAGAGCGATTCACCGATATACGATTCAATGAATTGAGCATACGAGTTATTCATGGATTACCAAACATTGATTGGCCATCGCATTGGACTTGGAAGGATGAAGTCATTTCAGACAATACTGTTCATCCTGTGGTCAGAGAAGCAGTCTACCGATCAATCCACAGACTCGTAGCCAAAGTGATCATACAAAACGAACAACATGAAGTTTTGATGGCAAAGGTCGAACGTGGTTTTTTCAAAGGATACTGGACACTCCCTGGAGGATACATGAATCACAGCGAGGAACCTTCACAAGGCTGTGTTCGAGAAGCATATGAGGAACTCGGTATATCCCTACAAGTCGATGATAGAAAACCCATTATCACCCAACGTTCATTCCATCGAGATGGTATTTCTTTCATGAGTTTCACTTACTTTTCAAAATGGAATGGAGCAATCTCGGATTTGAAATTAAAGCAAGGTGAAATTGCTGAAGCCAAGTGGTTCCCCTTAGAAGAGGCGTTGAGCAATGCTGTATCTGAATTTGATCATATTGCAATCGAATCGATTGTAAATTAAGACTGAAGGAGATCTTTAGCAGCTTGTAATGCATCATCTAATCCATCAGGATTTGAGCCACCACCTTGAGCCATTGTTGGGCGTCCACCGCCTCCACCGTTGATATGAGGGATGATCGAACGAAGAATTTCAACTGCATTGTAGCGTTCTGAAGCAATTGTTCCTTCCGTACAAGCAACCATCAATTTACCGCCCCCTTCACGAGAACCTAGAATGGCAAGCGTTGGTTTTGATTGTTCTCTCGTTAATTCTTGAAGCATTGATGTGAGTTGTTTCAGATTCCCATCAAGTTCCATGACAACAATACGAACACCATCAATCTCAAGTGAATCATCTCCACCACCTGATGTTCTCAAACGAACAATTTCTGCTTCAAGTTGTTCGATTCTTTTCTTTTGATCTTTCCATTCACCAAAGAATCGTTCAGCAGTTTTTGGTAAATCCTCATTTGCAATTCCAAACGTTTCTGAAGCCGTTCTCAAAATTGAGTCTTGGGAGCGAGCATATTGCAATGCTGCATCGCCAGCTACGATGTGAAGTCGTTCCACACCATCTTGCACTGC
>TARA_B110000008_G_scaffold279902_1_pt1 | contig 10756 bp, 9 predicted proteins | sample TARA_B110000008 | Tara Oceans TARA_B110000008 (sample SAMEA4396496) | marine metagenome | biome: Westerlies Biome; feature: [DCM] deep chlorophyll maximum layer (ENVO:01000326); material: water (ENVO:00002006), including particulate matter (ENVO:01000060) such as... | depth 40 m
GGTAATAATATTGATTTCCTTACTCAAGAGTCTGATAAATATCTTAAAGGAAGAGAGACTAAGAATATTAAGTTGAACTTCAGGTACCCAATAGATAAGGTATATCTAGATTATAAATTAACTGGTGAATCCTATAAAATGCAAGAAAAGTTAGTCCGTTTTTAAAATAACCTTTAATAATTTAATTAAAGGTTGATTTCATTTTTAGATTTTTTTAATTAGGTAATTAATATAAGCAAATATGAATCTAATTAAAGAAAATATAAAAGTTTCAATAGTTGTTCCAAACTTCAATAGTGAAAGATTTATTGAGTCAACATTGAACTCTATATTAGCTCAATCTTATACTAATTTTGAAATATTAGTAATTGACAATGGATCTAATGATAATTCAATTGAAATCATTAGAAAAAAAATACTGAATGATAATCGTATTAAATTAATTGAGTTGTCAAGAAATAGTGGTGGTCCAGCTCGCCCAAGAAATATAGGTATTAAGAAATCTAAAGGTGAGTTTATTGCGTTCATTGATAGTGATGATCAATGGCACCCTCAAAAACTTTTCATTCAAATGAAGGTTGTGGAAAAAAATAATGTTAAATTTGTATCATGCTTAAGGAAGGATTTTCATAGTGATAAAGAGAACTCTAATATTGAAAAATATGACATTCAAAATCTTGATTGTAAAGAGATAAGTTTTAAGACACTGTTGAAAAAAAATACTATAAGCACTTCTGGAGTTCTAGTGGATAAAAAGCTTTTAATTGATTTGTGCTTTAGTGAGAAAAAAAAGCATATTGCAATTGAAGATTACTTTCTTTGGCTTCAAGTTCATGAATATATTAGTTCCAGCCTTATGGTTAAGTTACCACTTCTTTTCTATAGAAAGACAAGTGGTTCACTTACTCCCCATAAATGGAAAATTTTTTTTCAAAAAATATTATTATTTTCTGAATATACTTTTATAAAGAAAAGGCCTAAATTCTATAAAGTTAAGATCTTACTTGTATATATAAAAAACTCTGCTTTGAATAGTTGGTTAAAAAAAGATGAAAACTAAAAAAATCCTTTATCTTATTAATGATGCATCATTTTTTATATCACATCGTCTTCCAACAGCATTATCTGCAATAAAGAATGATTATCAGGTACACGTTGTGTCGAATATGAATGACAATAAAAGTTATCTCGAAACTTTAGGCTTTATTTGTCATGACGTTAACTTTCGAAGAAGTTCAATGAATATTCTTTATGAGCTTAAAATAATTTTTAAAATTTTTTCAATTTTCCGAAAGATTGAGCCTGATTTGTATTGCCATGAAACCATTAAGCCAGTTTTGTATGGAACTTTGGTTAGCAAATTTCTCCCAAAAAAACCTATAGTAAATACAATTACAGGGTTAGGTTACTTATTCATTTCACAAAAAAAAATTCATATTTTTTTTCAAAGAGTGCTTTTATTAGTTTACAGAGTAATTTTTTCATCAAAAATTGTATATACAATTTTTGAGAATAAAGACGATGCAAATTTATTTATTGATTTCAAGGTTGTCAATAACAGAAATATTATTATTATTAGAGGTGCCGGTGTTGATATAGAAAAAATTAAACCCAGTAAGTCAAAAACTAAAAGAATCTCAATAGTTTTGGTTGCTAGAATGTTGTGGGATAAAGGAATTGGTGAGTTTGTCGAAGCTGCAAGGGTTGTAAAAGCAAATTATGATGTGAGTTTTGTTCTTGTTGGTGGTGAAGATATAGAAAACCCAAAAGGTATTTCAAAAAAAATACTCAAAGAATGGGCAGATGAGGGCATAGTTGATTGGAAAGGTTTTTCAACTGAAGTTGATAGGATTCTAAATGATGCTGACATTGCTTGTTTACCCTCTTATCGTGAAGGACTTCCAAAATTTCTTATTGAGGCTGCTGCTGCGGGTCTTCCAATAGTCACTACTGATGTTCCTGGATGCAGAGAGGTAGTTAAAAATAATGTTAATGGAATAATTGTACCACCTAAAAATTCTAAACTATTATCTGAGGCGCTTATTAAGTTAATCAAAGACAATCAAGCTAGACATAAAATGGGACTTCAAAGTAGAAAATTTGCTGAGGAGGAGTTTAGCCTTTCCTTGATAATAAAAGAAACGCTTGGATTTTATAAAAAGATTCTAAAAAACTAATTGAACTTAGGTCAATTCATTGAATCATTGTTTATATTTTGAGCATTGTTTATAATTGCCTGAGATACTTCTTTTATTTTTTAGCGTATGAAATCAATTTTATTGACTGGATCATCAGGTTTTATTGGATCAAGGTTCTTAATTGGTCTTGAAAAACTTGATTGCTCAATAAAGCTCCTTTCAAGAACTAATAATCAAAGCTTTCCAACAGTGGTTTGTGATTTTTTACATGATGAAATACCAAGCGAATGCTTTCATTCAATTGATACAATTTTTCATATAGCTGGATACGCTCACGATACAAATGAAAGTGCAAAAAATAAATATTTAAATGAAAAAATTAATGTTGAGACTACAATAAAATTAGCAAATCTAGCGGCTCTTAATAAGGTCAGCCACTTTGTTTTTTTTAGTAGTGTGAAAGCTGGAGGATTGCACCCAAATAATCTCTGTGGAAAAGAAGACCATCAAGGGATTCTATATGATCCTTATGCAATTTCAAAGAGAGAGGCAGAAAAAAGATTATTAGAAATTGGTAAAACTTCTCAGATGCGTATATCTGTAATAAGACCTGCACTAGTTTATGGACCAAATTTAAAGGGAAACCTCAAACTTTTGTGGAATGCAATTAGTAATGAGCGATTCTTACCCATTCCAAAAGTTAAAAATCGAAAATCAATGATACATATTGATGACTTATTTAATGCAGTAATTATGGTTGTTAAAAAGCAAAAAATAAGCCAAGATATTGTAAATATTACTGATGGAGAAGAATACTCTTCAAGAGATATTTATGAGACAATGTGTAAAGTTCAGAATAAGCAGCCTACCAAGTTTTTTTTACCAAAGTTAATTCTCCTAATAGTGTCATACGTTGTTCCAAAATTAAGGCTCAAAATTAACAAGCTTATTAAAGATGAGTGTTACTCATCAGAGAAGTTAAAATCTTATGGTTTTATTCCAAAAAAAACCTTATTTCATATTAATGAAACGTCTATTTGATTTAATTTTATGTGTTATTCTCTTATTGATATTGGTTATTCCAATGTTGCTCATAGCTTTGTCTATAGCGATTTCATCAGAAGGTCCAATTCTTTATTGGTCCAATCGTGTAGGTAGAAGAAATATAATCTTTAAAATGCCTAAATTTAGAACTATGAAAATTAATACTCCTAGCTTACCCTCGCATTTGATGCAAAATCCAGAAGAGTATCTCACGCCTATAGGTATTTTTTTAAGACGATATAGTATGGATGAACTCCCACAGCTATTTTCAATCCTTATTGGTGATATGAGTTTTGTTGGTCCAAGACCTGCATTATTTAATCAGGATGATTTAATATCTCTGCGAACAAAACATAATATTGATAGTTTGATTCCTGGCTTGACTGGTTGGGCTCAAGTAAATGGGAGGGATCAAATTTCAATTGCTGAAAAAGTAAGGTTTGATTTAGAGTACCTGAAAAAAAAGTCTTTTACTTTTGACTTAAAAATTTTTTGGATGACATTTTTTAAAGTATTAGGCTCCTCAAATGTTTCACATTAATTTTTATTGAGTTGAAATGAAAAAAATTTTATTAAAAATTACTAAGTTAAACCGAAAATCAAAGCAATTTATTTTGATTGTTGTTGATTCAATTGCCATTTTTTTTGCCTTAGTATTCTCTTTTTCACTTAGATTAGATGAAATATTTTGGCCAAGTGGGGAGTTATTTTGGCTAATAATAGCTTCCCCACTAATTGCTATTCCAATTTTTTATAGTTTTGGTATGTATCAATCAATTATTCGATTTATAGGATTAGATGCATTTTGGAATACTATCAAAGCTGTTTCTAGCTATTCATTTGCATTTGGTGCATTAGTTTATTTAACTTCAATATATGGCATTCCAAGGTCAGTTGTCATAATTAATTGGGGTATTTCATTAATCCTAATTAATGCTTTAAGATTCTTTGCAAGATGGGTTTTGAAGGATGCTCATAGTAATAATAAAAATTTAAAAAAAATTAAAGTATTAATATATGGTGCTGGTTCAGCAGGTGTCCAACTTTTGCTTGCTTTAAAACATTCTGATGAATATGACCCAATTGCTTTTATTGATGATCAGAAAGATTTACAAGGCAGGTCAATAAATGGGATTAAAGTATATTCTCCAGAAAATCTTGATAGCCTTATTGATTTTCATTCAATTAAGGAAGTATTACTGGCATTACCTTCTATATCTAGGTCTCGTCGTAAAGATATAATTAATTCTATAGATTCAATGAAGGTCACTGTTAAATCATTGCCTGGAATGTCTCAAATTGCCCAAGGCGAAATAAAAGTTGAAGACTTAAGAGATATTAATATTGATGACTTACTGGGAAGAGATTCAGTTCCAGCCAATAAGACCCTTCTTAAGAAAAATATATTTAATAAGGTGGTTTTGGTAACAGGGGCAGGAGGTTCAATTGGTTCAGAGTTGTGTCGACAGGTTGCTGCATTAAGTCCAAGTAAGTTAATTTTATTTGAGATTAGTGAGCCATCTTTATATGCTATAAATAATGAATTGTTAGAATTTAATAATAAAATTAAAATCATACCAATTTTGGGTTCTGTTACCAATAAAAAAAGAGTTACACAAGTTTTAAAATATCTTAATGTAGAGACTATTTACCATTCTGCAGCTTATAAACATGTCCCAATGGTAGAGCTAAATACTATTGAAGGGATAAATAATAATGTTTTTGGTACTCTCAACATGGTTAGATGTTCAGTTGTTGCAAAAGTTGAGACTTTTGTTCTGATTTCTACAGATAAGGCTGTAAGACCAACTAATACTATGGGGACCTCAAAGCGAATAGCTGAAATGATCTTGCAAGCCATGTCGAAAAGTAAACAAGAGACTAGATTTATAATAGTTAGGTTTGGAAATGTATTAGGATCTTCAGGTTCTGTTATTCCCCTGTTCTCAAAACAAATTGAGACAGGTGGACCAGTTACTGTAACAGATAAAGAGATGTTCAGATATTTTATGACAATTCCTGAAGCTGTTGAATTGGTAATTCAAGCAGGTGCAATGGGATCAGAAGGTGATGTTTTTGTTCTCGATATGGGTTTGCCAGTTTCTATAAAAAAATTAGCTGAAAAAATGATTAATTTAAGTGGTCTTGAGATTAAGGATAAAGATAATCCTAATGGTGATATTGAAATTCAATACACAGGACTCAGGCCTGGAGAAAAGCTTTTTGAAGAGCTGTTAATAGGAAATAATACTTCCTCAACAGAAAATCAAATGATTCTGCGTGCTAAAGAGGAAATGATTGAGTGGAAGAAGTTAGAGCAAATGTTATTGAAGCTAGAAGATGCAATACAAATTGAAAATTATGAAAAAATTAGGAATTTATTAATGGGTATAGTTCCTCAATTTAAGCCTCAATGCGAAATATCAGATATCATTTATGAGGAAAAAATTAATTTATGAATGTTTTAGTAACTGGAGGTGCGGGCTATATTGGCTCACATACATGCCTAGCATTAATTGAGTCAGGCCATAGAGTTATAGTTGTTGATAATTTGTGCAACTCTTCATTAGAGTCTATCAAAAGAGTTGAAAAGTTAGCAGGAAAAAGTATACATTTTTATCAAATAGATCTAAGAAATGCACATTCTCTGGAAAATGTTTTTAAAGAAAACTTCATAGATGCTGTAATTCACTTTGCTGGACTAAAGGCAGTAAATGAGTCAATCAATTTTCCGATTCAATATTATGAAAATAATATTTTTACTTCGATTTCTTTATTTAAATTAATGGAGAAATATAATTGTAAGACGATTGTTTTCAGTTCATCAGCAACTATTTATGGTGATGAAGCTAAATCTCCTATTAAGGAAAGTTCTTTATTATCTTCAAATAATCCCTATGGAAGATCAAAGCTGATTATTGAAAATATCTTAAATGATATTTATTTATCAGACCCTACATGGAAAATAGCAAGACTAAGGTACTTTAATCCTGTTGGAGCACATAAAAGTGGCATTATTGGTGAAAATCCTACTGGTATTCCTAATAATTTATTCCCTTACATTTCACAGGTTGCAATTGGAATTAGAGAAAAAATTAATATTTTTGGTGGCAATTATAATACTCATGATGGAACTGGAGTTAGAGACTATATTCATGTTGTTGATTTGGCTCAAGGCCATATTAATGCCTTAGAAGCCTTGATTTTAAAGCCACAGCTTTTAACACTTAATTTAGGAACAGGAGAGGGTAGTTCAGTGCTTGATGTTATAAAAGCTTTTGAGTCAGCATCTGGAAAGCAAATCCCTTACCAAATTGTTGAAAGAAGGGAAGGCGATGTAGCAATAAGTTTTGCGGATTGCTCTCTTGCTCAATCTATTTTAAATTGGAAATCCTCATACTCTTTAGAAGAAATGTGTAAAGATTCATGGAATTGGCAGAATAAAAACCCTAAAGGCTATTAGTTAGTTTAAGTTATGCCCTTTTAAATTAATCCTTCCATTCTAGCAAAGTAATTTATTGCATTCAAATAACCTTTAATATCGCCACAATCGAATCTTAGTCCTTTAAATTTATATGCAACAACTTTATCTTTTTTGGCATACTCCATTAGGGCATCAGTTATTTGTAATTCACCAGAATTATCTTCTTTCATTTTTCTTATGATTTGAAAAATATCTGGAGTTAGTATATACCTGCCAATGATAGCTAAATTGCTCGGAGCATCATTAGGAGAGGGCTTCTCAACTAGTTGACTAACTGAATATTGATCATTTGTTCCATTAATCAACTCACCTTTAATAATTCCATATTTATAAGATTCATCAATTGGAATCTCTTGAATTGCAATAATTGGACTTTTGTATTTTTGAAATAAATTTAGCATTTCAGATAAGATATTCATTTCATTATTAATACATAAATCATCTGCCAATACTACTGCAAATGGCTCATTTCCAATTAAAGGCTCTCCACTTAAGATTGCATCGCCTAATCCCAGCATATTTTTTTGTCTTGCATAAGTAAAGGTAGCTTTATTAATTAGCTCGGTAATTTCATTTAAAAAAAATTCTTTTTTGGTATTCTTTAATTGAGTTTCTAATTCAAATGCGTTATCAAAATGATCTTCAATTGAACGTTTACCTCTTCCTGTGACAATAGCCATATTACTTATATTGGCTTCTAATGCTTCCTCAACTCCATATTGAAGCAGGGGTTTATTTATAACTGGAAGCATTTCCTTAGGAACAGCTTTTGTTGCAGGTAGAAAGCGAGTTCCATATCCTGCTGCGGGGAATAGGCATTTTCTAACCATAATATTCTTAGTACTAAGTAATTGATAAAATATATATCTAAATGCTATGATATCAGAATAGTTATAAAAATTAATAAGCCTTAATTAAGTTAAATAATATTACCTAACTTAGGATATTATATGAAAATAATAAAATAATTTTCAAATATAAAAAATCTAATATTTATGGAAACTAAAAATAAAATTAAATATAGAGGGCTTGAGGAAAACCTACCAAAAAATACTGAATTGTATGAATATTTAAGCAATAAAGATGAAAGTATGCTCAGGGTTATTCCGGCTGAAAATCTAGAGCCTATTAGTGACATAAAGAATTATTGTCCTAAATTTAAGTCATTTCCAAAACCTTTGCTAATAATGCCTCCAATTACTTTATCAGAAGGAACAGTTAAAAGAGTAATCCCACCACTGGGCCTTGCTTATATTGGGGGGGTGCTAAAGGAAAAAAATATTGATTTTGAGATTTTAGATTGTGTTGCTGAGGGTCTAGATACAGAGAGACTTATATCTGACAAAGTATGGGTTTATGGTTTGGATGATGAAAGCATTGAAAAACGAATTAGAGAAATTAAGCCTGATGTTGTTGGATTATCGATAATTTACTCTTCAGATTTGCATATGATGTACAGAGTTGCTGAAATCGTAAAGAAAGTTGATAAAAAAATTGTAGTTATTGCTGGAGGGATTCATTGCACAATTTACCCAAGAGAAGTTTTGAATGAGTCTTTAGTTGATGGTGAGTCAGTTATAGATTTTATTATTAGGGGTGAGGGGGAGTATAGACTTCCGGAATTTCTTGAAAATCTTAATAAAGGGTTTGTTGATTACAAGGCAGACGGGCTGTGTGGATTTTTAGATGGCAACATTTTTGTTAATCATCAAAGAAAGATGATAGAAGATCTTGATAGCATTCCTTTTCCAGCATATGACAAGCTTCCAATGGAAAAATATTTTGGGTTTAACGTCCCTTTTTCACCATTCCCTCGTGGAAAGCGTGTTATGCAAATTTATACCTCGAGAGGTTGCCCAGTTGGCTGCACATTTTGCTCAAGTACAAATATGTATAAAAGCTATAGATCAAGATCACCTCAAAATGTAATTGATGAAATTAATTTATGGAAGCAGAAATATAATATTGATGAAATTCAATTTGCTGATGATAATTTAACTTTTAGTAAAAGTAGGTCCCTCGAGTTTTTTACTCTTCTCAAGGATTGTGATCTTCAATGGTGCACACCAAACGGAATAATGATAAATACTTTGACAGAAAATATTTTAGATAAGATGATTTTGTCTGGTTTGTATCAAATGACAGTTTCTATAGATAGTGGATCTGAGAGAGTTCTCAAGGAAGAGCATAGAAAACCAGTGAACTTGCAAAAAGTTCCTGATCTAGTGGATTTTCTTAAAAATAGGGGTGTTTTAATTCATGGAACACTTGTAGTTGGAATGCCTTCAGAAACTGAAGATGAGATTGACGAAGGTTTTAATTATGTATCTGATATTAATCTAGATAGCATTGGAGTTTTTATTGCTCAAGCTTTACCTGGCTCTGAATTATACGAGAAGACTATTGCAACAACCAGTATGACAAGAAAAGCAGGCAGAACTATTGATACTGCTCAAGCACTTCATATGATTTCTGATATTCCACATTCAGTTTTAGAGGAAAAAATTTCTAAATTTATTTATGAATATAACAAAGCAATGAAGTTAAGGGATCCAGATGCTTGGGACAAAAAATATGGTGCTCATAAGGCCAGGCTAACTAATATTACTATTGGTCATGCCGCACCTAACTCTGATGGAATTATTAAAGCTATTCAGCCTACACCAACAGAGACTGCTAAAGTTTATTCACAAGGTTAAATAACTTTTGTGTTAAGTTTTAAAGAAACTCGCCAAAAAAGATATGAAGATTTGCGTGAAGATAGCCTCAGGAATGGAGGTGATTTCGATAATTTTAGACGGTGGCCTTATACTTGTTTAAAAGGTAGAATTCTTGCTGAGTTGGCTTCTTTATTGGTATACGTTCTTCAGTTTACTTCTGTAAAAGCAAATCATATAACTTTTTTTTATGCGTTTTCAGGCATTGTTGGTGCATTGTGTTTAGGAAGTAACAACACAGAATTAATTTTGTTTGGAGTTTCAATATTCTTTTTTAAAAATCTACCAGATTGGGTTGATGGATTTATTGCTCGTTTAAAAAATCAAACAAGTCAAGAAGGAAAAATACTTGACCCATGGGGCGCTCTTGTTAATTCTCACGCATTTATAATTGGCTTTGGTCTTTACGCTTTTAATTCTTCTAATCAAATATTGAATCTTTATATTTTAATCTTGATTATTTTTCTGAGAGCTATTGATTTGAGAAATTATATGTTCATTCAGTTTATGAATGCAATAATTAATGATGATTTGGCACTTAACGGTAAAAAAAAATATACAACTATTAAATCTAATGGAGTAGCAATAACCTCTAAGATGATTTCTAGACATTCAAAAAATAAAGGTTATTTGGCTATTTTATCTAAGCTAATTTTTAGTTTTTTAGATGACAGATCAAGATCTGTAGATTTTGTTTGTCTAATTATCGTATTAGAGCTTTTTTTGAATCAAATTTCTCTTTCTCCCTATGTTATGTTAGGGTACCTTTTGAAATACCTATTTATTTTTTTTGGAGGTATTTATATTGTTTATTTAAAAAAAACACCTTCAAAACTTTATAAATCTCTTATTGATTCAGAAGATAATGTCTAGTAAGCAGCACTAGGATAGAAAAAATCAACTCTTCTAAAGTAATCTATCAAAGATTGAGGTAAATTACTATAATTTTTTTATTGTTAAGAAAGTACAATGCTTCTACTCCAAATAATTTGTTCTAATGAGAAAACTGTCCATGCTTCTGTTTTTAAAACTTATCTCATTTAAATCTTATGGTAAGTGCGTCAAAACTGGAATAAATAGTTATGATGATAGGGGTTATATTGATAGTGATGGGATTAAAAAGTTGATGGATATTTAAATTATTGGATATTAATTAATTATCCTACTCCTGCTGAATGGTAAGACATGAGGACAATAATCTAAATAAAAAGATACTGTGACTTGAATAGAGTTAATTATTTGTCTTTTATTTAGTCAAATAAATCAATGGAAGAGGTAAAAACAGAATTAGAGAGTCCTTCACTAGCTCAATTAAAGTATTTATCTCCAGACAGTGGGTCAGGGTATCAATTAAATCTTATTTGCAAACTTTT
>TARA_B110000008_G_scaffold78860_1_pt1 | contig 10726 bp, 10 predicted proteins | sample TARA_B110000008 | Tara Oceans TARA_B110000008 (sample SAMEA4396496) | marine metagenome | biome: Westerlies Biome; feature: [DCM] deep chlorophyll maximum layer (ENVO:01000326); material: water (ENVO:00002006), including particulate matter (ENVO:01000060) such as... | depth 40 m
AGCATTCGATTAATTGGAAAAATACTCAAACACCCAATGTTTATTGGTCATTTCAATAATTCTAAGAAAATTTAACAGGGAATAATTTTTGAGTATCAGGGAAATAATTGAACTATTGCAAGGAAAATTTGCATCAAACTTCAAAACTTTTCCAAATTATTTTCAATTAAACTCAACAAAAATTAGTGGCACTTTGAAATGGGGCTAGACAGAACTCTAGACTGGTTTTGAAGTAGCGGAATGAAACTTGATTAGGCGTAGCTGTGGTGGCGTTCCAAGGTTTGAGCTGGATGACAGGCATCGCTGAGTCAGCCTTTGGAGATAGCCGCAGAAAACATACCGGAGATTGAGGGAGCAGACGATGTTTTTAGTTTTCCAACCAAACTTAACTCAACTGCGAAGTTCAGCGACGATCTCTGCCAGTGCGGATACCGCAATTGATGATGCATCCCGAAGAGATGGCACGACACCGATTGGCCCGCGCAACCGACTTATTGAGGACTCTGGAACTTTCATCTGCTGGAGAGTTTCCTTGCGCATGTCATGGGTCCGACGGCTTCCGAGGCTGCCGATGAAGCGGGCGGGTGTGTCCAATGCAGCCCTGAGCAATGCCGGTTCCCAGTCGTGATCGTGGAAAAGTGTCAGAAAAGCCGAATGGGCGTCCAACATGTCCAAGGGCGTTTCTGAATTGGGTGAAGTCAAATGAACGGGTTCTGCATCTAAAGCGGGTCGGACTGCGTCAAGATCGCCCAGTTCAGGCGAGAGGCCATATACTTCATAGCCCGTTGCTTTGCCAATTTGCGCCATCGACCGAAAGATGGCCCCACGTCCTGCAAGCACTAGCCGTTGGCGTGGCTTGTATTCAAACTCCTTTGAAATCGCGGCGGCCTCACCTGCGGGGCTTTCGAACGCTAAGGACGACGTTCGACGGGCCCTAAGGGCTGCCTCCGCATTCAGGATCGCTGCTTTATCGGGATCAGGATCAATCAGCACGGTCAGAGCACCCCCACAGGGCAGCTTAAGGTCTACATATCGAGAGCCGTCACCGTATCGGATCAGCTTCTTTTTCTGCGAGACCAAGGCATCCAACGCGTGGTGCTGGATATCGCGGTCAATGCAACCGTTCGATAAGTAGCCCGTCATCGCACCGTCTTGCTCGACAATCGCGAGCGAACCAACCTCTCTGGCCGCTCCACCCTCGATTGCGAGTGACGTGATCAACGCAAAGGGATGGTTTGCCTTTGCAAGCTCCGCTGCCTTTGCGATGATATCAAATGCATGCTCTGCATATGTCAGATCGTCAGGCTGAGACATATTCGTTTACGACGTCCGCAAAGGATTTGAAAAACTTGGCAGCGAGTTTTTTGGCTGTGCTCTGGATCAACCGGCTGCCAAGTTGCGCCAGCTTGCCGCCGATATCAGCCTTGGCTTCATAGCGCAGAATTGTCGTGTCAGGTCCGTCTGCCGTCAGGGTTACATCTGCGCCTCCTTTGGCATGTCCTGCAGCTCCACCGTTGCCTTGCCCTGTCAGGGAAAACGCGTCAGGCGCACCGCTGGTATCCAGTTGCACATCGCCGCTGAACTTTGCTTTTACGGGGCCAACTTTCAGCACAACCTTGGCTTCAAGTTCTGTGTCAGAGTGTTTGATCAGCTCTTCGCAACCAGGGATACACTGCTGCAAGATCTCGGGATCGTTGAGTGCGGCATAGACCCGATCTTTGGATGCATTGATGATGATTTCGTCTGATAGTTCCATTTTTTTGCGTCCTTATCTTAGCAACAGGGGAATCTGATATTTTCGGCTTGTTCAGGCGTCAGCGCGAGTCTGTGGCGCAGACGTTTCGTCAATCGTATGAGGGTTTTCATTGCGTCCTTTCTGATGCGCCAGCGGTCAGCGCTGCATAAGCGTCGGGCGTGTCCAGATCAGTGTAGAAGCCTGGCGAGGCGAGCGCGTGAAACTGCACATGGTCTGGATTCGCGCGGGTGAAGTTCTTGCATCCTGGCGATCTGGGATCAGCCAACAAACGCTCGCGTAGGGAGCCGGGTACAAGTATCGGATTGCCGCGCTGTTCGTTGAGCAAAGGGATAGAGATGCGCTCTGGATCGGTGGCGTTGTGTGTGTCGATTAGATTTCGCAGGTCGTGATCTGTCAGGGTCGGTTGGTCGCCCAGCCCAATCATTATGTGCCGCGCGTCCGGCACAGCCCGCAACCCGCACACGACCGAGGTTTGCTGACCATCTGCGTAGTCGGGGTTATGTGCGATTTTAATGTCGCAGCCATCTAAGGATGACTTTATCGCGTTGGCCTCATGCCCGGTCACCACAATAACAGGTCCGTCCGTGACCGCAGCGAAGGTCATGACCATGTGTCGGATCATCGGCACTCCGCCCACGGGCAACAGCAACTTGTTGCGCGCGCCCATGCGGCGGGACAGCCCTGCGGCCAATATGATTGCGACCACATCAACCATTAGTTTTTTCCACCGCGTGACGTCGTTCTTTGACGAGTTGCGCAAGGATTGACAGAGCGATCTCTTCTGGTGTCACGGCACCCAGATCAAGGCCCGCAGGGGCATGGACTCGGTCAATGAACGTCTGCGAAATGCCAGCCGCTGCCAGCTTTTCCGAAAGGGCTTTGTATTTCTTTTGACTGCCGACAAAGGCGATGTATGCGGGGTCGGCGGCACAAGCGGCTGTCAGTGCGTCAACGTCACCTTGCCCTTGCGTGGCAATCACGACAAAGCGCTGCTGATGCGATGTCCCGTCGTCCAATGCTGTCGTCACTGACCAGTGAAACTGCGGTGCCAACGCGGTCAGCGCTTGCGCGACAGGAGAGTTGCCCAAAACGACCAGTTGTGGTGTTGGAATACAGGGCTCGATGAAGATATCTACCGTTCCTCGGGACGGGCAACCATTACGGGCAAAACGGGTTCCGTCCACCTCATCACCAGCGCTCACGCCTCTTTCTTCGAGCAAATCTTCGGGTGCGACGGACACTAGCTGCGGAGTGCCGTCCTGCAAGGCTTGCACCGCCGCCCGTTTCACAGCACCGCGTGTGCATCCGCCACCCAGCCAGCCTTGTATGATTGTACCATCCGCGCTGAGCAGTGCTTTTGCGCCAGGTTTGGCCGCAGTAGACCCGGCAGTGCGAACGATCGTAGCAAAGGCAAAGGGCTCTTGCCGCTCGCGCAGTTTCTGCGCCGCGTCGGCCAGATCGGTTGAGAGGATTTCAGCGGGTGTCATAGTGTCGCCAAGTCCTTTTCCAGCGCAGCCAAATCGGCCAACGTGTTAGCGGCTTTGAAGACATCAAGATGCGGCAGCGCTGCCGACATGCCCGCCGCAACCGGTTCATAGTCAGCCCAGCCTTTCAGCGGGTTCAGCCAGATCAACTTGCAGCCGCGTTTGCGCAGTTTTTCCAAAGCTTGGTCAATCATTTCTGGCGCTTCAGTGTCGTATCCATCCGACAGGATCATCACGACGCTACGCCCGTCTACGAACCGTTTGGCGTAGGTATCAGCAAACTGCATTAGGGACGGCCCGATCTTGGACCCACCGCCAAAGCCATCGGCCATCAAGGACATCCGCCCAATGGCGCGCATCGCATCTTTGTCGCGCAGCGCCTCGGTAATCCGCACAAGGCGGGTGTGAAAAAGGTAGGCATCCGCAGCGGTATCAGCGCGCATCAACCCCGCGAGAAACGCCAGAAAGACTCGGGCGTAGACGCTCATTGAGCCGGAAACGTCGCACAGCGCTACGATCTTGCGGGTGCGGTCCTTGCGTTTCTTTCGCAGCAAACGTACGGGTTCACCACCCGTTGCAAGGCTCGCACGGATCGTCTTTCGGAAATGAAGGCGGTCACCCTTGCGGGCTGTAATTCGGCGGCGCGAGCGTTGGTCGCGCAAAGCGGCCCCCATACCGCGCGCAACGTCTTCGGCCTCTGCAATTTCTTCGGGGCGCACCAGATCGCGCAGGTCTTTTCGCGCAAGGTTGCGCAGCTCTGTGGCGATCAGTTTGCCGGTACCATCGCTTTCGGCGTCACCGTCCGTGCCATCAGGTGCAGTGGCAGACCCAGCAGACCCAGCATCTGCGCCTCTTGCATCGCGTGAGGAATGCACATCATCCCTCTTTGGAGCTTTGGCTGTTGGCACAGCTTTCTGGCGCACGCGGCCCATATCCATCCAATAGCTGTCGAACAGATTATCAAACTGCGCGGCCTCTTCCTTGCAGCCCGTACAGACGGCGCGTAGCGCTCGGCGGCTTTCATCGGGGTCGATGGCGTCCACGTGGGTCAACGCTGCCATCGCGATATCCGCCTCGGCCACACCCAAGCGCAACCCGTTTTCGCGCAGATGCGCGATGAAGCCTGCCATTCGGGCAGCAGGGCCAGGGTCACGGCCGGCAAATTTAGTGATCCGGCTCATGCAGCCTTGCCTGCGATGCGTCCGGCGACTTCACGGGTGACATTGGCTTGATCGGTTTGGGTCTTAAGGAGCGTCGTGAGGGTTGATTGCAATACGGCCGGATCATCCGTGAGGTCCGCGATGCCAAGCCCCATAAGGGCGACGGCGAAATCTAGCATCTCGGCGACACCGGGCGTTTTTTCCAGTACTTCTTCGCGCAGTCTTTGCACGAAACCAACAATTTGATCCGCCAGCCGCGCCTCAACCTCCGGGCAGCGCGCTTTGAGGATCGCCAGCTCAGTCGTACGCTCAGGGTACTTAACATAGGTATAGAGACAGCGGCGGCGCAGCGCGTCTGACAGATCGCGTGTACCGTTCGACGTCAGGATCACGATGGGCCGGGTAACGGCTTTTATCGTACCAAGTTCGGGGATGGAGACCTGAAAGTCCGACAGAATTTCGAGAAGGTAGGCTTCGAATTCTTCATCCGCGCGGTCAATTTCATCGATCAACAAAACGGGTGGTGTGTCTTGCGTGATCGCCGCCAGCAAAGGGCGCTCCAAAAGGAAATCGCGCGAGAATATGCGGTCTTCGACGGCTTTGCCCGTCTCGCCACCCTCAGCCGCAGCGCGGATCGTCAACAGTTGGCGTTGGTAGTTCCATTCATAGATGGTTTGTGCTGCATCCAACCCTTCGTAGCATTGCAAGCGCAACAGCTGCGTATCTTTTACAACAGAAAGCGTGCGCGCGATTTCGGTCTTGCCGACGCCAGCAGCCCCCTCCAGTAACAAAGGACGGCCCAGGGACAGCGCCAGTTGCAATGCAACGGCCAAGTCATCAGAGGCCACATAGCCTTCACCGGCAAGGGCAAATTTCAAATCAGTCCAAGTCATAATATGCTCAGTTTTGAGAGAATAGCGGGTGCGCGCGACTGCGCACCTGCCACACTCGATTAGCCGTGTAGGCCCAGATCGTTGGCGGTCTTCCAGATGCGCCAGTGGTCATGCGGCATATTGGTATGCGTGTTACCGAAGGCACGGAACGCATCCTGCACCGCGTTGGAGAAGCACGGTACACCACCCACATGCGGGCTTTCGCCGACACCCTTCGCACCAATCGGATGGTGCGGGGAGGGCGTGACCGTGTAATCCGTCTCATAGTTTGGCACTTCCCAAGCCGTGGGCAGGAAGAAGTCCATCAGCGTACCGGTTTTGCAGTTGCCCATGTCGTCATAGGCAATCTCTTGCCCCAGAGCGACGGCAAGCGCCTCTGTCAAACCACCATGAACTTGACCCTCTATGATCATCGGATTAATGCGTGTGCCGCAATCATCCAGCGCATAGAAGCGACGGATATCTACGACACCGGTGTCCACATGCACGTCCATGACGCAGACGTAGGCCCCGAACGGATAGGTCATGTTAGGCGGATCATAGTAGCTGACTGCCTCAAGCCCTGGTTCGATCCCTGGAATGGCTTGATTGTAAGCGGCAAAGGCGATTTCCTTCATCGTCTTGAACTTTTCGGGTGCGCCTTTGACGACAAACCGGTCCACGTCAAACTCCACATCGTCATCGTGAACTTCCAACAGATAAGCCGCGATCATCTGCGCCTTGGCACGGATTTTACGTCCTGCCATCGCAGTGGCCGCCCCTGCAACCGGAGTTGAACGTGAACCATAGGTGCCCAGACCATACGGAGCCGTATCGGTATCGCCTTCCTCAATCGTGATGCTGTCGGCAGGCAAACCGATCTCAGAGGCGAGGATTTGCGCAAACGTGGTCGCGTGGCCTTGCCCTTGTGAAATCGTGCCAAGCCGTGCAATCGCTGAGCCCGTTGGGTGAATACGGATTTCGCAACTGTCGAACATGCCCAAACCAAGGATGTCACAGTTTTTGACTGGGCCTGCACCCACAATTTCTGTGAAGAAAGACAAACCAATCCCCATCAACTTGCGGGTCTTACCAGCCTTGAAGTCTTCGACCCGTTGAGCTTGCTCGGCACGTAGACCGTCGTAGTCAACGGCCTTCAGTGCTTTGTCCCACGCCGTATGATAGTCACCAGAATCGTATTCCCAGCCAAGTGCGGCAGTATAAGGGAACTGCTCTTTCTTGATAAAGTTGATCCGACGCAGCTCTGCCGCATCCATGTCAAGCTTAACAGCTAGAACCTCGATCATGCGTTCGATGAAATACACCGCCTCGGTCACGCGGAAGGAACAGCGATAGCTGACGCCGCCCGGTGCCTTGTTGGTGTAGACCCCATCAACCTCTAGGTACGCGGTCGGAATGTCGTAAGACCCGGTGCAGATGTTCATGAAGCCAGCCGGGAACTTAGTCGGGTCCGCGCAGGCGTCAAAGCCACCGTGGTCAGCTGTTACATGGCAATGCAGGCCGGTGATCTTGCCTTCCGGTGTTGCGCTGATCTTGCCCTTCATCCAATAATCACGCGCAAAGGCGGTGGTCATCAGATTGTCCATCCGATCTTCGATCCATTTGACCGGCTTGCCCGTCACGATGGAGGCCACGACCGAGCAGACATAGCCGGGGTACGCCCCAACCTTGTTGCCAAAGCCGCCACCAATGTCAGGGGAAATCACGCGAATATTGTGTTCTTCAAGGCCCGAGATCAGCGAAACGATTGTGCGGATCGCGTGCGGTGCCTGGAATGTGCCCCACAACGTCAGCTTGCCGTTGACCTTGTCCATCGACGCCACACAGCCGCAGGTTTCCAGCGGGCATGGGTGCGTGCGGTGGTAATACATGCTTTCTTCGGCGACGATCTCAGCGTTCGCGATCACTTCCTCGGTCGGCTCTTTGTCACCAGCGTCCCACGTAAAGATGTGGTTAGGATGCTTGCGCGGGCCATGGGCACCGTCCGTTGCCTTGCCATTCTCGTCTACTGTGTCTTCACGCAGGACGACGTCGGACTGCAACGATTTGAAAGGATCAACGATGACTTCAAGTTCTTCGTAGTCGACCTCAACGAGCTCGATACCGTCAGCGGCCGCATAGCGGTCCTCGGCGACGACGAAGGCAACTTCCTGACCCTGAAAAAGCACCTTGCCGTCTGCCAATACCATCTGTTTGTCGCCCGCAAGGGTCGGCATCCAGTGCAGGCCGAGCGGCTCTAGGTCTTTGGCTGTCAGCACAGCCAGAACACCCGGGACCTCAAGGGCAGCGGCGGTATCGATGCTCTTGATCCGCGCATGTGCGTAGGGAGAGCGCACAAAATCGCCAAACAGCATACCGTCCAGTTTCACATCATCAACATAGTTGCCTTTGCCTTGGGTAAAGCGGGCATCTTCGACGCGTTTGCGAGAGCAGCCCATGCCCTTAAGGTTATCAACCCGTTCTTCGCGAGATACTTCGTCCTTCATTCTGCGGCCTCCTTGGCTGCATTCATTTCTGTGGCCGCAGCCTGAATGGATTTCACGATATTTTGGTAGCCCGTGCAGCGGCAGATGTTGCCTGCCATGCCGAACCGGATTTCTTCTTCGGTCGGGTTCGGGATTTCTTCCAGCAGCTTGGTTGCGCGCGTGATCATGCCCGGTGTGCAATACCCACACTGAAGCCCGTGGTGTTCCTTGAACGCGTTCTGCAAGGGGTGCAGGTCATCAGGCCCACCGATCCCTTCAATGGTTGTGACGTCCTTCCCGTCTGCTTGCGCCACGAACATGGTGCAGGCTTTAACCGATTTGCCATCAATCGTGACGGTGCACGCGCCGCAATGCGATGTCTCGCAGCCAATGTGCGGCCCGGTGATGTTCAGCCGCTCGCGCAGCGTGTAAATCAACAGCTCGCGCGGCTCGGCCAGAAATTCCTCTTGCTTGCCGTTCACGGTGATCTTGTAGTGTTGTTTGTTTGACATTTCTGTTCTCCCTACGCCCGTGACCAAGCGCGCTCGATGGCGCGGCGCAAAATGACGCCTGCGACGTGATTTTTGAATGCGACAGGGCCGCGATTGTCCTCTGACGGATCAATATCGCCCAACATGGCGGCAACGGCCGCGTCCAATGCAACGGCATCCACCGTTGTTCCGACAAGCGCAGCGCCTGCGGCGTCTGAATAGATTGGCGTATCGCTCAGGTTGGTCATCGCGATTGAGACTGACGCACAAGCGCCGCCGTCTTTGACAATCTGCACAGCAGCAGCAGCGGTGGCATAATCCCCAATCTTGCGCTTCTGCTTTTCGTAAGCATACCCGCCTTTTGGCAGCGGGATCGTGACATGGGTCAGGACCTCGTCATCTTCACGGGCCGTCATATAGGCCGCCTCATAGAACTCACGCGCGGGAATGTCCCGTTCGCCATCTGCACCAACAACCGTGAAAACCGCGTTCATACACTGCATCAACCCCGGCATGTCATTGCCCGGATCGCCGTTTGCGACATTGCCGCCGACGGTGCCCATGTAGCGAACTTGAGGGTCGGCAATCTGAAGCGCGGCCTCTTTCAGGATCGGGGCGACGCCTGCCAGTTCCGCGTGGTCGATGATGTCTGCTTGCGTGACCAGCGCACCGATGCGGATGCTGTCGCCGCTGATGTCGATCGCAGACATTCCTTCGATGTCTTGTAGATCGATAAGATGGGGCACGTCAGCCATGCGCAGCTTCATCATGGGGATCAGGCTGTGCCCCCCCGCCATGACGCGCGCATCGTCTCCGTGCTCATCAAGAATGGAAAGGACACCTGCCATGTCCTTGGGGCGATAATATTCAAATGCCGCTGGAATCATCGGCTCTCCTCCCTAAAAGCGATTGTTCTGGCTAGGGAGGATGTCTGCATGCGCCCGCATGCCGTGGCACTAGAATATCAATGGAATACTGGTCTTTTGCACGAAATGCACCGTGTTATGCACGAACCGCCCCGCCGCGCGATGCAAGTGCATCTTGTATCACTTTCAACTTCGACCGGCTTACAGGTGCAGGGGGCAGATTCTCGCCATTGAACAGGCATCGACCCTTCTCTTTCGTCCGCTCAAACTTGGAAACGTGGCTTGGATTCACAATATAGCTTCTGTGGGTTTGTAAGAACCCCAATGGCAAAAGGCGCTTGGACGCCTCCGTTACAGGCCAGACACAAAACAATCGCTCGTCGGTGGTATATACCTGCGTGTAGTGACCATCAGCGCGCAAAAATGAGACGTCGTCCGCGCGAATGAAGACTTTGCCGCCGTCGCGCTCACACGGGATTTGTAAGCCGTTAGGTGTCTGTGGCGTAATACTCTCTTCTTGCTGAGTGCGGTCACTTGAAACGAAAAGGTACGTCACACTCACCCACAGGCAGGCTCCAAAAATCACAAAGCTAAAGAAGATCACACCAAGAGCGAGGGTCTCATTGCTCATGGTGGGGCCAAAGTCAGATACATTGGGTTCGGCTACAAAATTCGTACCTGCCATCGCAAGGAAATGAACTGAAAACACAGCCGCGGCAAAACACACCGTGCCGAGCAAAATGTTGCGATTTGTCCGCTGCCCATAGGCGATCCAGAACGCCAACATGCAAAGCCCAATCGCCACTGCAGACGAAAGGACAACGCCTGGCGTCGCGTAGATGGCGCGACAGAGTTCCAGCCCTGCCATGCCGATGTAGTGCGTCACAAGGATACCAACGCCAACAATGCCACCGGCGGTCATGATGATATTTGGGGTGCGGTCTGCAAAGTGCAGTAAGATCAAAGCCGTCCCAACAAGCAAAATGGCTGACAGCGCAGACACAAGCGTAATCGAAGCATCGTAGAAAAACAGGATTGGTAGTTTTAGCCCTAGCATGGCCACAAAGTGCATGGCCCAGATACCACCGCCCAATGCGATCGCTGCCAAAGCAATGGATGCCTTTTTTTGAGACATAGGCTTTTCAGAAAGGTCTCTTGTCAAGGACAGCCCGGTGAACCCCGCAACAAGCGCTACCACAAATGACATCGCGATTAAGAAGCTACTGTGACTGACTGTCAAAAATTCCATAGCGTCTATAATGACGAAGTCTTTAGCGCTTTGCAAACCCTGCGGGGCGCCGCTTGCGAAAACTCCTTTTCAGATAAAGGGTGCTTTCCGCCTATGACTAGTTCTTCGTTTCGTCACGACTGCAAAAGGCACAAGCGCTAAAATCGCAAATACGCGGCAAGCAGTGACGTCGTAAGCTCCTTTGACCTGAAAAGAAAGTGAATGGCCAATTTTCTAACTATATTTTAGCAGCGTACAGGCAATGGCTCAGTAAAGAGCAGCGTCGCGGTTTAGCTTGAAGTTGATGCACCTTCCCCAACCCCTCTTTGCAAAAAAAAGAAAAGCATACCCAGCCCCCCGCTCTGGGAGGCTGGCTTGGTTTT
>TARA_B110000008_G_scaffold109266_1_pt1 | contig 10723 bp, 1 predicted proteins | sample TARA_B110000008 | Tara Oceans TARA_B110000008 (sample SAMEA4396496) | marine metagenome | biome: Westerlies Biome; feature: [DCM] deep chlorophyll maximum layer (ENVO:01000326); material: water (ENVO:00002006), including particulate matter (ENVO:01000060) such as... | depth 40 m
AGGAAGAAGAACCTAAGGAAGAAGAACCTAAGGAAGAAGAACCTAAGAAGAAAGAAGAACCCAAACCATCCGCATGGAAGACCATCCCAAAAAAGAAAAAAAAAAAGAAAATTGTTTTCAATTGAATACCCGATTGTTAAAATGATGAACAAAAGAAGATCATCATTTTATAGATTTCGTTTAGTTATATTTTTTAATACGGCGCATTGAGGTGGATCATGTTGTGGGATAGGTCTGGTAACGCATATTGTTTTGTTGTGGTGGTGGTGGTGGTGGTTGCGGTTGTTATACCATTTTTCAAATCATTCAAGTAATACAAATTACCCCCTTGAGCACTGTTTATCATGATAATTGAATCATTATCTTTGTCCGCCGCACCAGTACCCGCAAATGATATATCTTGTAATAAAGAATGACTATGACTTCCTGAAACAGGTATGTTCGATAAATCGGATGATTTGTGTACAACAGGGATCATATTTTCACCCGTTACAAGGACAAGTACTTTATCTAATAGGTCTCCACCCGTACTTAAGCTGATATCAAAGCCTTCAATATATTCACCGGCAGCATCATAATTTACAGTGACGCTCTCAATGGTTGGGCGCGTTTTTGGAGTTAAAGTTGTCCCAGATGAATCGATTCTATTGTTGTAAGACGGATTCCCCGTATATCTCACATCATCTTGATCGATCAAGACGGTTCGTACTCTATATGTAATTGGTAACCCGTAAATGGGGGTTTTGATTTCAGGTAAATTGAAGCTACTTGCTAAATTATTTAAAAAGTCATCATGAGTTGATGCTATATCAGATGACGATAAGTCTCTTGCATGATAAGTAGCAAAAAATTTATGACCACTGTGGAAAGAAACGTCTGTCGTAGTTTCGTCTCCGGACCAAATCGTATAATCTTCGCCACTGATTGTGGCAATTACAACGTACCCGTATACACGGGAATCAAGTGCATCGTCCACAGGATCCCAAGAAAGTTCTACATGTTCAAGGTGCAGAGGTGGGTCCAAAATCGTATCATTCACATAACTCGCAGTAAGAGTTGGTTTTACATCACCGAAACTGGCGTCATTCTCTGAAATATCTGCGTCAGTTGTACCAACAGATAATGTAAAGTAACTCGAATGGCCCTCTAATTGTGTCACAGTGTTGATTGTATTTACAACCTTGGCCTGTACCGTATAAGACGTTTGTTCGTCTAAATTTATTAACCGCGTTAAAAAGGCTTGATTCTCCTGCGGGATATCACTATTTCCAGCCTTGATACTTTCCCCACTATGACTGTAGGTATATAAATGATTCACTGATATATCGAAGTTATTTAAGTTTTGATAACGTTGTGTATGTCCACTAGCATCAACTGTGAGGGTGTTGATGGGTGATGTACCATCCTTCCATAACTCGATGATCAGCTTGTAATCAGCTTGGTTATCATTGTAACTGACATCACCACCATAATGAGCACCACTATTATCCTGCAATGGCATTGTAACTACAATGTAATCTATTACACTGGGTGTTATATTGGGGGTACTATAACTGTAATCATATGAACCTGCAGCTCGCGAAGATACCAATTCAATAGTAGGAGGATCGGTCTGGCGTCGTGTATGGAAGATTCCGGATGCGTCTGGTCCGGTAATACCAGTGACTGAATTTTTCAAATAATAGGTGAATGTATGCCCGTTGCTGATATCGCCTTGATTAATAGCGGATACATCGTAGGTAACTGTTAGGTCGCCATCTTGTGTTGATTTAATCACCTCTGTGTACCCTGTTCCCTTTTCAGGTACTGGGGTGTCGTTGCTGGCTTTAAGTACCACTACACAGTTATTGGAAAAGTCACCCCTTCCGTAAAATCCGTCTTCTGTTTCACGAAATGTCAGTTTTATTGTGGCATTGTTGTGATTCGGGTGTCCCTCAAAAGGCCCATCCACAACGGTCAATGTGTTCGTGAACCCATGTTTTGTTACGAGCTGGGTTTTAGAACTCCAATTTAAGTCACCTATTAAATCCGCGGTAGAGGGTCCATCTGAATCATCTGTATGATCCTTCTTACTTGTATTCGAACTTAATTTATATTTATCATTGTGTACCGCAATTGAATAAGAAAAGTCTACTACGTCTAGCGGACTATATACATCTAGTACAAAGGGATCCGTGAAATTAGCACGCGTTAAGGATGTATGATAGACAAGATTGGCTTGATTATTCATGGGTTGACTTACGTCGTCCATGGGATGTTCAATGCTGACGGTAGATACATTGCTTAAATCAGTGAATGCGTTCACAAACACATTGGACGCATCTGTAGCTATATCTCCAACTGGTTCAATGAATAGGGTCACTGGTATTTCAGTTAAACCACTGTAGTTATTACCCATTCCGTCTGTTCCGCTTAACGTGGTGGTGGTGGATGATAGTATATAAGAATCATAAAAGTTAGAAGAGGTATTCTTATTATCGTAAGAACCTGCTTCAAAGAATTCTATCGAACCGCCCATAAATGTTCTAAATGCCTCATAGTTATTCGTAATTGCGTGCGCTTTCGCATCATCTAGAGTAAACGTGTTAGGATCAACAGATAAATTATGCATCGTTGCATTTCCATTATAGTATAACATGTTATTTAGATATTCATCCCACGTACCCGTCACAGTGCCCGCAGGCACCTCAATATGCACATACCCTTTTACTTGAACTCCGCTGCCATCAACTGCCGTAAAAGTTACATCAGGCAAGAGGTCCGGTGTGTCTACCACGGAAATATCAACTAATGAGCTATGGTGATTGGTGGTTTCAGCATAACCGGTGTTGTTGTAATAGTCAGTTGCAAACAAAAGGGATAACGAAATGTCTTCGCCTTGTGTCAAGGATATATCACTATTAGAAATATTAAGTCGGTAGGATTCATTCAAATCTGAGGAAACGTTAAACGGTCTAGCCAGATTGCTATCGGCTCCTGTATAAGAAAGTACTTCCACATTGCCGGAAACGTCTAGCGTTACATAACTGGAATCATCATTATGTGTGTATTTCACGACAATTTGGGTAATGTCGCCCACTTCCGACGGAACATATTGATTCAATGAAAAATCAACGTGTATATCAGTTGAATCTTGGTAAACATAATTAGTGTCAGGGTCATTGTCATGTGATGTTCCATGAGGACTTGCGCTGATATTGCTTATTTTTGGGGGTGGGGCATAAGGAGTGATTGTCTTAATCAACAGATCCTTTATCGGCGTATATTCTTCGTAACTCCCATATGAATCTTTCATTTGAACGATCACATATACGGCAGAACCATCTTGTAAACCACTTAAATCAGTGCCTAAGTACCACGCGGCACCCCCCGGATTTTGATATAATGATACATCAGTCATAATCCACGAGTTGTTCGTTAATACACCACTTAAGTCAGCACCACTCATGTCGCCGGGATTGGTCACGTTAAGAGAAGATGATAGATAGTTAATTACACCTGGGGTTGCGCCAATGTAACTACTACTAATATCTTGTTGCGTATAAAAAATTCGCGCATCATATTCATTATTCGTAGGCATGTTTACGGGTGCATCTCCTGTGAGGTTAACCGTTTTGTTGCTCCCCTTTCCGTCCGCATTGTGAGATATGGCATCAAGGTTGTCATGATTTGTAGCTAAACTTATATTTGTCATTGGACTTGGGAGTGAATCTCCTGCCGCATCCACCGTATTTGAAATCAAACCGATTGTACCATCTACCTCTAAAATTCGGATACTATTTTCAATTCGGAATTTTGTAAAATTGGTTATATCTTTTGCATTAATAACTTCGCGTGTTAAATGTCCGTCTTGAATACTCTCCCAAGCAAAATACGGATCGCATACCCGAAGATCAAACGTTGCGTCGTCACCACTTAGGGTATATGTAAATTCTGATTTTGTAATAAATGTTGTGTTTAAAACATAGTTGTTCAAACTGTTATCACTGACTCCCGAATACGCGTTGTAATCATATTCTTTTGCACCTCCGGCTGATATATCTGTATTCCATGCGGGACCACCAGTGGTGACTAAAAATCCACTTATATCATTCGAAATATCAGCATAATGAGGAACTTCAACAGTGAGGGTATATGCAAAATTACCGGTGGTTACAACACCACTAATAATGGGGGCGTACATGTGTCCATATACGTCTACCGGAACACTATCGTTTACGCCATTTTGAACTGTGAAGTTTTTGTCAAGGTGATATATTTGAAATTCATATTTATTATTTGATATGTCATCAACAACAAGATCGGTATCCGAATGAAATACATGGATATTTGGAATTGTCACACTTTTGCGGTTAAAATTCGCTTCTGTTACTTCGATTTCTTTCACATGGGTGTGGATTGTACCCGCTACATATGTACGGTTGCTATAATGCACATATACTTTATTATAATCGGACCAATTTGACGATTCAAAACTTAAATCAAATCGTACGTCGCAACTAGATACATCTACTGGAATAACATGCCCGTTTCCTGAAAAGTCTACTACGCTCATTTATACTAATATACAAGATAATAATATTTGTGATTTAATTCTATTATGTTTTTGAATCGTGATTTTCTATATTTTAGATTAAAATTTATATTTTTGAGGGGAGAACTAACTATTTATAAGTGAAGGTATAAATAGTTATATTGCTACGTAGAAATTGTTTTTATTGACGCCATTTCAATGCGGATTAACTCATTATGTGTTTATGAAATGGCTTCTATTATTTGTCCTTGAATACATTGATTTATGATTGGGGACCCAAAGGGTACAGTATACCATTAACCATAACTGGGTCATCGCCACTGGATATTGATATGCCGTTCTCAAGATTTGACAGAACTGCTCCATCGACAATCCAACCCAGCTGGGGAAAATCGGGTAATTCATCCATTTGATAATAATTTATCAAGGCCTCGCCCATGCCCGGGTCTTCAATAAGGACATCTGGTTAAGCCATAACCAGTGTGTCATTAGTCGGCACGAGAGAACTCTCAGTCACCGAATCAATAGGCAACAAATCCGCGCTCCAAATTTCACTACCACTGAGATCAAGATGATAGGTGTTGGAACCCTTTGCATTGCTGATAAATATAATTACACTGTCATTTGTTTCGTGTTCTGAATACGACAAGGTGGCTGTGGTATAACTAATATCTTGTGTGTAATGATTGTCTTTGTTGTTTTCAGTGGCAACAGTCACGGCTAAATGTTTCGGGTTATTGCCGGTTGTAATAATGTGGAAATTTTGAAGATCAAGACCACCCGTTCTATAAGTGATTACCATGTTATAAGAACTATCGTCTGAGGTGATTTGTTTCTCGACACTTACAATTTCGGGACGACGGGTTGTTCTCACGCCCACCGCGGGTGTTATGGCGTAATCATACTCATTTACACTGTGTAATTTGCGGTCTTGATCTTTCCATATTACCCGCAATGAATACGAAATATCGTAGCCGATTTCGGGGTGAATAATCTCAGTATCGGTAGAATCTTGTTGGGTCACTGTCATAGAGGCACTAGACGTTTGACTAGGGCTATAGCTGATGTCATTATAAGACTCATCATATGTTTCTAAGAATTGTTTAAAACTAGTAGACCCAGTGACACTGTGGTATCCGCCTAGAGTTGAATCGTTTGCATTAAATGAAAAATCTTCATTATTTACCCCAAAAGTGAAGGAAAGATCGGCATTATTAGAAATGCCATCAATCCTTTTAAACCCTACAATGGATTCATTCGTCCCGCTTTGGGCTAGAATCAAATAGCCAAACACAACGCTGTCACCTGTACTTGAATTGGGTTTAAAAGGTTCGGAATGTTTCCATGCAAGAGTTACCGCAGATAAATCACCTACTTGCTCAGCTGACAATCCGTAATATGTGGAATTCCAAAACCTATCAGATACAAATCCATCACTGATGTCTGAACTTAATGAATCGGTGGTGAATGAAATATCCTCGGATGAAAGGCCAGTAATAGAGGTAGGACTAGTCCCCGAAGGGGTGTTATAGTACAACTCTGAGTTCACCGTATACGTTGTTTGTGAAGTTAATGCCGCTGATATATCTATTTCCATTTTTTTAGCTTGTATATTAGGTATAGTCACGCTTAAATCATTATTGGCACCATCAGCTTTATATTCCGATTGGAGTTTGTAATAAGCTAAATGATTTGAAATATCTACGAAATCTCCTGAAATAGTTGCATCTCCACCATAGTTATTTGGTGTAAAATCTGGCAATGTTACCTGGACCATTCCACTAGTTGGTGTAACATAACTAGAATCTGTGTATATATCATAATTGGTAAGGGTTGGTGGTTTGCAACGGCGGCGGGTGTGCAATCCAGTAATTGGCTCGTAACTTAGGTCATCAAGGTCAGAATGCGTTTTATAACTATTTGTGAAGGCAACACGGAAATTACCACTGAAATCAATTCCTAGACCACTAACATCGATGTAGTGTGAAACAGTTGCAGTTCGCTTGTCGTGTGATTGATTAGAGGAAAGAATGTCAAATGTTTGGTCGGAGAATGTCGATTTTGACTCATTTATGCCCTCAATTCTAACCACAATTTTATCCATGGACACATCCCCCCATCTATCATATGAAATGTCTTCTGTGATGGTTAAAGATACTTGACCGACTTGATTGTCATCATATGTTGCATTTTTATTTACAGAAGTGACTACACTAGCAGGGGCATCTGGTGCGCGTCGGGTGAATACAGGGCCGGAATAGTCCGTCCAACTTAAATCACTCACTCTATCCGCGATGCCGTTGTTATTGATAAAGGTTGTAGCATCATTCCAATTAGAATCAACAATACCGCTTAAATCATAGTAGTCTGGATATACATGTGCGTATCTGTATTGATAGGAGATACCGTCATATATGGAATCAAAATAGGTCTCGCTGGTAGATGTGCTTGGTAGACGTTGATATTGGATTATGGGGTTGTCACTCGCATCATTTCCACTGACTTCTACAATCAATTCAATACCGGATATCTTATTTGAATTTCCGAAACCATCATCCGCTGAGTTAATAACTTTGACGGTGACGCGATTATCGGGGGCGGTTGTCGTAACGGATGTTCCATATACATAAGTGGGGTGATCATCGTAGGATGAAAGCAATACGCGTGTGCCATTTCCGCTTAATGCCCCATAGTAAGCGTAGGTACCCAAAGTGATATCATGCTCTACAGCATATTGAGTACCATTCAATTGATTGATCGTTGCGGAGGTATCCTTCATCCCTTTAACATATAGACGCGAACCATCGTCACTCATATGACAAAAAGCTATCCAAGTAGTGGTAAATGTTTGTAAGCGTTTTTGATTATCATAAACGTATGCGACGTTGCCGCCACCGATTGCCAATTTATTTCCATCTCCTTTCGCCAATGAAACACTATGCCCAAAAAAATTTACATTGGAGTCGGTTAATGTGTAGTTTGAAGTCCAATCATTCCCGGTATATACTTTTACGGTTTTACTCTCACTCGCACCTACTGCCAAAGTATAAGATCCATTATTATACGCCAATGATATGCTGTATGCATACTTTCCGAAAGAATCAATAGTCTCGGTTATAGTATTTCCCTTTTGGTTATGGCTATCTAAGTCGTATGGAACTTCAAATACCAACACTTTTTTATAACTCTTGATACTGAATGCTACACCTAAATTACTACCAGTGTTTACAATATCAACTGAACCCACCGTCGATGCACTTGAAATAAAAAATGAATTATCAGTTGTTATATCATATATTGTCACCCCTTGATGACTACTACCTCGACCACTATATACCACATATTGACCGGTACTATCCATTGCCAATACCTCGCCTAGTTGTGCGTCAACGGTGCTACCAACTATCGTCTTAATTAAATAACCGTTTTTATATATTTCCACTTTACCAACATCCGTTAAACCGCCCCCGTTGTAGCCTCTAGCACCAATCGCCCAAACGGTACCATCTTCATTCATTGCGACATTGTATTGGCCATAACCTATACCTGGATTAGCTGGCAACGAATACAATTCTTCAAAGGAGGCTCCGTATGTGGTATTCACCTCATCTGAACTAGTCGTAGTCACCCCTCCTGCCAGCGTTGGTACGTCCGCAACAGTGATGTCAATTTGGTATGAATGTTCTAAATGTCCCTCAATGAGATGTTCTTCTTTAATCAAGTACAGTTGTGGGGTGGTATTATTGACTTGTAGTGAGGGACTGGTTGCACTGGAATAGGTGTTTACTTCAGATGCCAATGCCGTCACACTCAAGTTTGTTATCTTGAATGGTACATCACGGGTATCTGTGTAAAGAATTACGTTACTGTATGTACCGCTATTTGATGGTATAGTTAAACTATAATCAGTTACATTGGGAGTAACCGATATAGAAACCTCAAAACTATAATAATCGTTGGGCCATGCATCGAATTGAAATTTAAATGTTAATGTCATGGATGCACTTGTTTCGGCTGTAAACGCAAGTGTTCCTCCATCCGTGAAATTAAAACTAAAATCTTGACTGCCGTTATTGTAGTTGGCGGTATCGTATCCTAACCAACTTCCGGCGGTAGAAGGATGTAGGAAATAGGCTGAGTTGGTTGGATCAATTCCACCGTTTTCACCCCACTGGGAATGATCGAATGGTGCTACATTTATGGGGATTGTAGTTGAGCTCACACCCTCAACACCAATGGTGTTGCCACTATAATCAGTTGAAGCAAGGAACGCAAACCAATAACTACTTTCAAACTCGTTATATTCAGTATTGCTTACGATTTCAAAACCAACCGCTTGTATGGCGGCTTTATTATCCGCAAAAGTATTATAACCCGAATCCCAAAATCCATAATGGATGAGTGGATTGTGAGAACTGGTTACCCATAATACAACAGGAGAACTTGACTTTAATTTATGGACGGCGGTATCATTAATGTCATATTGTTCCGTGTTGAAGGCAAGGGAGAGGGTTTTTGTGTCTCCTGCAACGAATGATAAGTCCTCAAAACTTACACCATCAGCTGATCCAGTTGTTAAGTTAAGGCGATAGTCAACATCATTTGATAATTCAACTACATTGTTACCACTTGGATACGATACATTTCCGGAGATTTCATACACACCCAAAATCTCATCTTTGCTCTCGTCTTTCAACACAATTCCATTAAGGGGCCCAACTTGGTCACGGGCATAATTCGTTACTGAAAAATCAATGTGGATATCAGTTGTATCCTGGTATAAAACGTTGTTGTCATCGTTGGTGCTACTATTTCCGTGTATGCTTGACTGAATGATTGATATTTTGGGTGGAGGGGCAAAAGGGGTGATTTTAAGGATGTCTCCCATTCTATAGGTGTTTCCGTAGTTGCCGGCACTGTCTTTCGCTTGGATAAACATATATACGGGGACACCATCATTGATGTTATCACTGATCTCATAACCAACGGACAAATCATTATATGATATTTCTTTTTTATACCAACCATTAGATGTAAGTGTGGATGATAAGTCTTCGTCCATATCAGTGCCGCATAAATAATTTATGTACTCTGTAACAGACGAAACTGAAACATTGGCGGTTTGCGTATAATACACAATCGCATCATATGGATCGCTTGTATTCATTTCTAATGGACCCTCGCCAAAAATACGGATTGTGTTATTGGACCCTTGACCGTTGGCATCATAGGAATAATAAGAACTGGGGCGGCTCGTGATATCATTGTCACTGAAATCATGACTGTGTGGAGAACCACTGACTCCACTACTTACTTTGCCAATACTTCCTGTATAGGCGCGTACTTTTAGAAATTCCGTAGGTTTATTATTTCCGCAAACATATACCGTATTTGATATGGGACCCAACAATGTATCCGCTGCATTTCCTACAAGACGGATATTTGTTTCCATGTGAAATACAGATGGTCGAGTGGATAGATCATTGAATACTGCACGTTTGACGTCTCCGACGGCAATGTTGGGGGCCCATGAATAGGATGGATCACATACGCGTATGTGAAAATTTCTTGTGTTGCCCGATGTATCATATACGCCCCCGTCTTCATCTGCATCCGTATTGGTCACTGGATTAAATAGGGTTAAATCTACAAAATGCACGTCCAATTTATACGAATTGATGCTGACATCGGTGCTTGCATTGTACCCGTCATAATCGTAGGCTTCTAAATCAGCGGTATTCATGGGAATCTTCCACGATGGACCTCCGGTAGAAACCAAACATCCTTTTATTTTCATGGCATCATAGTTTTCAACGGCAAGTTCTAGAATGTAGGCGTGCGTTAATTCCTTGTGTTTCTTCAATATTGGAGTCACTGTGGTATGATAATTTTCATGAACATTCACTTGGACGGTGTGGTTTTTATAGACGTCTTGTGGGTCATAATTCGTCAAATACGGAGCTCCTGCTAAAACACCACTTGTGTTTATCGAGGTTGTGCCATTTGCGTTGACCTTGAATATTTGAAACATGTGTGTGTTTGCGGTGGGATGTTCCTTCAGATCCTGACCATTAGCCAGGGTGTCTAAAATAATTGGAATGTTTTTTATGGTGACACTTTTATTATAGAAATCTTCATACGTTAAACGATATTCTTTGATATCGCTACTTGTACCGCTGTGCTTGAATG
>TARA_B110000008_G_scaffold256210_1_pt1 | contig 10710 bp, 10 predicted proteins | sample TARA_B110000008 | Tara Oceans TARA_B110000008 (sample SAMEA4396496) | marine metagenome | biome: Westerlies Biome; feature: [DCM] deep chlorophyll maximum layer (ENVO:01000326); material: water (ENVO:00002006), including particulate matter (ENVO:01000060) such as... | depth 40 m
CCTGCATCGCAGCAAATCGGCAATCTCGGCACATGGGAGGTTTCCAGGGGTGTCCTACAGATTTTTTGGGCAATCAATTATCTCTGCGATAGCGGGTGTTTTTTAGTATTAGCTTACGTTTTCTTGCACAGCTTGTAGATTTGGAGCTTGGCTTATTATTGAGTTTTTCGTCGCCGCACATGACAGGATTGTGCGTTGACATGCAGTAATGCTCACTTCTATCTTTCATGTATGAAAAAAGCACGTAAAAAGGTGACGCTACAGCATGTCGCGCAGCAGTGCGGTGTGTCTACGGCAACCGTATCGCGAGTGATTCACAACAATGGATTTGTGAGTCAAGATAGGAAGGATCTTATTTTATCTGTCATCAAATCAACTGGTTACACCTTTAAATCCCGAGCAGGGGATTGCGCTAGTGAGATTCGATCTTCTCAGCGTCGCAAAGTGACTCTGTTGTGGACGGCACGCCAAGAATTGCAAATGAGCACTGCTGGGCGTGATATGATGCAAGGAATTAGTCAGGCTTTGCGGCAGCATAACATCACCATGACGCTTGAGTATGTTGATGCGGCTACACCCAACACTGAAAATTTACATGATTTAGATGTTGAGGGGGTGATTGTACATGGCCCGCCACCGCCGAGTAGTTACGCCAAAAGTTTGAAAAAAATGCCCGTCGTCTGGTTGCTGCAGCAGGGGGACTTCAGCTATGGTGATCGGGTGCAAACAGACCATCATGCAATCGGGAGGCTCTCAGCTCAGTATCTGATGGATGCCGGCTTGACGCATATGGCTTGTATGTCTGGATTCAGTAATTTTACGCATCATTTTGCAGAATTACGTGCTGAGTCTTTTTTGGCGTGCTTGAAAAAAAATAATGTCCAAGTGGATGTTTTGAGTTATGACATGGATGATCAAAAATTGAATCCAGTTGATGTTCAGAGGGAGGCTGCTTCCGACTTGGTCGCTCGGTTTGTTGAGTTGAAGCCGCGGCCAAGTGCTTTGTTCGTCGCCAGTGAGATTGGGCCTTATGTGCACTTGGAATTAGTCAATCGGGGAATTGTTCCAATGCAGGATGTTTGCCTAATTGCCGGAGATTTGAATATCTGTGCTCAGTTTGCGCTGTCGCCCAAACCGCTTGCTTGGCGGGTACATAGCCAAAAAATTGGCTACCAAGCCGTCGAAATGCTCCTTGCGCGTGTTAAAAATCGAGAGTTGCCTCAGTTGACGACCTATGTAAAACCCAGTTTGCATGTTCCTGAGCAAGTCGTGCCTAATTAAAGATTTGGAGGATGCTGGCTGGACTCGTGCCATTGCTTGGGCTGGAAGTTCTGCCTTGGTGCGATTAACGCTGAGCTAGCAGAATCGCCTTATTCAAAAATAAAAAATTGATATTGTATCAGTCATGTTCGTTTTTCATAGATGTCTGAAGTCTCTATACTGGCTATTTTATGGGCAAGCAGGTCGATCTTGAAGGGGGCATCTTCATTTGCTTGTTTGCCACGGTAACTGCTTCAGTGTTTGAGTATCTCCCTCGGCTAGCAGTTCCCACAGCTTTAGCGCATCTTTGAAGTGGTCCAATTGTATGTATTGAGCCTCGCCTGCAGCTTGGTCGATTTCCAGGCTTACAATGGCACTGGGGTAGACCAGTAGTGACCAGCCTAATGAGTCATTCATGAGGCAAACTTCAGGGTATTCAGCTTCAGCGGCGTTTTCTTCATTTAATTGTTCTAGGATTGCCTGCATTGCCTGCGTTGATGGACGAACGATGGTAATGCCATCTCTGTCGGTGCTGTGATAGAGTTGCATCTTTTTAGAGTTCGTAAAAGAGAATGCGTCCGTTGCGCTCGTCGGCGATGTATTCCTGTAAGCGCGCATTGGGTAAGTCAGTGGTATTGCCTAGGGTAAAACCACAGACTTGGTGAAAGAAGTTATGTGCCTGGGTGGTGACGAGTAGTAGCCTTTTGGCGCCACGCTCTTGTGCATTAACTTTTGCAAATTCGATCATTTTCTTACCCACACCGCGTTGTTGGTAAAAGCTTTGCACATAGACTGCGCTTAACTCAATAATTTCAGCTGACTCATAGGGGCGCAGCTGCATACAGGCTACGATGCTGCCGTCGATTTCATTAACCCAATAACTAGAAATAGCTGCTTGAATCGCATCTAGCGAGCGGTGACGCAAGGAGTCCTCCGCAACGGCATTTTGGGTGATGCTAAAGATGGCTTCGGCGTCTGCTGGCCTAGCGGGTCGAATGGCTTCGTAGGCATCCCCGTGGATCATGGTGCCGACTCCCACAGCATCGAAAACCTCATTTAGCAGGGCTGCAAACAAGCGACCATCTAAAATATGTGCCCGGTCGATTCCACCGCGAATGGCACTTAAGGCATGGCGTGCCTTGTTGAGCATGGTGGCCGTTATTTCGTTAGGCGCTGCTGCTAATATGGATTGCAGTTCCTTAACCGGTAAATTGGTCAGTGCTTGATTTTGAATGCAAATACCTCTCTGCGCCGTCATGAAAATGAGCTTGGAAGCTTGCATTTGGATGGCGACTTCACTGGCGATTGCATCGGAGTCGATTCGGAAGGCTTCGCCATCTCGCCCGTAGGCAATTGGCGATAGGATGGGGAGGGTTCCGCCATCTAGCAGATGATGGAGCAAACCCAAATCCAGCTTATCCACTTTGCCGCTGTGTAATAAATCCTGTCCGCGCACAATGCCGCTGGGCTTAGCGCGGACGGCGTTGCAGAGGGCGCAGCGTATGCCATTGCGCGTAAGACCTTGGATGATGGTCTGGCTAATGCCGGAGGCGCAGTTGGATGCTAAGTCGAGGCTGGCTTGATCGGTGGGGCCATCGCCGTATGGGTGTGGTACGGGGCATTTTTGCTCTTGGGCGAGCTCGGCTAGTTGCTGACCGATTCCATGGACAAGGATGATTTGAATATTAAGCGAACGGAATACCGCGAGATCTAGCAGTACATTGTGAAAGTTCTCATGGGCGATTAAATCGCTATCGAGGTTGATGACAAAACAGTGGTCACGAAATAGCGGCACATATTTGAGGATGCCCCGTAAATCCGTTGCCGTGATGGTGCGCTCTGTTCGCTTAAATTCAGCCATGGCTTGCACTCTATAAAGTGCTTTGCTAATCCAAGCAAGCGTGTTTACATTGCTCGCACATATGAAAATGAGTTGCCCGATTCGAATGGCGAAGCAAATTCGCAGACAGTATGGTTGAACGATCCCTTAATTTGCCGCATGCCTTGAGCGAGCCGATTGAGCAGTTTCTGGCGGAACTTGAGCTTGAGCGGGGGCTATCGCGACATACTATAGAGGCTTATGGGCGTGATGTATACCAGGTTGCCAACTACATGCATCGTGAGCAGATTCTGTCCTGGCAGGACGTACGCACCTCTCATGTCGATCGCTGGAGTCAATCGCTGGCCACTGCTGAGTATGCACGCAGCAGTCAGGCGCGAAAATTATCCGCATTAAGAATGTTGGCCAAATATTTAATTCAGGCGGGGGGCATTCGAGAGGATTTTACGGAATTGCAGCAGGGGCCAAAGCAACGACGGGCGCTGCCGGAAATGATGCACTTAACTGAAGTGGAGCGCCTGTTAAATGCGCCCAGTATTTCCACGCCAATTGGTTTGCGTGATCGAGCAATGTTAGAGTTGTTGTACAGCAGTGGTCTACGCGTTTCGGAGTTGTGTGCGCTGCTGATACAGAGTGTCGATTTAAATGAGGGCTATGTCCGCGTGTTTGGTAAGGGCTCTAAAGAGCGCATCGTGCCCATTGGTGGGCCAGCTCAGCAAGCCATCCAGATTTATTTGAGTTCCGCTAGATTTGCATTTGTGAAATCGAAGACGGGGAGCGCTCTTTTTTTGAGTCAGCGTGGGCAGGCGCTTTCGCGCAAGATGATTTGGGTGATCGTGAAAAGCTATGCCAAAAAGGTGGGCATTGAAAAAGTGGTGAAGCCGCATTTACTGCGCCATACCTTTGCGACTCATTTGTTGGAGGGCGGTGCTGATTTACGGGTGATTCAAGAAATGCTAGGCCATACTGATATTGCGACCACTCAGATCTATACTGCCTTGGACCGTCAGCATTTATTGTCGACTCACGCCCAATTCCATCCTCGCAAGACGGCCAAGAGTCGAGACCCTAAAGATTGAGTTGGTCGTTTACTTCTGCGGGCTTAAGAGTTGGGGTAATTGGGCCAGTGGCAGTAGTGTTTGGCGAACTCGCTTGATGAAGCTTTCCTTGCTCCTTTCAACTCGAGGTTCTGGCGAACGCTTTGCGTCTGGGGTAGCGTAGAAGACTTCTTCGGCTAGAACAGTCAAAACTCTTTCCCCACTCAAGTTGCCATTTTCCGTTATTTTGGCTAGGTTTTTTTCAATACGTTTGGCTGCTGGCGAGTAGCTGACATCTTCGGAATATAGCCGGCCTAAGCCGCGTATATCAATCCAGTGTTTGGGTTTTGAGTCGAAGGTGTAGTCTGTGTCATGCGAGCGTTCATAAAAATTGTAACTGAGCTCGAACTTTTCTTTAAGTGGATTGGCTTGCAGTTCAATATGAGAGCGTTCGCTTAGCGGGACTTGAACGGTGCCGACACATCCGACTAACAGCCCGATTAAAGAGCTTATTAGTGTGTAGACAAAATATTTTTGAACCCAAAGCATCCTAATTTAAGTTAGAAGAATGTCTAATGGATGTCAAGTTTATAAATTGATAATAGGTAATCTTTTATGAATTTATTATTGGGAGGAGGCTTCGCAGGTCTTGGGCGCCTGGTTTTTGAAAAACTGCCAGCCCGAATTCTGGGACAATGGAGATCAAATGATCGAATAAATCTGATTGGATATCTTCATAGTTCGCCCATTCGGTATCATTGCTGAAAAGATAGAACTCGATAGGAAGTCCCTCTTGGCTGGGGGCGAGTTGGCGAACCAATAAAGTCATGTCTTGGCGAACGCGAGGATGTTGGCCTAAGTAGGCGCGGCAGTAGGCTCGAAAGGTTCCGATATTGGTTAGCCGGCGGCCATTGATGGAGCCCTTGGAATCGATGGGGGCGACTTGTTGATTGTGTTCTTGGATGGCCCGCAGTTTATCTTTCAGATAGTCTTGAATTAGTTGAATCTTCTGGAAGCGTTCCAGCATGGGTTGGTCGACGAACTGGATGGTATTCAGGTCGATGTTGAGCGAACGTTTGATGCGGCGACCGCCCGAGTCACTCATCCCACGCCAATTTTTAAATGGATGACTGATGAGAGCGTAAGCCGGTATCGAGGTGATCGTTTTGTCCCAATTCTGAACTTTAACTGTGGTGAGTGAGACATCGATCACGTCGCCATCGGCAGCAAATTCCGGCATTTCAATCCAATCATCGACCGTCACCATATTATTAAGCGATAGTTGGATGCCGGCCACAAAACCTAGAATGGCATCTTTGAAGACGAGTAGCAAGATAGCGGTAGCCGCTCCAATCCCGGAAAAAAATACGATGGGTGACTTGTCTAATAGGGCGGCAATCATAAAGACGATCCCGATTAAGTTCACCATTAATTTGAGCGCTTGAATTGCGCTGTTGGCAGGGTAGCGATGACTCAATGCACTGCTCTGCCAGAGGGCGCGAATGCTATTGAGTAGCGCATTCGCGATCAGCATGCCGATGGCCACCAAGTAGGCATTAACGACGCTGTTGAGTAGCTGAATGATTTCGGGACGATTCGCAAAAAAACTCGCGCTCAATAAGTGAATGACGGCCGCAGGGACGAGATGGGAAAACCTGATAAAGACTTGGTCTTTGATCAGCTGATCGTCCCAAGTGTTGCGTGTCTTTGTAACTAGCGGATGAAAAATTTTACGGATTAAAAATTTAGCCAGAAAATTGCTGGCATAGCCCAAAAATAACAGGCACACGAATGCCATAATATCGCCCAATCCATTAGCCAGTGCCTCGGGGCAATTGCAATGAATCAGCCAGGAAGAAAAAGTTTCAGCATTCATGATGGCACAATTGAGTTAACATCCAGTATAGTTGATGGGCTGTTGTTTCCAGAAAGCAGGATTTAAGTGCGTTGTCTCAGGGCAGTCATTTTCAGCGTAATAGACCGCCATTCTCAAATAGCTGAGCTGATCTTCGCGCGACCAGTCTGCGATAGCAGGCATCTCCGCCAACAGGCTGGCAGGATCGCGTCCGAGTAGGTCATAGCACTCTCGAATTCCGATGTTGATTAAGCCTCGAGCGACTGAAATGTGCATATGGGGGATTCGCATCAGCGCCGAGTGTAGGGCCTCGTAATCGACTTTTTTTTTAGCAGCGAGTGGTGAGTCCATGATCAATATTTTTGCGTGAACTGGCAATTTTGTAAAGAGGCGACTAAAGAAAGCGATAGCGTGACATGGTTGAGACAGGTAACTTTAATGTGTGACACAACTGGGACAATTTGACTAGCTTCTTTGTGGGTACGTACTTTTTTTTGTGGAGCTATTTTTATTAAGGTGCTGAATTGTAGTTACTTAATTTTTATTTTGCCGTCTGGCATGCGCTTTGCAGTAGCGATAGTATGGGTAAAATAATTGGAATCGATCTCGGGACAACAAATTCTTGTATGTCTGTCATGGAGGGTGGCGAGCCTGTCGTCATCCCAAACTCGGAAGGCGCGCGGACCACACCGTCAATTGTCGCTTTTGCCAAAAATGGAGAGCGCCTGATTGGCCAAGCGGCAAAACGACAAGCTGTCACCAATCCTAATAACACTATTTTTTCGGCAAAGCGATTCATTGGTCGTAAATTTTCTGAAGTGCAAGAAGAGTCGAAGAGCTTGCCGTATGCAATCGTTAAAGGTAAGAATGGCGATGCGTACATTCAGGCGGAAGTCAACGGTAAGCAAGAAGACTTTGCGCCTGAACAAATCTCTGCCATGATTTTGCAAAAGCTGAAGGCCGACGCTGAAGCTTATTTAGGAGAAGCCGTCACAGAGGCGGTTATCACTGTGCCTGCGTATTTCAACGATGCGCAGCGTCAAGCGACTAAAGATGCCGGGCAGATTGCCGGTCTAGACGTTAAACGGATTATTAACGAGCCCACTGCAGCAGCCCTTGCCTATGGACTCGATAAAGGTAACGACGAAGTGATTGCAGTCTATGACTTGGGCGGCGGCACCTTTGATATTTCGATTCTAGAGATCGGGGATGGCGTTTTCGAGGTAAAGGCGACCAATGGTGACACTCACTTGGGAGGTGACAATTGGGACAGTGCCTTAATTGATTATTTAATTCAGTCTTTCAAGGATGAGCAGGGAATTGACCTCCGTTCTGACAATATGGCTTTGCAGCGTCTCAAAGAGGAGGCGGAAAAAGCAAAAATTGCGTTATCATCGACGCAAAGCACGGACATTAACTTGCCTTTCATCACCGCAGATGCATCGGGGCCGAAGCATTTGAATATCACTCTCTCGCGTTCGAAGCTGGAGCAAATCTGTGACGCTCTGTATCAGCGCACCGTGGGGCCTTTCAACGCTTGCTTGCAGGATTCTGGACATGCTGCTTCGGAAATTGGCGAACTGGTACTTGTGGGTGGGATGACCCGTGCACCTAAAGTGGTAGAGGTTGCCAAAAACCTTACTGGTAAAGCACCGCACCAAGGGGTGAATCCCGATGAGGTGGTGGCCATTGGTGCGGCGATTCAAGGGGGTGTGTTGCAAGGGGATGTGCGTGACGTGCTCTTGCTGGATGTGACACCACTGACCTTGGCGATTGAGACGGCGGGTGGAGTGGCCACTGCTATGATCGAGCGTAACACAACCATTCCAACCAAGAAAAGTCAGACTTTTTCAACTTACGCAGACAATCAAACGGCTGTTGACATCAAGGTCCTCCAAGGTGAGCGGCCGATGGCACAAGATAATAAGGTGCTAGGCAATTTCCGTTTGGATGGCATCCCTGCAGCTAGCCGGGGTACACCGCAAATTGAAGTAACTTTTGATATCGATGCCAACGGTATTTTGAATGTCAGCGCCAAAGATCAAGGCACTGGCAAGGAGCAAAAGATTACCATTTCTGGTTCCTCTGGATTGGATAAGGAAGAAGTTGAGAAGTTGAAGCGTGAAGCGGAAGCTCATGCTGCCGATGATGCCGCCTTCAAAGAGCGTGTCGAGGCTCGCAACGAGCTGGATAATTTAGTCTATCAGGCTGAAAAACAGGTCAAAGAACTTGATGACAAGCTACCTGCCGAGAAGAAGACGGAAGTGGAAGCCTGCATTAGTGAGGCAAAAGCCGTATTGGAAAACAGTGACGCCGACGCGGAAACGCTCAAGGCCCCTAAGGAGAAGTTGATGGCTTTGTTGCAAGCATTTGCGCAAGACATGTACAGCCAAGCTGAGGGTGCCGCTGCAGCCGAAGGGGATTCAGCGAGTTCTCCAGAGCCAGAAACCAAGCAAGCTGATACAGACGCCGTCGATGCAGATTTCGAGGTGGTCGACGAACAGAGTAAAAAATAATTTTTTGATTGGGTCTAGCTTGGCATCTGTTGAGCCAGCGCTCAGTTAATCAACTGCTAAATAAACATAAAAACATATGAATATCAAACCACTCGGTGAGCGCGTTCTTTTGAGACGCATCGAAGAAGATGAACAAGTACGTGGAGGGATCATTATTCCTGATTCTGCGAAAGAAAAATCGCAAGAAGCAGAAGTTGTGGCTCTCGGTACAGGTAAAAAGAGTGATGACGGACAAGTGGCTCCTTTCAATGTGCAGGTGGGCGACAAAGTGCTCCTCCCTTCTTATGGCGGCACGCCCGTAAAAGTAGAGGGTGTGGATTACATTCTGATCGAGGAAGATAGCATCCTTGGTGTGATTGCTTAAGCATTCGATTCATTCATTTATTATTTAAAAAATCATTATTATGGGTAAACAAATTCTATTCGACGAAGCTGCACGTAAGAAAGTGCTTAAAGGCGTGGAAACGCTGGCCAAGGCTGTTAAAGTAACATTAGGGCCTAAGGGGCGCAATGTGTTGATCGACAAGAAGTTCGGTTCGCCGACTGTCACCAAGGATGGTGTTTCAGTTGCGAAGGAGATCGATCTTTCAGATTCCTTTGAAAATATGGGTGCGCAAATGGTGCGTGAAGTGGCTTCCAAGACTTCTGATACGGCTGGTGATGGTACCACAACGGCTACCGTTTTGGCCGAGGCTATCTATCGTGAAGGCATTAAAAATGTCGCAGCCGGTGCTAATCCGGTCTACTTGAAGCGTGGAATCGACAAAGCGGTTGCAGCTGCAACAGAAGCGTTTGCTGACCAAAGCGAGAAAGTTAAAGACAGCGAAGAAATTCGCCAAGTTGCCACTGTTTCCGCTAATTGGGACCAAGAAATTGGTGAAATCATTGCCGAAGCAATGGATCGTGTTGGCAAAGACGGTACGATCACAGTCGAGGAGGCTAAAGGTATTGAAACGTCTCTGGAAGTGGTTGAGGGGATGCAGTTTGATAAAGGCTACTTGAGCCCATACTTCTGCACAGATAATGAGTCCATGGAAGTTCAGTTTGATGATGCTTACATTCTCATCCACGAGAAGAAGGTGAGCAACTTGAGCGAAATTCTGCCGCTCTTGCAAAATGTAGCGAAGACGAACAAGCCATTCTTGATTATTGCCGAAGATATCGAAGGCGAAGCATTGGCGGCATTGGTCGTTAATAAACTGCGGGGCACACTTAATGTGGCTGCAGTGAAGGCACCTGGTTTTGGCGATCGTCGTAAAGCAATGCTAGAAGACATCGCGGTGCTAACTGGTGGTCGTTGCATTACTGAAGATCTTGGATTGAAGCTTGAGAACGTTCAGGTCAGTGACTTGGGTACTGCTAAGCGTGTATCCATTGACAAGGACAATACCACGATTGTTGAAGGTGCTGGCCAAAGCGCCGACATCCAAGCGCGCGTGAAGTTGATCCGCCGTCAAATCGAAGAGACCAGTTCCGATTACGATCGTGAAAAGCTACAAGAGCGTCTTGCGAAGATTGCAGGTGGCGTGGCCGTTATCAATGTGGGTGCCCAGACTGAGCCTGAGATGAAAGAGAAGAAGGATCGTGTAGACGATGCCCTGCACGCGACGCGCGCAGCGGTTGAAGAAGGGATCCTTCCAGGGGGTGGTGTTGCATTGCTACGCGCTGCAAAGACTATAGAAGCCACAGCGGATGCCCTTGAAGGTGACGAGTCTTTGGGTGCACAAATTGTGCGTCGTGCCATCGAGTCACCTTTGCGTCAACTGTGCCAAAATGCTGGAGTGGAAGGTTCACTAGTTGTTGCAGAAGTCTTGAAGGCTGAGGGAGGCAATGGCTACAACGTGGCTACAGGTGAATATGTCGATCTCATCGCAGCCGGTGTGGTGGATCCAGCTAAAGTAACACGCACGGCGCTTCAGAATGCCGGTTCGGTTGCTGGCTTATTGCTCACGACCGAATGCATGATCACCGACGAGCCCGAAGAGAAGGGTGCTGCCGGAGGCGGAATGCCAGACATGGGTGGCATGGGTGGTATGGGCGGAATGCCCGGAATGATGTAATCCATCCGTATACAATTAAAATTCACAAAGCCCTTCAATATTTTGAAGGGCTTTTTTTTGGCGCGCCTGGTAGGGCGCGTTTACTTGACCGTGATTATGAACCCTAATTATGCAATAGGCTGAGCACGGTGCTCGGCAACTG
>TARA_B110000008_G_scaffold279977_1_pt1 | contig 10703 bp, 10 predicted proteins | sample TARA_B110000008 | Tara Oceans TARA_B110000008 (sample SAMEA4396496) | marine metagenome | biome: Westerlies Biome; feature: [DCM] deep chlorophyll maximum layer (ENVO:01000326); material: water (ENVO:00002006), including particulate matter (ENVO:01000060) such as... | depth 40 m
TTAAAAAGGTAAACCTTTCCAAGCATCTCTAAATTTCTAGTGTGAACAAAGAATCAATTTATAAAGTTTGCGCAACAAATAACGAAGTATATGTACAAATTCGGGAAAAGGCTTCGTACCTAAACTGTGCTCCATTGCGATCTTTTCTACATGAAATGGTTAATGAAGGAAATCGTGTATTTGTGGTCGACTTCCAAAATTGCTCTAGTATGGACAGTACATTCTTGGGGATTTTAGTCGGACTGGCTTTGCAATTAAGAAAATTTCAGGATGGTGGAAACCTTACTCTTCTGAATTTAATTGGAAGAAATTTAGAAACTGTTGAAAACCTAGGTATCCATAAAATTGCGACTGTAAGCTCAGAATTTGTGTCTAACACCAACGAACTTGATGAACTTAAAGTAAAATCAAAAAGCGACAAGGCTAGTCCAGAATTAATTTATAAAGCTCATAAAACTTTACTAGATCTCAATGAAAAAAACTCTAAAATCTTTAAAGATGTTGTTAATTACCTAGAACAAAAAGTTGAAGACTCTGCTTAAAGTCTAATCTTTACATGAATCCATTTCTATATTTCCTTGCAGGTTTGTTTTTTGGAATTTTTGCGTGGAATTACTCTAGAAAGAGAGCTAAAGCAGAAAAGTCACTTCTGATAGACCAAAAGGTTCGCCTTCAGCAAGAAAAAGAAATTGTAGTTAATTTTATGCATAACCTGGCGGTGGCAATAGGTGAAGGCGTCGAAAGAAAAGAACTTTATCAAAGAATTGCACACACTGCTGTTATGACAACGGGCGCACTGAGTGCATGCGTTTATGAAAAGTTAACGAATGGAAAACTTCAAAGTATTGCTTCCGAAGGGCTTTTCCCGCCGCAAAGGAAATTAAAATCTCCAACCGAGGATAGTAGTTCCACAAGAGCTCGTTTTTTGGAAAGAATTTTAGCTTCTGAAATCTTAGAAGATGGAGAAGGTATCATTGGTGAAGTTGCCAAAACAGGAAAAGCTGTTTATGTCCCGCAGGCAAATATTGATCCGAGGGTTGTTAAGCATGATGATCCAGCTTTAACACTTCGCTCACTCATTTATTCTCCCTTAATCCATGACGATCAAATACTCGGAGTACTCGTTGTTGCAAACCCCACCAATGGTCTACCCTTCAGTGAAACTGACCTATCCTTGGTGAACTCCTTGGCCGAGCAGGCAGCTCTTGCAATTAAAAACTCTGATGCGATGAATTTAAGAGTCGAAAAAACACAAATGGACTCAGACCTTACTTTAGCCCGTGATGTTCAGGAACTCTTCCTTGCTAAAGAATCACCTGATTTCAAGGGTCTAGAAATCGATACTCAGTATGTTCCTTCTTCCCAGGTTAGTGGAGATTTTTATGATTTTTACAAATTATCCTCTACGAAATTTGCTGTCTCAGTTGCAGATGTTTCAGGAAAAGGCGTACCCGCTTCGCTGCTTATGGCACTTTGCCAAACAAACCTGAGGCATTATGTCAAAAAGTCTAAAACTCCGAGAGAAATCTTAATTCAACTTAACCAAGACCTCGAGGAGCGAATTCGAGAAGATATGTTCATCACTCTCGTACTCGCGATTATAGACACCAATTCTAATACGATAACTTATACGCGGGCAGGGCATGAACCGGCACTATTAGGCAGGATGAATGATGAGGAATTGAAAGTCCATAAGCTTCATGGTAACGGAATGGCCCTGGGAATGGTTCCGTCCGATCTATTCGAAGAAATTATTGAAGATCAAACCTGTTCATTTAATAAGGGTGATATGCTTGTTCTTTACACAGATGGAGTTACTGAATCCCAAAATCAGTCAAACGAAGAATTCGGGTTGGATCGATTGTGCGAGAAGCTTAAAAATGCAAAAGAGAATAGTCCGCTTTCTTTTAATTCTTCCCTCATGAAAAGCTTAGAAGAATTTTCTTCTATATCCTCTGATAGAGATGATTTAACCTTATTAACCGTTAAAAGAAGTTAAGGAATTATCTATTCTATACGCCCTTCATCAAATTCAATTACATCGGCAAAAGACCGTAAATCAGAACGACCTTCTGCCCCAAGATCAGATTTTATCTCTTCCAATTTTTCTAGTGCCATGTCAGACATTCCCATTTGCACAACTTTGCGATTCCAAACATGCGAATTAAGTTCAGTAGGAAAAAGCTCTTTTAATTGTTGATTTAATTCTTGCTCGGAGTCCGCATTCTTAACGCATTCGATAACATCTTGTGGATCAATTCCCAAGTGCAGGCATAAAAAACCATCAAATCCTTTCGTGAAATTACGCTGATAACTCTTAGGTAGTGCATCATCTAAATGTTTTCTAATTTTTGCGAGGAAACGAGGTAGATGCAATAAACCAAGTGCGTGAGATTGATATGGAGATGGTAAGTCACGAAGAATTGCTCCCGTAGGCCCGTCGGATATTTTATTGTCGATGTTTGTCAAAATGAAAAAAAAGGTTTTGTCTATCTGTTGAACATCAAACATGAAACAAAGCAAAAACAAAAAAATTATAAGTCGAATTTCTTCTTATATTTTTGAACACAAAATTCTCTTCACTCTAACCCTGTCTCTGGCTTTCATAATGACCATTCTATCAGTAATGGTTCCATCTGCGATTCAGCGAGTATTGGACCAAATTTTTGCCGAAGGACCCGATAATCAGAAAATTCTTGTTAATGGTATTCTTTTAATTGGGGGACTTTTTTGTGCGAAAGAAATTTTCAATTGTCTAAGAATTCGGGTAAATAATAAATTAGAACAAAAAGTAATTTTAAGCATTAGAAAAGCTCTTCACAATAAATTACTAAATCTACCAATCAACTTTTATGACAAAAGAAAAAGTGGTGATATTGCATCAAGAGTAGTGGAGGATGTCCAAAATGTAGAAAGAGCCATATTGGATGGAACAGAACAAGGGATCATTGCAGTCCTGACCTTATTTGGGGTTACAATTATGATGTTTGTACAAGAGCCCAGACTTGCTGCTCTTGTCTTTTTTCCTCTACCCATTTTGCTAATTATGGCTTTTAAATATTCCAAAATATCTAAAAAAAATTGGAAGGAGGTTCGAGAAGCTTCAGGAAATTTAAATTCCCTGTTGGTCGAGGATATTCAAGGTAATCGACTAATTCATGCCTTCGATTTAAAAGACCGGGAGAAGAAACGATTTTTTGAATCTAGTAAAGAATTAGAAGCTGCTTCCCTAAAAGCAATGTATAGGTGGTCTATTCAAGGACCAACAGCAAGTTTTACATCATCTCTAGGTATTTTAGCTGTAGTTGGAATGGGGGCATATCTATTACAAACAGACCCCTCTTTTTCAAAAGGACAATTCTTCGCTTTTCTTCTTTATGCAAACATGTTTTACGAGCCTGTCAGACAATTGGTCTCCATAAACAATATGATAAGTGCAGGAAAAGCATCGGGTGAAAGAGTTTTTGAAATTCTTGATGAAGAAGTCTTAATTCAAAGCCCAAAAAAACCTCTGCAATTTCCTAAACATGATCATTCTATCAAGTTTTCAAAGGTAACTTTTGCCTATGATGAAAGACAATCCATTGTTCGGGACTTAGATTTTTATTTACCAACAGGTTCGACCACTGCACTCGTTGGTCCGACAGGTGCGGGTAAAAGTACAATAGCAAATCTGCTTCTCCGGTATTATGATGTTGAAAAGGGACAGGTCACACTGGGAGGAGTTGATGTAAGAAATTTGTCACTCTCTTCCCTTAGGGGCAGCATCGGTCTTGTATCACAAGATCCATTTTTATTTGATACAAGCATAAGAGAAAATCTCGTCCTTGCATTACCATCCTCCAAAGATAGCGACATTATCCAAGCATTGGAAATGGCACGAGCCTGGGAGTTTGTAAAAAAACTACCTCAAGGGTTGGACACCTTAATTGGCGAACGCGGAATTAGGTTAAGTATGGGGGAAAAGCAAAGATTAACACTTGCAAGAGCAATATTGAAATCACCGCCTATAGTAATTCTGGATGAGGCAACCTCAAGCGTCGATGTTGATACCGAAAGAAAAATTCAACTTGCTTTAAATCAGTTAATCAAAGACCGAACTACTCTTATTATTGCTCATAGACTCAGCACGATTCGAGAGGCAGATCAAATTATTTTCCTAAATCATGGAGAAATTGTTGAACAGGGTAGTCATGATCAACTTCTAGATTTGAATGGGTCTTATGCTAACTTTTGTAAACATCAGGAAAGTTTGATACCACAAAAATTTTAAGTGTTTATTTACGTGCTAATATTAAGAGTGCCCTGATTGTTAACGATAATAAGAGTGGGAAAAATAGAAAAGTAAGGCTGATCAAGGAACGAAAATTTAAATAGGACAGCGGACCATAAACTTTTTGCTCTGCCCATGTACGTAAAGGAAGTTTAGAAAAATAATCAAAATGCATACTTTGCCCCAAATAATATACAATTAAGGGCCAAATTGTGAAACCTATACAGCCGAAAAAAAGTAAATGCCAAAGTTCCTTACCCCAATCAATTTTTTTAATCATATTTTAACCGTTACCTTGCTATGGACCAAATAGTATATTTTATATATTAGTTATTATTAACAATTTCCCAATCGAATTATGAGACCATCCATTATTTCATTACTGTTTTCAATTGTTTTGTATTCACAACCTCTAAAGGCAGAAAATGAATCATTTTCAAAAAATATTTATGATAGTTTAATACAACCTGTATTTATAGCCAAGTGCCAAGAATGTCACGGTGCAAATAAAAGTAAAGGTAAGTTAAAGCTTCATACAAAGGAAGACTTTATAAAAGGTGGTAGTGGAGCGGGTAAAGAAATTGTGATCAAAGGTAATGTCGAAGATAGCGAATTGATTTATAGAATTACTCTCCCCAAGGAAGATGACGAGGCCATGCCTCCGATGGAAGACAAGGATCATTATAATCCTGTAACCAAGCAAGAATTAGATGTAATGAAAGCATGGATATCATTGGGTGCTTCTTTTGACCTTCTCGTATCTGACTTAGATAAAGAATCTAAGAATTCAGCTCTTCATGTTTTTCAAAATATGCCTAAAAAAATGATTTCTAAAACTCTTGCTTTGCAGACAAAGTTGCCTGATGTTCCAAAAGCAAAACCTGAGTTCCTAGAAAAAATTCGAGAACAAGGTATTTTGGCCATCCCCATAGCACAGAACACCAATGCCATCTATGTAAACGCTTCATATGCTGGTGAAAATTTTAATGACGAAAAAATACGCTTATTAGAGCCTATCGCGGAACAAATTCTTTGGCTTAACCTAGCCAAAACAAATATTTCTGACAAAGGCATTTCCATGCTCCCGAAATTCAAACTACTTTCGAGATTACACCTAGAGAACACTGACATAACAGATACTGCGACATTGCATATATCTAAGTTATCTAACTTGAAATACTTAAACATGTACGGGACAAATATTTCTGATGCATCAATACCCCACCTCAAAAAACTGGGTAATTTAAAAAAAGTTTTTCTTTGGCAAACAAAAATGACATCCCAAGGGGCTGAAAAACTTAAAAAACATTTTGTAGGAGAAAAAATTTATGATAATCTTCTAACCCAGAAAAATACTATTCAAAAATCGCTTAATCAACTTGTTAAAACTGAAGAATTAAAAATCAAACAACTAGATGAAATTAAAAACCAAGTTGGAAATAAATCTTCAGATAAAGTCTCCATGAATTTAAAATGTCCAGTTAGCAACAAGGAACTCGATGATTCCTGCTTTTCAATTTTTGAAGGAAGGAAAGTGGGGTTTTGTTGTACTAAATGCAAAGTCAAATTTGATAAAGATGGGGCAGTTTTTAGATCTAAAATTAAGAATTTTTCAGCTTCTAAAGAATTCATTATTGCTAATAAAAATCTGCAAAATGCTCAATTGTCTATGGATGAAAAAGTCGAACTTATTCAACAAAAATTAAGAATTATATCCGCTGAATTCCAAAAAATGGGGCCAGAAATTAATCTTGGGTGGGAAAAGTCAATCGCAACTAAATAATGTTTTTGGGGATTCACAATATTGAAAAGTTTGATTTAGAGTTGGTGTTATACTCCCACTGATATAGCAATCAAATCTATTCTCAATATTACAAACCCACTCTATAAACATAAACTGTTAAAAGAGAATCAAGCCTGATTTTAAAATTTTAGGGTTATCTAAGCTTTTTGGGCTAATTTTCTAATTAAAATTGATTAATTTAGTCCGTTAGATGATTTCAGTTGCCAAATTTTAATGCATCAAAAAGGTAGGTGGAATGACTGACAAATCCGATAATGAAGTAATATCTATTTTTAAGGAAACTAACGCCTTGTTAACTGGGCATTTCATACTAAGGTCAGGCCTAAGGAGTGGGCATTTTTTCCAATGTGCTCAAGTCTGTCAATATATGGATAAAGTAACCAGATTGGCTGAATTATTAATAAATAAGTTGAAAATCGATAAGCCCAATGCGATTGTCTCACCGGCAATGGGTGGTCTTGTTTTAGGCCAAGAAATTGCGCGTCAATTAAATTGTAGGTTTATATTTTTAGAAAAAGTAAATGATAAGCTAGCCCTAAGAAGGAATTTTTCTCTTTCTAATTCTGACAAGGTTTTACTTGTTGAGGATGTGGTAACTAAAGGGGGACGAGTTGCAGAAGCTCTTGCAATCTTAAGAAAAACTAACTGCTCAATCTTAGCCGTTACCTCACTTGTAGATCGAAGTACCGAAGAACTAAACTTCGGCGTTCCTTTCCAGCCTTTGTTAAAATTAGATTTTCCTACTTATCAACCAGATCAATTACCTCAGGAATTGTTATCAATAGAACCAACAAAACCAGGAAGTTAAAAAAACGGTTTTAAATCAAGGAACACGATATGCAAGGAAACGATATTTGTTTCGATACCAAACATAAAACCGGTTGATACCACTTTTTATTTGTTCTTCAACTTCTTGAACCGAATTGACTTGGTATCCGTTAATCTCGACGATCACAACACCTTGCTTAAATGTTTCAGCGTCCCCTGTTGATTTTGTTACAACAACCCCTTTAGTCGTAGCAGGAATTTGAAATTGAAGACGATTCTCAGGACTTAATGGTTCCATTACAATTCCCGGGATCGAAATTCTATTTTTACTTCCCATTAAATCGAGCGTTACAAATAATGTAACTTTTTTTCCACTTCGAATTACTTCTATTGGTAATTTAGTTCCTGGTGTAGTTTGGGAAATCGCCAACCTAGATTGATTAATTGAATCAACTTCTCGATCTCCCACTTTTATAATTTTATCCTTTGGGATGAAACCAGCTAAATCAGCAGCACTTCCAGGTACAATTTTTTCGACAATGGCTCCACTTCCATCGGTTGTCGGAGCCAATTCTACCCCAAGAAAACCTCTTCTAATACCACCTTCTTGGACTAGGTCTGTAAGGACTTTTTTTACCATGTTAACGGGTATTGCCAGGCCAATTCCAATACTTGATCCAGTCTGTGAAATAATTGCTGTATTAATCCCAATTAATCGGCCTCTTGCATCTAACAGTGCACCACCCGAATTACCCCTATTGATGGCGGCATCCGTTTGAATAAAATTTTCATAAGACCCTTCTTGTTCAAGTACACCAAGCTCAGTCCTTTTAGTGGCTGATATGATGCCCATAGTAACTGTCATTCCTATTCCAAGGGGGTTACCGGCTGCAAATACAACATCGCCAACTTCTAATAAATCACTGTTGGCAAGCGATACATGGGGTAAAGGGTCAGGTGATTCTATTTTAAGCACAGCAACATCAGTGGAACGATCAAATCCAATAATTTTAGCTTGAAACTCTCTTTTGTCTGATAAAAGAACAGACACTTCCTCAACTAATTCACCGGTTCTAGGATCAGTTATAACATGTGCATTCGTAATCGTATGACCCTCAGGGCTCACAATAACACCAGAGCCAATCCCGGCAGGAACCATTTCTTCCTCGATTCGAGGATTATTGAAATTTGGAATACCCAAATATCTCCGAAGAAATTCTTCACGAGGGTTAGATGAACCTCCAGGATATAACCTTCTAACAACTTGTTGAGTTGTTACCGCAACCACTGCTGGTGTAGCTTTTTTAAGTGCCGATGAATAGCTTGAGGGAGCACTGATTAGTGATCGATCAATCACTGTGTCGTCAATACTTAGAGTAAAGCCTTTTTGTTGGGCAAAAAGATAACCTCCCCCAAAAAGCGATAGGACAAAGATCAAGAAAATATTAAACAATTGCATAACTTACCTAGCGTTTTAAACCCAATCGTTTGTTTATTTTTGGATAAGTCTTAAAAACCTTTAATTTGAAAAAGACTTGAAATACTACTATCTGTATTGGTTCGACGAATTGCTTCACCGAGAAGAGGCGCAACACTTAATTTTTTTATAGGAAGATCATCAATCTCCAGATCAACCGTGTTCGTTGTTATTAACTCATCCAAGAAACCCTGATTTAATCTATCCCTACCCGTATCATTTAATACACAATGACTTACTATAGCACTGACATTTTTTGCTCCACGTTCTTTTAAAAGTTTAGCTGCAGCTGTCAGAGTTCCTGCTGTTTCCGTCATGTCGTCAATCAAGAGAATTTCCCTACCTTCAACTTCTCCAACTAAATTCATAGCCTCCACAGTACTTGCACCCGTTCTTCTCTTTGCAACAAACCCAATGGGGCAACCTAATACTTCAGCGTATGCACTTGCCATTTTCATTCCTCCCACATCTGGTGAAAATATGGTCATGTTTTCAGAATCACGACTTTTAAGATCTTCAAAAAATACTGGGGAAGCGTAAAGGTGATCTACCGGGATATCAAAGAACCCTTGTATTTGCTGAGCATGCAGGTCCATCGTCAAAATACGATTAGCGCCAGCTGCAACCAAAAGATTAGCAACGAGTTTTGAAGTAATGGGCACCCGGGGTTGATCTTTTCTATCCTGTCTAGAATAACCAAAAAAAGGCAGTACCGCAGTAACCCTTGCGGCTGAGGCTCTCCGTGCTGCATCAATCATAATTAACAATTCCATCACATTATGATTGGCTGGTGAACAGGTAGATTGAACTAAAAAAACATCCATACCTCGAATGTTCTCATTATACCTAACAAAACTCTCATTATCAGGAAATGAAGTTACAACCGCGTCCCCAAGTGGCACTTCAAGATAATCACATATTTCTCTCGCTAATGGTTTATTTGAATTACCAGTGAAAATTTTTAATTTCTTTCCGTTTTGCATAAGTGAAAATTACTCTTTACCGGGAGTACCTTCAAATCTATTGAATAACTCTGGTAATTTTTTTTGTAAAATTGAAATTCTCTGAGACAAATGAAAAGGTAACGCAGGGTTCCCTTTAAGGAAAGCCCCAGGCTCAACATTCTTTGTGATTCCAGCTTGTCCGGCAATTTTTGCTCCCTTACCTATTTTTAAATGACCTGCAAATCCAGCCTGTCCGCCGACAACAACTCCGTCTTCGAACTGAGTGCTTCCAGATATACCAACTTGTGCAACAATTAAGCACCCATTTCCTATTCTAACATTATGCCCGATCTGTACCAAATTATCAATTTTGGTCCCTGAACCAATTCTCGTTTCCTCAAATCGTGCTCGGTCAATACAAGTATTAGCTCCAATCTCTACATTATCTTCTACCACTACGATTCCAAGATGTGGAATTTTATGATGAGCACCATTAACTTGATCAAAACCATAGCCCTCAGAACCTATAACCACCCCCGCGTTCAAAATTGTATTTTTACCCAATTCACATCTAGATAAAAGCTTTACACCAGGATAAAGTATGCAGTTACTTCCAATTACACAATTATCTCCCACATGACAATGAGTTCCAACTGAAACATTCTCGTCAATTTGAACATTTTTTCCAATAAAACCAAATGCTCCAATCGTTACCCCTTGAGCAAGTTTTGCCGTTTTATCCACCCATGCTGTTGGATGAATCGCCATTTCTGGAGCACTAGATAATCTACTTTCCAAATAACTGCATAAAGCCGCCAAGCCTTTCGATGGATCCTTAATTCGAATATAGATCTGTTCATCCTTCGGACTACCGAAATAATCTTCTGGTAATAAGATAACAGTCGCTTTAGTAGATTGAACTAAATTCTTGTATTTGGGATTTCCAAGAAAAGAAATGTCCCCTTTTTTTGCTCTCTCTAAAGAGGCAATTCCATTTAAATGTTTGTTTTCGACATTACCTTCTACCTGAGAATTAGGTAAAAGCTTAAATAATTGATCTAAAGATATTTTAAAATCCATAAACTCTCCAAGTCAGAGCAGTCAGAGGATTATAATTTCTATTTGTTACCTGAACTTACATTTAAGGTAACAATTACATCTTCCGTAATATTAAACTTTTCTCCCACATAAAAAACTCCCAATTGGGTTTCAGAAGAATTTAGTATTAAATCATATCCTTTAGCACCGGCAACTTTTTCAACTGCCTTTCTAATATCCGCGAGGTGTTCCACAAGAAGGTTCCTTTGTCTTTGTGCAATGGTAGCCTTTGCTCTCTTGTCATACGAAACCATATCATCCTGCTTCACTTTAGCCTTCTCCACTTTTTCTTGATACTGTTTTCTAAGTGCCGCGCTATCAATATTTGGATTTTTTATT
>TARA_B110000008_G_scaffold279959_1_pt1 | contig 10693 bp, 10 predicted proteins | sample TARA_B110000008 | Tara Oceans TARA_B110000008 (sample SAMEA4396496) | marine metagenome | biome: Westerlies Biome; feature: [DCM] deep chlorophyll maximum layer (ENVO:01000326); material: water (ENVO:00002006), including particulate matter (ENVO:01000060) such as... | depth 40 m
CCATTACCAACCTTCGAGACTCCCCCGCCACCACCACCTCCTCCCAGTGATAACCCGTTTGAGACCTCTCCTCCTTCGCCTGAATTGAATATTCAAAATAACCCTGCTCCTTTTGATCCTTTTGCAGAAGAAAATGTAGAATCAAATGTTACCCCATCGGGAGTACCTCTTGGAGATGTGTTTAATTCTCCTCCTCCGGTTGCGGATAACGAAGAGGTATTTGACAATGTACCGCCACCACCACCGCCACCACCTACCTTTAATCCTTTTGATCTTCCTCCACTTCCAGGAGAGTAATCACAAAGCAACAATTTTTGGCTAATGTGTACAAACTATCATTCTTAAATTTAGACAATTAGAATGAAGTGGCAGCCCGGCAGGGATTTGAACCCCGACTGAGAGTACCAAAAACTCCTGTGCTACCATTACACCACCAGGCTACAACTTCTAAAATGCTCACAACTCAATTAAAGTCAAGATTCTTGCTTCAAATAAACTCAATCCATGCCTAACAAATTTAAAAGAATTATTCTAAAAATAAGTGGTGAAATCCTTGGTAGCAGAAGCGAAGGTGAACCTATTCATGCTAAATCTTTAGAAAATATATGCTCAGAGATTAAAGCCGTCTCAGATATGGGAGTTGAGGTAGGACTGGTAGTTGGTGGCGGAAATATTTTTCGAGGTTTACAAGGAAGCGATAAGGGAATTGACCGAACAACTGGAGATTCAATGGGAATGCTTGCAACCGTGATAAATGGTCTGGCTCTAATGGATCGTTTGGAAAAGATGGGTTCCGTGGTCAGGGTTCAAAGTGCTATCCCTATGGATAAACTAGCCGAACCATACATTCAAAGACGTGCAATCAGGCATCTTGAAAGAGGCAGAATCGTTATTTTTGTTGCCGGTACTGGAAACCCATATTTTTCCACCGACACTACTGCTGCATTACGCGCAAGTGAAATTTCTGCTGAAATTATCCTCAAAGCCACTAAAGTAGATGGTATATATGACAAAGACCCACACAAACACGATGATGCGGTCAAATTCAACCAACTCAGTTACATGGATTGCTTAGAAAAAAGGCTTTCAGTTATGGACTCGACAGCATTTTCCCTTTGCATGGATAATCGCATGCCTATTCTCGTGTTTGACCTTCAACAAAAACACTCGATTCGCATGGCCGTTGCCGGTGAAGATATCGGAACTCATGTTAAATAATTTTTTTAACCTCAAAAGTTACCCTCGAACCTAAATCATTACCTATCATGGATACATCAGATATTTTTACTAAAATGAATCAAGACATGAACAAATCTATTGATCATGTCATGAGTGAGTTTTCATCTCTACATACCGGGAAAGCCAATTCCTCAATGGTAGAAAGTATTACGGTGGATGTTTACGGTTCAGCAATGAAGTTGAGGGATGTTGCCGCTATAACCACCCCCGATGCAAGAACCATTCAAATTCAACCATGGGATAAATCAACATGTGCACCAATTGAAAAAGCACTACTTGAAGCAAAGCTTGGAATCACTCCCCTCATTACGGGTGAAATCATTCGACTACCCATTCCCGAACTTAGCGGAGAAAGAAGGGAAGAGCTTTGCAAAATGGCTCAAGGCTTTGCGGAACAAAGCAGAGTTGGGGTACGGGCTTCCAGAAAAGAAGCTATGGATGAGTTAAAGGAGGCCCAGAAAAATGGCTTACCCGAAGATGATTTTAAAAGAGGCGAAAAGGATGTTCAGAAAAATACGGATGATGCTGTCGGTAAGATAAATGATGCACTTCTAGCAAAAGAGTCTGACTTAAGAAAAGTCTAACACCTTGCAGTTTACTTTAGTAGGTTCTGTAAAGAAAGTTAGTTTAACCGATTTGTAAAAAATTTTGTTAAAAAAGATTATTATTAAACTCGGCACTGGGATTCTTTCTTCTGGAAAGGGTGCTGTGAGAACGGATCGGATGGAGCAACTGGCAGAAAGTATTGCAAGTTTGTCAAAAGAAGGAATCCAAACTATTATAGTAAGTTCAGGTGCTGTGGGACTTGGAATGGGTAAGTTAGGCTTGGAAGAAAGACCCAAAGATTTAGCTCTTTCCCGAGCATGTGCCTCAATTGGACAATGCCGCTTAATGAACGCGTGGAGTGACTCCCTTGAAAAAGCTGGATTGATTGCATCTCAAGTTCTTGTAACAAGAGAAGATTTTGAAAATAAAAAAAGATCCCAAAAAGTAGAAGAGACATTAAACACCCTACTAAATCGTAACATTATTCCTATTGTGAATGAAAACGATTCTGTCAGTGATGAAGAAATTAAATTTGGCGATAACGATGTACTCTCCGCTTTGCTTGCTTCTATAGGTAAAGCGGATTTCTTGATCATTTTATCAACAGTAAAAGGATTAATGACCCACCCTACTTCAGGATCCTTAATTCCTTATGTTGCTGAAATTACTCCATCCATAGATGCAATGGCTAAAGGAACACATAGCCCTACTGCCGTAGGTGGTATGGTAACCAAAATTGAAGCGGCCAAAATTGCGTGCCAGGCAGGTTGTGCTGTTTTTATTGGAAGTGGAGAAAATCCTTCACTATTAGGAGATATCGTTAAAGGTAATAATGTACAGGGTACATTTTTTGCACCATCTGGGTTGACATTATCTGAAAGAAAAAAATGGCTTCCATTCTTTCCCGCACCCAAAGGGATGCTTTCAGTAGACCTTGTTACAACTAATACAATTATGAAAAAAGGAGACAGCTTACACGCAAAAGGCATTTCTTCTATTTCAGGTGAATTTGAAAAAGCAGATGTAGTGGAAATTAAAAATCCAGAAAATCAAATTATTGCATGTGGAATAACTCGATTTAGTAAAAACGAATTACTTCGAGCACAAGGTAAAAAAGATGATGAAATTCTCGCTCTTTTTCCCGGAAAAAATCGGTCAGAGGTCATTCATCGGGATCACTTAGCTCCAATATAAGCAAAAAAAACTGAAAACGCTTGCCCGTTTATCAGCTTTAAGTGAAAGGTTATTCCCGTGTACGATTACGAAGATGAAGAAGATGATATGTTCGGTACTCCCCCACCGGCAAAAAATAAAGCTACGATAGATTTTAAGTCGGAGCTTAACGACGACCAATATAAGGCGGTTACGGCTCCATTTGGGCCAGCCTTAGTATTGGCAGGGGCAGGTTCTGGAAAAACGCGAACCCTGACCTACCGAGTTGCCTATTTATTATCAGAAGGAGTAAACCCTGAGGATATTCTCCTCCTCACATTTACAAATAAAGCATCGAAACAAATGCTTGAACGAGTCGAAGAATTAACAGGCGTGGGAGCACATCGCTTTCTAGGTGGTACTTTTCACCATGTTGGCGGACAAGTTCTACGTTTATTTGGAGATTCAATTGGTCTGCCAAGAAACTATACTATTCTTGACGATAGTGATTCTGATTCGCTCCTATCGGAGGTCATAAGAGATTTAGATCCCGATTTCTTTAAATCAAAAGAAAATCCAAAAGCAAAACCTATCAAGGGAATCATAAGCTATTCACGAAATGTAATGGTTCCCGTCGAAGAAGTGGCAAAGGGAAGATATCCATCAAACGGAGAACTTTTAGCTAAAATTGATGCGTTCATGCGTGAATACCAGGAAGCCAAAATTAGTCGCGGATTGGCTGATTATGACGATTTACTTGTCTTATGGCTTCAAGTTCTAGAGACAAACCAAGAGGCCGCTCAATACTACCAAGACAGGTTCTCTCACATCTTAGTTGATGAATATCAGGATGTGAACACATTGCAGGCAAAAATTGTTGATAAAATCGGAGCTAACCATCAGATCATGGCCGTGGGAGATGATGCGCAATGTATCTATACTTGGAGAGGAGCTGATATTGATCAAATTCTTGGATTCCCTGAGAGACATCCTGGTACAAGAATATTTAAAATTGAAACCAATTACAGAAGCTCCCCGGAAATTCTAAAATTTGCCAATGGTATTCTCGAAAATCGAGCAACAGACGAAAACTTTACCAAAACTCTTAAACCGTCTCAACCCCATCAGGATCTTCCCGTTGTCGTGCCTACAATTGACACTTATCAGCAAGCAAATTTTATATTATCAAAAGTAGAACAACTGGTTAACAATGGAACAAGTTATGATGATATTGCTATTCTCTATCGAGCCCATTACCACGCAATGGAACTTCAAATAGAATTATCGCGTAGAGATATTCCATTTGTAATTACAAGTGGTATGCGGTTTTTCGAACAAGCTCATGTAAAGGATTTAGTGGCCCAACTGAGGTTTGTAGTAAATCCGAAAGATTCAACTGCCTTTCATCGATTCGCATGCCTTTTGCCCAAAGTTGGAGAAAAAACAGCAACTAAACTATTATCTCTGGCTGAAAAAGTTTCATCCGAAAAATCGATGACTTTAATCTCAGCGCTTTCCGAGCCTGAAATCCTTAAGAAAGTTCCCGCCGATGCAAAAGAAGATTGGATTGGACTAATGGAAACCTTGCAGAGTGTCTCAGAACTGACGGCAACCGCAACCCCATCCAAAGTTGTTGATGAAGCTATAAACGGTTGGTACCATGAATATTTACATGCCACTTATGAAAATTGGCCAAGAAGGGAAGAGGATTTAGAAAGCTTGGTCGATTTCGCTAGTAAACATGAGAATCTAGCGGAAATGCTGAGTCAATTAATTCTACTAAGTTCAGAATCTGGAGATCGAGTTGTACGACAGGGCGAGAGTTGCCTACGCCTATCTACTATTCACCAATCTAAGGGGTTGGAGTTTCGTCATGTTTTTATTATTGGACTGGCAGACGGTTTGTTTCCCAACAAAAGAGCTATTGACGGAGAGGGTGACCTAGAAGAAGAAAGACGTCTTTTTTATGTAGCCTCTACACGTGCAGAAAGATCTCTACACCTTGTCTTCCCTATGCTTTCAAGCCAAAATGGGACTCAGATACGACTTATGCAAAGTAGGTTTTTAAAAGAACTTCCCCAAACCGGATACGAACTATACAATGTTCATGCTCAGAATTCTTTCGGTCAACAATCAGGATATGGTAGTAAATGGAGCCAATACGGTGGTGGAAAAAGAGGTGGCGGATATCGTAGGTCTTATTAAACGACTATAGAGCGTTTAACAATGCACGCCAAGGCAGCAAGCTGCAATCATGTCTTTCAGAGAACCGAAAAATTGTCTCGTAGACAATTAAATCTCCAGGCAGAGGGAATTCTTTTCCCTTCTCAATAAAAGTAATTATCTTTTGAGATAAAAGTTTAGATTCCAGCTGGCTCATGCCTTCAACCTGACAACACATAAGTGATGCACAAGCTTCAGATAATGCTGAACCCTGTGCAATAAAATGAATATGAAGCAGGACAGAATCTTTCTCAAAAAGTTCAACTGTACAACTATTACCGGATTTCTTACTGACCCAAGATCCCGTAAGATTAGATTTTTTTAAACGACCATGAAACATGGGCGAACGTGCGTGTTCTTCCAAAATTTCACGATGAAGGGGATCTTCCAAAGACTTAAAAAATATTCTTCCACATCATGGATTCAACGGGTTGTGGAGTACGTTTGTTATATTTAGCGCTGGATTTATTGGCATAATCAATTTCAACTTCTCCATCTACTTTAAAATAGATTAATTGTCCGATTGGCATTCCTGCGTAAACCCGAACAGGTTGAGATACCGATATTTCTAATGTCCAGTGGTTACAAAACCCAACATCTCCCTTTCCAGCAGTTGCGTGGATATCAATCCCCAATCGCCCAACACTCGATTTTCCTTCGAGAAATGGAACATACAGTCTAGTTTCGGTATATTCTAATGTGGAACCTAGGTAAGTCTTTCCTGGGTTTAGAACTATTCCTTCTTCTTCAATCTCAAAATGTTTTACCATATTGTGCTTCTTCGCATCAATAATTTCATCCACATAACATGCCAGAAATTTAGACAAGTGAACATCATAACTATTAGTCCCCAAACTGGATCTGTCGTAAGGGTCAATTACGATGTTTTGGGCATCAATTGCATCTAATATAGAACGATCGGATAGAATCATTTAAGCGAAAATTTTCTTACATGGATAAAAGGCCAAACTAGAATCATCCTAATAAATAAGTTTGGATCCACAACACTAATGAATAAAAAAAAAGGTTATTATTGTATTCAATTTAATACAATCTAAACCAAAAAAAGCCTCTCAGGAAATTCCCGAGAGGCTTTAAAAATCCAAGTTTAATTAAGCAAAAGGACGATAAACTCCTGGTGATGGGACTGGGTATTCGCCATTTGCACCTGGAACAACCGGGGGCTTTGTGTCCCAAGTATAATCATCAATACCCGGGGCATAATCTCTACCTTTCTTTAAAAGCTCATCCGCTATAATTTCTTTTCCAGAATAGCATGCTTCACGACCTAAAATAGCGGTAAATGTACTCATAGCACCATATTCCGCCTCGTTGTAATACTCGCCCTTGTGCAATGCCTCAATTAAATCCTTCTGCTCCTGGTAGTGTCCTCCACCAGCACCACGGATACGAGTTGGGTCACCATCAAATGGTTCAATATGACTAGCAACCTTGCAGGTACCCTTAGATCCATGGGCATATTCAGCAACATGAGACCACCCTCCCTTAAGATGGCGACCTTGGCTGAACATCTTGGTTCCGTCCGGAAAAGTATACTCAACAAAAGTATGATCGAATATCTGGGAAAGCTTTCGGTCTCCCCCCATTCTCATTTCGCTTCCGCCCATACCATTGGCTTTTATCGGATACATGCCCTTAATCCAGCAACCTGCATCCAGATTGTGAATATGCTGTTCACAAATTTGATCTCCTGACGCCCAAGTAAAGTGATACCAATTGTTTACCTGATATTCCATTTCTGTCATACCCTGCTGCTTCGCACGGTGCCAAATAGAATTACCATTCCAATAAACACGAAGCATATTGATATCTCCAATGACCCCGTCTTGAAGTTGTTTGACGCAATCAATGTAGCGTTCTTCGTGCCGACGCTGTAATCCAATACCAACTGTAAGACCTTTTTCCTTTGCTTTCTTCGCGGAGGCCAATACACGACGAATTCCGGTAACATCACTGGCAACCGGTTTTTCCATAAAAACTTTTTTGCCTTGGTTAATCGCATATTCAAATTGTTGTGGTTTGAAACCGGGAGGAGTGGCAATCACTACCATATCAACATCCTCATTGATAGCCTGTTTATAACCATCTAAGCCACCAAAGATTCTGCCCTCCACATCAATTCGGTCATCACCATATTTTTTCTTAAATGCAGCTATTTTATTCGCCGATTTTTCTGGAAAGGCATCCGCTACTGCAACTAACTTTGTGTTACAGCGAACATTTTTATTTTTTTCCAAATCCTTAGGGGCATCAAGAATTTGAGTAATCGCTCCTGTCCCGCGACCACCAAGTCCAATCGCAGCAACTCGTATTGTATCACTTTGAAGTGCTTCGCCTTTTGCAACATAGGGAAAGGATGCGGCTGCACCTACGATTGCTGAGGTACCAATGAATTTTCTTCGACTTACAGATTCTGTTTCTTTCATATGAATTATAATAGATTAATTTGAGAATTTTGAGAGTTTTAATTTAAGTTTCTTGATTGAGGAATTGATTTGGATGGCCCTTTTATGTCGCCTAATGCCCATTGAATTCCATCGAGAAAGTGTTGCAACATAAATGGTGTCCACCAAGTTGCTTTATTATGGCCAAAATTAGAGTAAAAAACTCGACCTTTTCCATAAGAACGTACCCAGGATACAGGATAATCATTAGTTTTCGAAATTCCTTTCTTGTCTGTTTTTACTGAATCAAGCCCAATCAAAACTCGAAGCTTGCTTCGATCATAGCCCTTGTATTGATATATTTCATCTGAAAACATGAATTCTTTTTCTTGAAATGCCTGATTAACAGGATGGCCACTATCTTCGACAAAAAAGGGCCATTTTCCTCCGGCATTCCATGGATGGCCAGCAAAACATCCCCCAATCATATCAGTATATTCCTGCCATTGAGACATGCCACCATCCGAAGCCGCATGAAACCCAATAAAAGCTTTTCCATTCTTAATAAAATTTAAAATCGCATCCCTTTGCGACTTTTCAGTAAACGCCTTTTGTACATGTGTCGTGTTATTAAAAATAATTGCATCATATTTTATTAAACCTTCGGAGGTAAATTCTTTTGTCTCGAGAGTAAAAGTAGCTTCAAATGCCTGAGTTTTTTCAGCAAGTACACGTAAACCTTTAACTCCAGTGGGGATCGAACTATGTTTAAAACCGCTTGGATGCGAATAAACCAGAACTTTTCGTGTTTTTTTTGGTTTAACTGAAGATTTCTCAGGTGCTGCGTTCTCAATTTTCAACAACTCAACATCAGGCTTGGACAAAAGACCAGTTACAACAAGTAGGAATAGACTAATTGAAGAAAATAAAATTTTCATAATTGGACAAAAGGGTAAATAATACATTCAAATGCAATTAGCTTTCTAAGCAAGCTAGGAAACAAATGATTAGGAAATAAAAAATTCTATGCACAGGATGGGCAGGTTCCAAAAACCTCCATAACATGAGCGATTTCAACAAACCCGAAGGACTTAGCTGTTTCCTCCAATTCTTCTCCCATACAAAGATCAATCCGTTCAGTCCTACCACAATTTCGACAAGTCAAATGATGATGATGGTCATGTCCGTGCCCAATACAGTAAACCTTAGTTCCGTTTTCACGCACGCCTCTCTGTACGACATTAATTTTCTCAAACTGTTCCAAACAACGGTAGGCAGTAACCAGGTCACAGGATTCTGGAGGCAGTTGAGCGAACGCTTCCTCGGCAGACATTGGGGAGTCAGCACTAGCTAAAACTTCCAGTATCGCCTTTCGCTGTTCTGTGACACGTAGTCCTTTCTCTCGGAGAAGCGTAATTCCATTTTCAACCAATTCTGACATTTATTCTATAATTACGATTGCACTGATTTGAGCAATACAGAATGAAGCTTTTGTTACCTAAAATAAACTTTTTTAATTTTCGCATTGAATCGATCAGTAACTCCAAGTAGCACTCTGTCATGAGTCGTTTACTTTTTCTATGTCCAATGATTGCCTGCTTATTTAGCATTCATTTATATTCAAATACCAATGACAAGCTGATTACTACTTATGCGGCAAAATCTGTAAAAAAAGAACAAAACAAAAATTTCCTTTATCGAACATCAGCCCCTACCAAAATGGTAAAAGGAAAAAAATATCCTTTGTTGGTATTCTTCCATGGAGCCGGAGGGCGGGGCCAAGACAACCAAGGACAGTTGACCGATGCCGGAGCAATCCTAGCATTTGAACAACAAGGCGTTCGTTCCAAAAGAAAATCTCATATCTTCGCAGGACAAGTTCCAAAGGGTGAACGATGGGTTGATGTCCATTGGAGCCTTCTCGGTCATAGAATGCCAAAAATCTCTCATTCTATGAAAATGGCATTTGAGCAAATCGATTCCTATGTTCAAAATCCAAAAAACCAAGTCGATCCAAATCGAATTTATGCAATGGGATTATCCATGGGAGGCTATGGCACATGGGATGCAATTCAACGCAGACCTGATTTCTTTGCTGCCGCCGTTCCTATTTGCGGAGGTGGAGACAAAAGTCTTGGTGGGAAAATTTCCAAAATCCCCATATGGGCATGGCATGGAGACAAGGATACGGTCATAAAACCGAGTCGATCGAGAGACATGATCCAGGCTGTAAAAGAAGCAGGAGGCTCAGCAAAGTATTCCGAAATAAAGGGACGCGGTCATAACTCATGGGTTGATGTCTGGAACTCAGCCGAACTTTGGGACTGGCTGTTCTCACAAAACAGCTAGCAAAAAGGCTTTTCTTTTAAATCTTCAATGCCCACAAACCTCTGGGTAGGAAGAAATACTATTCCTATTTAGAAAATTAAGTTCTCTACTCACTAGTAATTTCATCCGAGAAAATTCGGCTAATTTCCCCATTACCATAACTTACTAATCTAGATGAAGTATTTTAAAATATTTCTTCTATTGGTAGGGAATTATTCTTACACAGACCTACTTTTAGCAGACCTTAAAACTAAGCCCAACATCATACTCTTTATGGCTGATGACATGGGCATTGGGGATACTGATGCGTACCTTAATATCAGCCTCATTAAAGGATCTAAACCCGTTGGAAAAACTCTTAAAACTCCTAACATTGAAAAATTTGCCAAACAGGGAATTATTTTTACGGATGCCCATGCGCCGGCATCTATGTGTAGTTCCACTCGATATTCTCTCTTAACCGGGCGACTCGCACATCGGGCCTACCTTAAAAAACAGGGATGGCTCCCTCATGGTCCGAACAGACCTATGATTCAGAAGGCTCTGACCACTCTACCCGAAATGCTCCAACGAAACGGCTACTACACTGGAGCTATCGGGAAATACCATGTCGGTATGGATTTCGATGATGGCCATGGTCAGCCTGCGGATGAATTTGACTATAAAGATGTAGATTTCACAAAACCATTACTTGATGGCCCTACTCATCATGGATTCGATGAATTCTTTGGTGTCCCAGGAAATACTGAAGATTCTTTGGATACTGAACCAAGGATCTACATTCGTGATGACAAGTGGAC
>TARA_B110000008_G_scaffold142601_1_pt1 | contig 10686 bp, 8 predicted proteins | sample TARA_B110000008 | Tara Oceans TARA_B110000008 (sample SAMEA4396496) | marine metagenome | biome: Westerlies Biome; feature: [DCM] deep chlorophyll maximum layer (ENVO:01000326); material: water (ENVO:00002006), including particulate matter (ENVO:01000060) such as... | depth 40 m
GCAGCTAGTAATTTAAAAAACTCTGACCCTATCCTTTCTTTAGAAACATTCGAGAGGCCTGACCCGAGCTTTGCGCAGGCAGCCAATCCCTCTGCATCTATTCCGCTTTTTAAACCTCCAAACCAAGCATGAAATCTGAAAAATCTCAATATGCGCAGGTAGTCCTCCTTAATTCGGGTTTGCGCATCCCCAATAAAACAAACACGCTGTTTTTTCACATCTTCTATAATTCCCAACGGATCAATAAGGGTGCCCTGAGAATTTGAATAAAGTGCGTTTATTGTAAAGTCGCGGCGAGCTGCATCTTCTTTTAAAGAAGTGCCAAACTGAACAACCGCGCGCCTGCCGTCTGTTCTGATATCTTTGCGAAAGGTTGTAATTTCAAAATTATGTCTTTCTAGACGAAAAGTAAGAGTTCCGTACGCCTCACCAGTTGAGATTGCCCTCATGTCCATTTCTTTGGCAAGTTTGTGCATATGTTGTGGTGTAGCATCTGTCGCCAGATCGACGTCCGTTGTACCAGCGTTCAGAATAGAGTTTCTCACACATCCGCCTACATAAAGAAGTCGAAAGCTGGCCTTCTCAAAGGCTAAAAACAAAGGTGAAAGGATGTCCTTTTTGAGGTTTCCAGTATTGATCTTCATATTTCGCCTAACTTCATAGCAAAGTTATACAAAATGCAGGCCGTAGCCCCCCATATATAATAAGGCCCGTAAGGCACAGTGTAATAGTTCCGTTTTCTTCCGTTCCAAATACGGTCCTGAATTTGAAAATTTTTAATATTGGTAATGTAGCTTAAAGGAACTTGAAAAATTTCTGTCACCTCATTTGGATCAGCCACACCAGTCCAGCTCCTGTCAATCCATCCAATTATTGGAGTAATTTGGAAACCTGTTACAGTCTCATGTGCTGGTAGTCGCCCTAACACCTCCACAACCTCTGCCTTTAAACCTATTTCTTCTTGTGCTTCTCTCAGTGCCGTTGCATCAATATTGGTATCTTTGTTTTCTCTCTTTCCACCAGGAAAAGAGATTTGACCTGGATGGTTTGATAAATGCGCAGCCCGTTTAGTTAACACAAGATATGTGCCATCAAATTGCCTTATAATAGGCAACAAAACACCAGCTTCTTTGGTTTGGCCACTACTCTTATAATTGCTGGAATTTAGGTCGAAATCCGACGTAGGCTTGGTTAGTTGAGCTATGGCTCGTCGAATATTACTCTTTGAAATTGTGGTCATCTAGCGAACCTGACTCAAACCCGAGCGTGTCTGGGTCAAAAGAATAGTGAGAACCACAAAATTGACAATCAGCAGTTACCTGATTGTCCTCTGTAATCATGTAGCCAATATCTTTTGCAGAATATATTGACAAACTTTGCTTCACGCGCGCTCTTGAACAGGTGCAGCCAAAAATTATTTTTTGAGCATCAAAAACACGTGGTTTTTCTTCATGAAAAAGGAGCTGAATTAGCCGAATGGGGCTTAACGATGGCCCAACAAGCTCCAACTGCTCAGCAGTATCTAATAATAAATTTACTCGGTTCCAATTCTCATTTTCTTCTTCCCCCAAAAGATCTCCAGATTGTAACTTACCATCCATAGATTCTATTTCGTCAATTTCTACATTCTCACCAGCGGTAGGCATATGCTGAAGCATTATGCCCCCCGCTCGCCAGCCATTGGTGCCATCTCTTTCTTGAGAATGGCCAAACGCTAGTAAAAACCGTGACGGCAATTGCTCTGATTGTGCGAAATAGGTCTCTGCACAAGTCGAGAGAGAGCCTCCCGCGATTGGAGTTATTCCTTGGTAAGGCTTGGTATCTCTGCCCTGATCAATTAAAATAGCGAAGTAACCTTTTCCAATTTGCGAAAAACCATCCAAACTTGGTTCAATTTTTTCAGCATTAAAGCTTGCATAGGCACGAACACGAGCCGGCTGGTCATCAACATCAGGACCATAGTAATCCGTAGCTATTAATCGGACCGGACCATCACCTCGCACTTGAAGAGACAGCTTCCATCGAAGCTTCATAGTCTGCCCAATAAGCGTAGTTAACAAAACCATTTCTGCCACCAGCGCTTCAATCATTGGTGGATAATTATGCTGTGATAATACTTCATCTAGAACGTTATCTAATCGGGCCATACGTCCCCTAATGTCAGATAAATCAAGTTGGAAAGGTAATACCGTATCTTTAAAACTTGTTTTTTGAGAGCTTTTCATAATTTTTTTCCATAACTTGGAATTGCCATATCTTGTCCGTATAACCACGTCTAGATACACGCCAGCCATTGGAGATCAGTTTGCAGCGCTTTGATGCCAGCCCCAATCCAATCAGAAAGTATATACCTCGACCAAGTGTTTACGCCATTTTGCCAATGAAAGGTGGCGTTTTGGCGACCTTTCAGGCTGGAATACATAATGAATACCAACTTCCAGGCGGCGGTATAGATCTGGGAGAACAGCCCATTCAGGCATTACATCGCGAAGTTTTAGAGGAAACAGGCTGGCGCATAAACCGCCCCCTTTTATTCTTTCGTTTTAGAAGATTTGTATACATGCCAGAATACGAGCTTTGGGCAGAGAAGATTTGTACTATTTACAAAGCCACACCAGTGGCGCGATGCTCATCTCTTCGGGAAGAAAATCACTATCCAGTCGTTTTAAGCGTACAAAAAGCTATAAAATTGTTAGCTGTATCTGGAGACCGACATGCGGTTTCCTTATTTTTTAAATAATCAAATCAACCATTGTTTCATCATCCGTTATATCCCGAATTGACATGCCCACTTTTTCCAACCTCTCAGATAAACCATGAAAATTCTCTGGTGAAGAGGTTTCAATACCCAAAAGTACTGTTCCAAAATTACGTGCTGATTTTTTCAAATATTCAAATCTTGATATGTCATCATCAGGACCCAACAAACTCAAAAACTCCTTTAGGGCCCCAGGCCTTTGCGGCATACGTAAAATAAAATACTTTTTTACTCCCGAAAACCGTTGGGCACGCTCTTTTACCTCTGGCAATCTTTCGAAATCAAAGTTTCCACCTGAAGAAACACAAACAACTTTCTTACCTTTGATTTTGTGACGAATGTCTTTTAAGGCATCTAAAGCCAACGCCCCAGCAGGCTCCAAAACAATACCTTCAACATTAAGCATTTCTAATATTGTGGTACAAATCCGATCCTCCGGAACTGCTAGAACATGATCTACGTCGATGCCCTTCAGAAACTTAAATGTATGTTTTCCAATTTTTGCTACAGCAGCGCCATCAACAAAAGTATCTATTTTTTTAATCTTGGTAGGTTGGCCGGCGACTAAAGCAGCAACAAGGCTTTTCCCACCTGAGGGCTCCACAAAAAATATTTCTGTTTCCGGTGCCATTTCGCTTAAAAGACGGCGAGCGGACGAAGACAAACCTCCACCGCCTACTGGCACCACAAAAATATCCGGTGCACCACCTAATTGATCTATCATTTCATATGTGACCGTTGCTTGGCCCTCAATTACATCTAGGTCATCAAAGGGCGACAAAAAATGGCCGCCGACCTCACCACAATAAGTCTGGCTGGCAGTCAAAGTATCATCAAAATAGTCACCAACAAGACGAACTTCGACCCATTCTCCACCAAACATTTTGGTCTTACTAATCTTTTGCTGGGGTGTCGTTACTGGCATGAATATAACACCGTTTTTCTTCATATGGCGACATACAAAAGAAACTCCCTGAGCGTGGTTTCCAGCGCTAGCACAAACGAAAATTTGTTTGTCTACTGCCTTGCTCATCGCATTATATGCGCCACGCAATTTGTAAGATCGTACCGGTGATAAATCTTCGCGCTTTAGCCAAATATCAGCCTTGTATAATGCAGACAGATGGTCATTTCGTAACAATGGGGTTTCTGAAAACAGTTCCCTCATGCGCTTTGTTGCAAGGGCAGTTTGATTGGTAAAGTTTGTCATGGGTGTGACTAGTGACCCAAACTATCAAAATGCGCAAGTTATAGCGTGAATGAACGTCTCTAAAAAATACTTGTCGCTTAAACGGATAGCACTCGTTCAAGAACACCTTATGATTATATCTTAAATTAGTCATATAAACTTGCTGACTATTCAAAAAAGATGTACGCCCCCGCTAAATTAACCACAATACATTCGAATTGGACTATTTATGGGAGCACCTGAAAAAATTGTTTTGGCCTATTCAGGTGGATTAGATACATCAATAATCCTAAAGTGGTTACAAACAGAATATCGTTGTGAAGTTGTAACATTTACTGCAGATCTTGGCCAAGGGGAGGAACTCGAACCTGCTCGGATAAAGGCAGAAAAAATGGGCGCGTCTTCCGTCTACATAGAAGACCTAAGAGAAGAGTTTGTTCGTGACTTTGTGTTCCCAATGTTCAGGGCAAATGCATTATATGAAGGCCTTTACCTCTTGGGAACATCTATTGCACGACCCTTAATATCAAAACGACTGGTAGAAATTGCAGCTGTAGAAGGGGCAGATGCCGTAGCACACGGAGCGACAGGTAAAGGTAATGATCAGGTCCGATTTGAGTTAGCCGCCTATGCATTGAACCCAGAAATAAAAGTGATTGCACCCTGGCGTTACTGGGAGTTATCCAGTCGGTCTTCACTAATTGATTTTGCTGAGAAACATCAAATTTCTATAGCAAAAGATAAGAGGGGTGAGGCACCCTTTAGCGTGGATGCAAATTTGCTTCATACATCTTCAGAGGGTAAAATACTCGAAGACCCCTCCAAGGAGGCTCCCCATTACATTTATCAACGAACCGTGAGCCCTGAACTTGCACCAGACGTACCAGAGTATATTGAAATTGGGTTTAGGTCTGGTGATGCAGAATCATTGAATGGCGAAATTATGTCACCAGCCAAAGTTCTAACGGTGCTGAATGACCTAGGGGGCAAACATGGCATTGGAAGACTTGATTTAGTTGAGGGACGATTTGTAGGCATGAAGTCGCGAGGAATATATGAAACTCCAGGTGGCACAATATTGCTTGAGGCCCATCGTGGAATTGAATCAATAACATTAGATCGGGGCGCTGCCCATCTTAAAGATGAGCTAATGCCACGATATGCTGAGCTCATTTATAATGGGTTTTGGTATAGCCCAGAACGAGAAATGCTGCAGGCACTGATTGACAGCTCCCAAGAATACGTGACAGGAACTGTTCGGTTAAAGCTCTATAAGGGTTCTGTAAAAACTGTCAGTCGTTGGTCAGACTACAGCTTGTATTCAGAAGCCCATGTTACTTTTGAGGATGACGCTGGCGCTTATGACCAAAAGGATGCTGCTGGTTTTATACAACTTAACGCCCTGCGATTAAAATTATTAGCGGCCCGAAAACGACGCGGCCCATAGGCTTTAATTTGCATCAGATCAGTCAAGCCTCATTAACATAATCAATATTGTCTGTTGTAATTTAAATTTAGAACTTCAGCTTGATGGCATTAAAATGGTCATACAGTCGATCGGCTAGTCTTAAAATATCAGAAAACTGATTACCCAGGTCCGGAATTGATTGTGTTGGCTTAGAAAAGCCAGTCGATTTGTGTACAGAATCGTACCAATGTGATGCCCACACCCCATCTTCAGCCCGGGGGCCTGCAACCCAGCTCAACATGTCCACATCAAAGTCGATACCAAGCGCCTCACAAAGTGCTGAAAGTGCGGCCTTTGGATTCTCTAAAATGTCATCGCTATCAATCACAATGGGTTTCTGACCAAGCGATAAGCAATGGTCAAAAATATTTTTTTGCTGCTGAAAGCCTAAATCTTTTAGTGATGGGTTTTGTCGTTTCAATGCATAGCTAGAAATGACCTTAGCTGGCCTTCGGATCAAAAAAACATTTTTTTGCCAACCAATCCAGTCTAGTGGAAAACTCGGCAACATATGATGTGTTATAAGTTTCTGATACCAAATTTTATAAGGCCTAGGCACTGGCCCCATCAGTTTGGAACTTATTATATTTGGGTCTTTTGGCTGACTTCTAATAATGGCCTCATTCATGGGGTGTCTAACACCAGAATGGTGCAAGTATGCACCATAATAGGGTTCATCAGAAATTGTGGTATCTTTGCGATTGCCAAACGAATACATCAGCGCTGTAGACAAATTACGAGGTCCAGACCACATCGCTACTCTCATAACTCCAAAACCCTCATCAAAATTTCTTTATCCTTAAAACTAAATTCTAACCTTAAATTATAAGAATTATTACGCTATGATATGAGCTTAGTGTGTTGATGAAAACCGCTCATCGCTCATTATTAAAGTCCAAAACATCCACTAAGCTAGGAATAGCATCCGCGGTTCCTAATTTTGTTACTTTTAAAGCGGCTGCTTTGTTTGCAATGTTTAGTGCAGCCAGTGGATCTTTGCCCTGAGACAAAAGAGCTATAAAGTAGCCACAAAAGGTGTCTCCCGCTCCCGTTGTATCTACCACCTGAACAGGAATACCCTTGACTGTTATTTCAAGCTTTTTTTCAAAATTATGATAAACAGCGCCCTGCGATCCATGAGTAATTAATAAAGCATTTACGCCCAAATTGTTTAAACTCTTTACGTTGAAATGGTTTATTAAAGCAGCTGCCTCAATCTCATTGACACATAGAAAATCAATAAATGGGAGAATATCAGCCACTACCTCTGCATCAAAAGGAGCGGCAGAATAAACCACACGAGCCCCCCGTGATTTCGCGAGTTCTGCTGCCAGCCGTTGTTGAGAAGTTTCATTTTGTAAAACAAGCCAGTCAGTCGCCGAAATAGTGGCTAGCCAAAGCTGAACCTGATCAGAATCTATCAGGCGGTTTGCCCCTGGGAAAATAGTAATCGCATTCTCTCCATCATCTGCGATTGTTATAATCGCGTGACCCGAAGGACCTGAAAGACTTACAATCCGAGCAGTATCAACACCTGCTGAGCTGAGCTTCTCAACCATCCACTCACCGTCCTCGCCTACGGCGCCCAGATGGCGAACGCTTGAGCCAGCATTTTTCATTGCAACAGATTGGTTTACACCCTTGCCACCCAAACCGCGCTCAACCCTTGTCGCTGCTAGAGTTTCTCCTGGCCTGGGAATATGGCTTACATTGTAAAAATAATCAGCATTAATGGATCCAATATTATAGATCATCAACGAATGTTGCAGGCTGCAATAACGGCCATGTTTAAAATATCGCTCACCGCCGAAACTGTTGAGCAAATTTGAATTGGTTTATCAATACCAGTAAGAATTGGGCCAATGACAGTTGCTCCACCCATTTCCTGCAAAAGCTTTACTGAAATAGAGGCCGAGTGGCGAGCAGGTACAACGAGCACATTTGCTGGTCCCGAAAGGCGAGAAAATGGGTACTTTTTCATTTCATCAACATTAAGAGCTACGTCTACTGCCATCTCACCCTCGAACTCAAAATCAACGCCACGCTGCCCCAAAACCTCAGGCGCTATCCTCATTTTTTCTGCACGTTCGGAAACAGGATATCCAAAGGTTGAAAAACTCACAAAAGCCACCCTTGGCTCCAAACCTAAAACACGTGCCACCCCAGCACCACGCTCTGCGATATCAGCTAAATCATTCTCATTTGGCCACTCATGCACTAATGTATCCGATATCAAAATAATTTTTCCTTTTGATAAAACAGCAGTTACACCAACGGCTCCATCGTGAGGCCCAACATCATAAACATGATTTATTAAATCAAGCACATATGCTGATTTTCTAGTAACCCCTGTTACCAACCCATCTCCATGGCCATGTGCAAGCATCAAGGAACCAAACACATGTCGATCCCTCCCAGCGAGCCGTTGTACATCTGTTAGATCAAAGCCTTTGCGATGAAGGCGGCCATAAAGATATTCTTTGTAAGTGTCTAAGTGAGGGGTCGTTGCAGCATTGGCAATCTCAATCTCATCCAGCGCATCACTAAGCCCCGCTTTTTCTAATCTTGAGCGCACCACACTCTCACGACCAACAACAATCGATTTTCCAAAACCCTCCCGTTGATACATGATAGCTGCACGCAGGACTCGCTCATCGTGACCTTCGGCAAATATCATACGCGCCTGTGCGGAACGTGCACGAGCATTAATGCCACGTAAAATACTAGCAGTTGGATCCATGCGAGTTTTTAGTGAAAGCTGGTAGCCCTCCATATCAACTATTGGTCGACGAGCAGCCCCCGTAGTCATTCCAGCCTGCGCAACCGCAGGAGGGATGCGGTATATTAGCCTGGGGTCAAACGGCGTTGGGATAATATAATCTCGTCCAAAGCTTAACTTCTTTCCATAAGCCAATGCGACCTCATCTGGAACATCCTCCCGAGCCAACTCCGCCAATGCGTGTGCACAAGAAATTTTCATTTCATCGTTAATAGCTCTCGCATGAATGTCCAATGCACCTCTAAATAAGTAGGGAAACCCCAGAACATTATTTACCTGGTTTGGATAGTCCGAACGGCCTGTGGCAATAATTGCATCGGCTCGAACTTCATGGGCTTCTTCTGGTGTGATTTCAGGGTCTGGGTTCGCCATGGCAAAAATTACTGGCTTTTCTGCCATCTGTTGAACCATTTCTTGAGTAACAGCACCTTTGACCGAAACCCCTAAAAATACATCCGCACCAACCATTGCATCATTTAATGAACGCATTTTTGTATCAATAGCGTGCGCAGATTTCCACTGGTTCATACCTTCTTTGCGGCCCTGATATATCACACCCTTTGTATCGCAAACGACACAGTTATTGTGTTTTGCACCCATTGATTTCAGCAATTCGATACAGGCTATTCCGGCCGCACCAGCGCCGTTCAGCACAATCTTAACATCCTGAATTTTCTTGTTAGACAAATGCAAAGCATTTATTAGGCCAGCGGCACAAATCACAGCTGTTCCGTGCTGATCATCATGAAAAACTGGTATGTCCATTGATTCTTTTAATGCTTGCTCAATAATAAAACACTCTGGCGCCTTGATGTCCTCAAGGTTAATTCCACCAAAAGTTGGTCCCATCAGTCTTACTGCTTTAATGAACTCGTCTGGGTCTTCTGTATCAAGTTCAATGTCAATTGAGTTCACATCAGCAAAGCGTTTAAATAAGACTGCCTTGCCCTCCATAACAGGCTTGCTTCCTAGTGCGCCAAGGCTGCCGAGGCCTAATACTGCAGTCCCGTTTGAAATAACTGCTACTAAATTACCCTTGTTCGTGTAGTCATAAGCTAATTCAGGGTTTTCAGAAATCTTTAAACAAGGGACGGCTACACCTGGTGAGTAAGCGAGCGATAGGTCCCTTTGAGTTGTCATAGGAACAGTAGCATTAATCTCAAATTTTCCTGGTGTTGGCTTCAAATGAAATGCTAGAGCATCTGCATCAGTTAGCTTGCTGTTTGCCATTTTACCACTCCTTATTCACTTAACCTTTTACTCGCCTAGCAATCCAACGACAACCGCTTCCTTTTGCTGCTATCTTTGCTTAAACTCATTCTGGTGCGGAGGTGTTTCTTGAAAAAACCAGAGTATTCCATAACGCCAATGATGGCACAGTTTTCTGAAATAAAGAAAGAGTACCCTCTTGCATTACTTTTTTATCGAATGGGTGATTTCTATGAATTATTCTTTGATGATGCTGTTATGGCCTCACAGGCACTAGATATCGCACTAACACAGCGCGGCAAGCATTTAGGTGAAAATATACCTATGTGTGGTGTACCCGCACACGCCTCTGAAGGATATCTTTTAAAATTAATCAAAAAGGGCTTCAGGGTTGCTGTTTGCGAGCAACTGGAAGATCCAAAAGAGGCCAAAAAAAGAGGCTCAAAATCCGTTGTAAAGCGTGGCGTTGTCCGCTTGGTTACCCCAGGAACTTTAACAGAAGATAACCTACTTAACCCTAGGAAGAGTAATTTTTTGATGGCTTTTGCGAGCGTTCGAAACGAGTGTTGCCTTGCTTGGGTTGATATATCGACTGGTGACTTGCGTTACAGAAATTGTCCGTTACCGCATTTAGGGCCAGAACTGGCTCGGCTTTCTCCCGCTGAGGTGATTATTTCTGAAGAAACTGCGAGTGAAATTCATGAGGTTTTTTCCGAATCAGGAACATCTTTAACAAAACTTTCTCAAAACACTTTTGACAGCGATGCTGGTACAAAAAAGCTTTTAAATACATATGGTGAGGCAGAAATCGAGGCTTTAAAAAGCCTAACCCGCGCAAATACGGCGGCACTTGGCGCTTTAATTGAGTATTTAAACACCACTCAGAAAGGACAAATGCCTCTGTTACAATTTCCCATTGGCGAGTCACCAAATGATTATGTCTCAATAGACACCGCAACTCGCCGAAATCTTGAAATCACAGAGACTTTAAATGGCGAACACCAAGGCTCTTTATTGTCCGTCGTGGATAATACAATTACTGCGGCAGGGGCCCGACTTTTATACCAAAGAATCACAACACCCTCCCAGCACATTAAAACGATTTCTGATAGGGCCGAAACTGTTCAGTTTTTTTGTGAAAACAGTGTCATGCGTACAGAGTTGCGGACAATCCTAAAGCACCTACCAGACACTGAGCGCGCACTGAGCCGTTTAGCACTTGGGCGCGGTGGACCACGTGATTTATTAGCGCTCGTCAATGGTGCCACACAAGCAAAAAGAGT
>TARA_B110000008_G_scaffold7129_1_pt1 | contig 10680 bp, 9 predicted proteins | sample TARA_B110000008 | Tara Oceans TARA_B110000008 (sample SAMEA4396496) | marine metagenome | biome: Westerlies Biome; feature: [DCM] deep chlorophyll maximum layer (ENVO:01000326); material: water (ENVO:00002006), including particulate matter (ENVO:01000060) such as... | depth 40 m
GCACACGCCGGCGAAGACGACACCCTGGGTGTGGGATGGGATAGGACGGAGTTGGAGGGTCAGACGCGAGGGAGACTCCGAGGTGGGACTCGATTCAGTTGGCAATCGTGATTTTTCGTTCGGGGATTCGGGCGTTCTTCTTGGGCGGTTCGCACCTGCACGCCCTCGCCCAGCTTGCCGCCGATCTCGTAGTCATCCTCAACTTTGCGGTCGAAGACGATCTCCACGGAGGCGGGCGGCTGTACAGCCGCCGGCTGCGACAGGCAACCCCCCATCCCGCAAAGCGCGGGTCGTTGTGCATTTTTCGTTTGTTGGGTTGGTGCAGATGATGAGTCACCGGGAAAGTGCAACCGACCACACATCATGAGTCAATAGAGCTTCATTTTCCCCACTTGGTCGGCAGCCAAAGATTGAAGGGACCCCAGTTTTGACGGCGTTGAACTGTCGGTCGTTTATGAGTCACCTCGATCTGCCAGACATCGGAGCGGTGGGCGAGAGGAGGCGGCCCGACTCGGAGTGTTTTGGGACGATGGGCGACGTGCCGCGGCCCCGGGGCATCCTGAAGAAGGGTCGGTTCTCTCAGGACGGGCCCGCGGTGGGATCGGAGGGCGGTGGGGACGACTCGACCGACACGGGAAACGGCCGAGACAGTTTGAGCCCCCCGTCATCGGGCGCGGTAGTACAGCGGCCGGAGGGTGTGCACGGGGCGTTATTAGAACGCAATCTCGCGGCCGCGGATGTATCGGAAGGGATGATGGACGACGGCGCGTCGTGCCCGCGATACTTCGGCTCTCAGGCCGTACGGGAGAGCATAGCGGGGCACGTCGGGTCGGTCTCGAAGACCTCGCAGGAGGTGCTCGAGCTTCGCCGGCAGTTCACGGGACTGGCCGCGGCGTACGACGACGACACCGGCAGCGACAGCGGTAGCGACGCCGCGAAGGAGTCGCTCGAGGAAGGACGCGTGCACCGCGGCGAGCAGGGCGCGCTGGCGATGCTCTCGCCCGTGCACCCCAAGATGCAAGACGCCCTGGGGGAGAAAAAGAACCGCCCGGACGACGAAGACGAACCATCGACGCGGCCGCCGCCCCCGCCGCCCTTGGCCGCCGCGGCAGGTGCGGTCAGTAGCAGCAGGCGCAGCGACGGGGGCTCGCGGGGTTCGAGCGCACGCGGGCTCAGCCGGTTCTCCCGAGACCTGGACTTGGACGCGATGGATGCAAAAGACTTCGCCGACGCCGTCGACGCTTCGTCGCGGGAAGCCGGCGGCGGGCGCGAACCGTCCCCGCTGCCGACCCCCGAGGTCTCCAAGCACGGCACAAACGAGGCGTGGCTGTTCATCAAGGACCAGCAACGAGAGACGGCTGGGGCGCCGCTGAGGCTCATGAATAGCGGGCTGTCGGCGCCGGAGTCAGACGGCGGGTCCACCTCGGGTCCTTCCAACTCTCGCGGCGGCAGCGGGCGACGAAGCGGCAGCATGCACCGGTCCGCGTCCGTGGTTTCCTTCCGCGGGGATGACGGGAGCGAGGGGTCCCTGCACGACGTGCACTGCATCGGGAGCGTCAACGAACTCAAGAAGGAGAAGAAAGGGAAGAGGAGCTCGACGTTCAAGTGGCTGAAGAAGGAGGCTTCGGCTCTCGCGTACGAGTACGGTCTTAAAAAGAAGCAGGGCACCTGTCTGGACGTGGACAAGAAGCTGAAGGAGAGCAGGCGGAACATGGTGGACAACCTGGACGACACGAGCGTGCACAACGCCGGACGGCGGGCGTGGGAGACGAGGGACGTGAGCCTCCGGGGCGGGGGTGAATTTTTTCAAACTTCGGCGACGATGCGGCGGTCCGCGTCGACGCCCAAGCTGCACGGGATGGTGGGGGTCGGCGACACGGACGACGACCGGGGCTCGCCGATGTCGTTACCCGACGGGTTGGAGCGTTTCACCCGGGAAGATTAACATTAGCAGGACGGTCATATTAGGCCGGCGACGGACTCGAGTAGTATGTAAAAGTTATTCAGCCACAAGTTGAAGGATATAATTACAGTCGCCGATCTGGGTCGGCGCATCCCCATGGCGACCGTGACCGCCGCCCGCGTCGCGGCGACCGCGATGAGCGTGAGAACCGACGGTCCCGCGCCTCACGGTCGCGTCGTCGGTCCTTCGCGGACGGTCCGCGCGCGTCCCCGCCGGGCGCTCGCCGAGGAACGTGACGTGTCTCCCTCGGCCTCCCGTCCTGGCGATCGACCGCGCACCCTCGGTTGGGGCCGCAAGCGCGGCGCGGTGGGACCCGACGAGGCGCTCCTGGAGGACCCGGACACCCACGGGTACTGCGTGTACTCCCACGCGGACTGGTCGTACGCGTACAAGTCCGTGGCTGGCGAGTTCGACAGCGTCCGGGACGGTGGAAACGTGGAGGGTACGATCCCGGCCGAGCTCATCGGCGGCGTCCTCTACCGCAACGGCCCGGGATTATTCGAGCGCGGGGGCAGGGAGTACAACCACATGCTCGACGGCGACGGGTACGTCCTCCGGTTCGAGTTCGTTGACGCCCGCACCGCACGGTTCGCCAGCAAGTTTGTACGCACGGAGGAGTTTGCCGCCGAGGAGTCCGCGGAAGACGTGCTGTATCGCGGAACCTTCGGGACGATGCGCACCGGCGGCCCTTTACGCAACGCGCTCGATTTACACCAGAAGAACCTGGCCAACACGAACATATTGGCGTGGGGAGGTAAGGTGTACGCCCTGTACGAGGCTGGCCGGCCCGTGGAGTTGGACCCGGAGACGCTCGAGACCATCGGGGAGGATGACCTCGACGGGCGCGTGAACAAAGGCATGTTCGTCTCCGTCGGCGCGGGCAAGAAGGTGGAGTCGGCGCTGGGCATCGGCGGCAAGGCGTTCACCGCGCACCCCCACGTGGATCCAAACACGGGGCGGGTCGTCGCCTGGGGCTGGACCAGCGCCGTGGCGGCCAGGTCCGTGGATGCTACTTTTTGGGAATGGGACGGCGACTGGCGCGAGGTCGCTTCGACGGAGTACTCGATGTCCGGGTGCGAAGCCGCGCCGCACGACTTCGCCGTGACCAACTCGTGGTACGTCATGGTCCAGAACTGCCTCAGGGTGGACCCGCTGATGTACCTCGCGGGGGTGAAGGGCGCGGGCGAGTGCCTGGTTTCGCAGCCGGAGGACCCGGTGACGGTGCATCTGATCCCGCGCCGCGACGCGGGCTTCGACGGCGGTGCGGATCGATCAGGGAGGACGGCTGTGCGCGCGGCGGGGCCCAAGGAGTCCTTCGAGATCCACGTGGCGTTCGCGCACGATGGCCCGCCCATCTCCGAGGGGGACGAGTCGATTGGCGACGGCGCGATGAGCGAGTGGGTCACTTTTTACACGGCGGGGTGGTGAGTTTTCTTTTCATTTCCGTACTGTATGGGCAATTAGTTGACTGACGCCGTGTTTGTTTAATAACTCTACAGGGAAAAATTATCCCCCGGATCGTTTCTCGGGGAGTGGAGCGCGTCCGCAGGCTGGGACTTTGACATCGCCACCGCGCTGTCCCCGGACTTCAACAACATACCGAGGACGCTGCTGTGGAGGTATACGGTGCACGCGGTCACCGGGAAGGTTCGCCGCGAACCAGCGCCGGGGTGCGAGGACCTATGCGTAGACCACCCTCACGTCAACCCGCTGTTCGAGGTAAGTTTATTTTAATTATCGTATGGGCAATTAGATTGACGTCACCGGTTTTGTTCACAGGGCCGGCGCGAGTGCCGCTACGTGTACGCGTCCATCTCCAACGAGGTTCGATGCAGCGGTCCGCCGTTGGGGTACGTGCGCATCGATTTGCGCACGGGCATGACGCAGAAGTGGTGGGCCGGAAACAGGACTTTCTGCGAGGAGTGTGTGTTGGTTCCCAAGGCCGGAAGTGACGGGGGCGCCGGGACGGATGACCGGTGCTGGGTGCTGGGCATGTGCGTCTCGCACGACGCTACGGGCGCGGGACGGAGCTCCCTGGTGGTGTTGGACGGCGAGGACCTTGGTAAAGGGCCGGTGGCGAGGGTGTGGCTGGATAATCAGATTCCCCACGGGCTTCACGGCATGTTCGTGCCGGCGTAGGCGTGACCGTCTTGTTGTCAAATCAGCTGTTCTCATGTCAGTTATTTCATCCAGTCAGCCAATTTTTTTTCTTGGGGGAACCAAAGTTGGTCGTCGCGAACATGCCCGCCTCGACCCGGGGCTCTCGAGGCGCCGCCCCAAAGGCGAAGGCCACGAAGGTCAAGGCCATTGCTAAGACCAAGGCCAAGCCCGCGGCAAAGAAGCCCGCGGCGAAGAAGCCCGCGGCCAAGCCAAAGAAGGTGCGCGCGCGCAAATTGGAAAGAATGCACCCCAACAGTGAGACGGTGAGACGTACTCTTGGTCTGTCTCCGCAGGTGCCCGCGAAGAGGGGACCGGGCAGGCCGCGCAAGGATGCCTCGGCGCCGAAACCCGCGCCCAAGAAGGCCCCTGCGAAGAAAGCCCCGCCCAAGAAGAAGCCAGCGCCCCCGAAGAAGAAGCCCGCCGCGGAGCCCGCGAAAAAGCCAAATGCTGCCGTTAAGAGGCGCGCGGCGTGGGAGCCCGGCGAGGACTCCGAAGACGACAGCCTGGACGATAGCCTCGATACGCTGAAGGAGAAGACCCCGCCGCTCGTGCCGCAGGTCACGTGGACCATCTCCATGGCGACGCCCATGGGTACCCTGCCGGTGGCCGTGACGGTGAGTCCTCCAGATCCCGGGGTGCCCAACATTTCATTTCGCCAGACATTTCATTTCACCCTTCCCCACATCTTCTCACCCTTACCCACCCGTATCCCCTCCACGCGACGCAGTCGTTGGTCACGGTCGCGGACATCAAGCAGCTCGTCACGGAGAAGACCGGCGGACGGCTTCCCCCGGACCGCCAGATCGTCAAGCTCAACGACAGGCTCATCGACGATTTCGGCGCCACAGCGGTGCTCGCCAACCACGGCTTGCGGGATAAGTCGATGCTCACGCTCTCGTTCACTAAGCCCGCGGCTAAATCTCCGGGCGGTGGCGTGGACAGGAACCGCGATCACTCCAGGGCGCTCGTGACGGTGCCGAGCCCGCCGAAGGAGCGCAGGACGGGTCCGCAGCCCGACAGCGTGACCCGCCGCGTGGGCCCGCGCGCCGTGGATATAACCAAGGCCCAGAACAAGTGGACGCGGGAGGAGAGCGAGCTCGTCGTCGAGGGCGTCGCTCGGTACGGGTACGGGCTGTGGGCGAAGATACAGAAGGAGCTGTTCGCGGATTCCAAGCGCACGTCCGTGGATGTCAAGGACAAGTGGCGAAATCTGGTCAAGGCTGCGGACAAGCCGGATGACTTCAAGTTTCGCTCTGCCACCATGGACGACGTTTTACGCGAGATGATTCACGAGGCGAAGGCCAAGGCTGACGAGATGCAGGATACGAAGATCGCGGAGGAGCAAAAGAGGCAGGAGATGATCAGGATTCGCCAAATCGCGTGACGAGCCGGCGGCTCGTAAAAGTTACCAAAACGAATTGTTGTAAATGAATCGAAACAAATAATACGTCACGCGAGTATCCCACACGCGCGGACTCGACGTCTGTGCACGGACGAGTGAAGGACACCTCACTCGTCGAACACCTTGCACTCCTCCGCGTTTGGGTCATCGTTGCACATTTTGTCCATCTGATCCACGTTCAATCCGGAGCCGCCGGCGGTGGCGTTCTCCATCCAGGCCATCCTGGCGCCGGGGACCTGCTTGTCGATGTCGATCCACGCCTGGCGGCCGGCGTCGGCGTCCTTAGCCTCGAGCGCGGCGGCCGCCTCGCACTGTTTCTTCATGTAGGTGCTCATGCCGGACCACACGCTGGCGCGCACGACGAGCGATTTGCCTCGCGGGCGCATGGGCTGGGCCACGGAGCGTTTGGCGACGCGGGCGACGTTGGCGACGCGCGCCTTGGCGGAGAGGGTGGTGGCGGAGGCGGAGATGGTGAAAGACATGGCCGCTGGTGGGTGAATTCGAGCCGATACTGCGGTCGAGCGGGTGCGTGGGCGCGCTTGGCGTGATGTGCGATGCTATGACAAACAATCCGAGGAAATATCTCGTTGCTGAGGTTGGCGTTTTTTAGATTCGGCAAATACAACAGCCGAGCAGTCAGAAAATGGAAATAGGCAATTATTACGTGAACGCCATGTCATGATACTGGGATCGCATACGGATCTGCTCTATTTCATCAGATCTTTTACTTTTCGGCGGCTTTTACTTTTCGGCGCGTCGTCGATCTTTCACAGCGGTCGCCTCGCAACATCTTCAATTGTCCTCGGCGTCGCGACTCCCCGAGCGGCAGTACCCGGTACCCGCCTGCTTCGAGTCCATCATGGCGAACATTCAGGTGGACGATATCCTCGCGGGGACACCCGCGGTGCAGTGCAAGACCAAGGTGCGCGCCCCTTCCGCCCGCGACGTCCGCGATCCGACCTCTCGATTCCCCACGCGTCTCTCGCTGATTATGGAATTCCATCTCTCCCGCGCAGATTGTGTGCACGCTCGGCCCGAAGAGCGCGGAGCTCTCCATCATGGAGGACCTGCTCCGCGCGGGTATGTCCGTCGCGCGCTTCAACTTCTCGCACGGCTCCCACGAGTACCACCAGGGCACCCTGAACACGCTGCGTCAGGCGATGCTCACCACCAGGCTGATGTGCGCGGTGCTTTTGGACACCAAAGGACCCGAGATCCGCACGGGCATGCTCAAGGGGGGCAAGCCCGTCCTGATGGAGGCTGGGCGCGAGGTGACCATCCACACCGACTACACCCTGCACGGAGACGAGCACAACATCGCGATGAGCTACAAGAAGCTGCCCAGCGACGTCGTGCCGGGCGCGGAGGTGAGCCACCGCACGAATCCCGCCCCGAATCCACTCCCGCGCCGTCCTTGTTAACCGAAAACATCGCACACGCTGACCCACTCAACCCCTCGTTCACATCGAATCCAAAGATCCTCATCGGAGACGGCAGCATCGTCATGACCGTGCTGTCCTGCCACCCCGAGAACGGCACCGTGAAGTGCAGGTGCGCCAACACCGCCATGCTCGGCGAGCGCAAGAACGTCAACCTCCCCGGCGTCGTGGTCGATCTTCCCACCATCACGGAGAAGGACAGCGACGACATCCTGGGCTGGGGCGTGCCCAACGGCATCGATTTCATCGCCGCGTCCTTCGTGCGCAAGGGTAGCGACGTGAGGTACATACGGGAGGTCCTCGGCGAGGCGGGTAAGTCCATCAAGATCATCTCCAAGGTTGAGAACCAGGAGGGCCTCGTGAATTTTGACGACATCCTGGAGGAGAGCGACGGCGTGATGGTCGCGCGCGGCGACCTCGGCATGGAGATCCCGACCGAGAAGATCTTCCTCGCGCAGAAGCTCATGATCGAAAAGTGCAACGCCGCGGGTAAGCCCGTGGTGACGGCGACGCAGATGCTCGAGTCGATGGTGAAAAACCCCCGCCCAACCCGGGCGGAGGCCACCGACGTGGCAAACGCGGTCCTCGACGGCACCGACTGCGTGATGCTCTCCGGTGAGACGGCCGCGGGCGCGTTTCCGGTGGACGCGGTGCGTGTGATGAGCAAGATCTGTCGCGAGGCGGAGGTGAGCATCGACCACTACCAGCTCTTCAAGAGTATCCTCGCGCAGGTGCCCATACCCATGGCGCCGCTGGAGTCGCTCGCGTCGTCGGCTGTGCGGACGGCGCAGAAGGTACGGGCCGCGCTCATCGTGGTGCTGACCCACGGCGGAAGCACCGCGCGTTTGGTGGCGAAGTACCGCCCGGCGGTGCCCGTGCTGACCGTGTTCGTGCCCACGCTCACCACGGACTCGCTCACGTGGCAGTGCAGCGGCGAGTCACCCGCGAGGCAGGCGAACCTCACCCGCGGCTTGATCCCGCTGCTAGCGGAGGGTAGCGCGAGGGCGACGGACACGGACACGACGGACGAGATTCTCCACGCGGCGATCGATCACGCCAAGGCGGCGGGGTACTGCGCCAGCGGGGAGTGCGTCGTCGCCCTGCACCGCATCGGGAACGCGTCGGTGATTAAGATTGTCAACATCCCGTGATCGGGGCGCCGCTAGTTTTCCAACATTTTCTGTTATTCTATTGTAGGTTCATCGCTTCGTCTTCCGGGTCATCGTCGAGGCGTAAGGCGACGCGGGCATCAGCTTGATCGGGTCCACCTTGGGCTTACTCCGCCCGCTGCCGCCCTCGCTCGGCCGCAGAGTCTTTTGCTTCGCGTTCGATTGCGCCGCCTCGTTCTCCTTCGCGACGCCCGGCTTCGACCGGGGCTGCGGCTGCGCCTTGCCCTTGACCGGGTCGCTCCTCGTGGGAGACGACGGCGGAGTCAGGCCCGAGCCCCACGCCTTGGGGTGCGTCACCGCGGGCGCTCGGGGCGGGGACTTGAGCGCGGCGTCGACCCTCGGGGGCGGCCTCTGCCTCGCGGGGGAGACCTCAGCCGGCCTCGGCTGGTTCGGCTTCGGAGCCGGCTCGGCGGCTGGCTCGGCGGCGGGCTTCGGCCTGGACCGCGCGGGGGACACCAGCGCATCCATCGTCGCGGGTTTCACCGGTCCCCTCGTCGACCGCACCGGCGCCGCGGGCTTCGACGTGACGGGCTGGAGGGGCTTCTTGGCCTGGAGGGGCTTCTTGGCCGCCGCCGCCGGTTTCTTCTCCCTCTTTTTCGCCAGCTCCAGAGCCTTCTTCTCATTCTCCAGAGCCTTCTTCCCCTGCGGAAACCTCTCCAGCGCGACCCGCACCCGCACCATCACCTTGTTCAGCTCGCCCGGCGCGAACGCCTTCCCGTAACGCTCCGCGAACGACACCGGGTCCCACCGCGCCGTCGTCTCCTTCCCCTTCTTCGCGGCGACGAGCGACGATAGAGTCTCGCCGTCGGGAACCGGCGCCGCCGCGGCGACGAGCGCGATGGCGTCGCCCGCAACCTTCGACGCGATCTCCGCCTCGGACACGAACGTCGCCCACGCGGCGTCGTGTTCCTCGAAGACTCGGGCGCGCCGTTCGCGGAGGACCCGCTCTTTTTCCAGATCGATCAGGGACTGGGCAGCCTCCGGGTCGCCGCCGTCCGCGGCGACGCGGAACCAACGAGCGGCTTCATCCATGTCCCGCGTGCGTTCATCGCCGCCCACGCCGTCCCTGTGCATGCGACCGAGCGCGGTGGCCGCGTCCGTGACGCCCAGCTCTACCGCCTTCTCGTACCAACGTTTCGCGGCGGCCACGTCCTTTCGAACCCCGCGCGGGGGCTGGAAAGGCGGCGCGCCCACGTGGAGCAGAGCGGCGAGTTCCGCCGCCGCCGCGGGGTGACCCGCAGCGGCAGCCTTTCCGAACCATTCAGCCGCCCTACCGGCGCTCGCGCCGCCTTTGGTGCCGTTACCTTGGAGCCACGCGCATCCCAGGTGGTACGCCGCCTCGGTGACCCCTGCCTCCGCCGCTTGCGTGTAGGCCTCCACCGCCGTCGATCGCTTGGGTCCGCCTATGATGCCGAGGCCGTTCATGAGGCAGTGCCCGAGGTCGAGTGCGGCGCCCGCGTGGCCTCGCTCGGCGGCGAACCTGAAGGCCTCCGCCGCGTTCCCGAAGTCCTTCTCCGCGCCCGTTCCCGTGGCGCAGCAGACACCCCACCTGTACGAGCACTCCAGCGAGCCGGCTTCCGCGCCGCGTCGGAACCAGTACGCACCTTCCCTCGGATCCTTTGCGGTGCCGCAGTTGCCGTTCATGTGTATCTCACCGAGCAGCTCCATCGCCTCCGTGTCCTCCTCCGCCACGACTTCGTAGCACTCCATGGCTTTCTTCTCGTCCTTTGGGACGCCGTGGCCCTCGCGGTAGCAGGTGGCCATGTTGACGAACGCGAGGGTATAACCGGCTCGGCTGGAACGCTCGAACCACTTGAAGGCGGTGGGATAGTCGCGGGGAAGCTCGACGCCCTGGTAGTAGGTGGCGCCCAGGTCGCTCATCGCCTTCGCATCGCCAAGCTCAGCCTTCTCGCGCAGTGCCCTCACCGCATGACGCCTGATTATCAGTAAGGGGAGGGTGAGTCGGAGGCGTCTTGAAGGGACGTCGCACGCCGCGCGATCGGGCAAAACTTTGAAAAAGTCAAATACTTGGATAGATAACGGTGGGGGTGAGAAGGGGCTGGGAACGCACGTTGGTGCGGCCTGGTCCGCCACGGTGATGGCCAACACGCTATTCTTCCTCTCTAGCGGCATGGTGACCGATACGGCGGTCCTCACTCCTTAGGTCCGCCGGATGTGCCCGTGTGTTCTACCGTCTGTCTGTTATTTTTCCGCGTGCATTTGGACCTTTCGGGCGAGTCTGAGGTCAGCCGAAGCTTCGGGACTCTTCGGCCGCTGATTTGTGGGTCGTCCACGGGGCAAAGAAAAAGTGAGTTTGGTGTTCCAATTCGATAATTAGAACCTGACTCAAACGCCATATGAAACCAAAAAAATTGTAACTTTTTGGCAAGCATCGGTGCTCGACTTCAGCCATCCCCGACGCCTCCACATTGCATGGATCGATGTGAAACTTCGTCAGGGCGTAGCTGACACCATGAGGCGTCGCCCTATGCAAAAAAAAGTAAAAACCTTCCACCACAGGGGATTCCCGGGCGATTCCTCAGCCTA
>TARA_B110000008_G_scaffold82004_1_pt1 | contig 10625 bp, 8 predicted proteins | sample TARA_B110000008 | Tara Oceans TARA_B110000008 (sample SAMEA4396496) | marine metagenome | biome: Westerlies Biome; feature: [DCM] deep chlorophyll maximum layer (ENVO:01000326); material: water (ENVO:00002006), including particulate matter (ENVO:01000060) such as... | depth 40 m
TGGAATTATCAAAAATCTGATACTTACGGCAATTTAAAAGCTATGGACTGGTATTCAAAAAATGATTTAACGGTGATGGGAGCTACAGCTGGTCAGACGAGATGGACATTAATGCCACAAAACCAAAGTAATATTTCTCAAATAAAATCTTTTGCATCTAGTTCCATTGATAAAGAATTGGATGGACTATTGTTGACCTTGTGGGACGATGATTCTCCTCATTTTGAACTTTACAAAAGAGGAATTGCAGCTTTTGCACAATATAGCTGGTCCGGAAATAGTTTACCAATTGAAGAATTTAAAAAATTATTTAGATTTAAAAATTTTGGATCTCAATTTGTAGGTGATAAATACGCCTTTATAGATTTACTCGAAAAACCAGTGGGAATGTGGCTTAATATGCTGCATTCAGAAAACGGATGGAGATCCGGACTTTCCAAAAATCAAAACCCATTAGAATCTGATATAATTGACCTGCCTGATTTAGATAAAAAAGGAGAATGGTCTAAGAAACACGAAGCAAGAATTAATGATGCTAGAAGATCTTTAGAGATTTCACTTAAAGTAGAAACTAATATTAATAATCTTATTTTAAGTCAATCTAAAAATTTATATCTATTACAGATATACAGTCAGGTGAATGAGCTTATTAAGTTTTCTTCTAATGCGATATTAAAATTAGAAAAAGTTGATCTTGAAGGAGATTTAAAACATATAATAAATCTTGAAAATGAATATAACAGGATGAGAGAAAAGTTTGAAAAAGTTTATTCTAGAACCAGAATTTTGAACAAACCTAAAGACTATATTTTAGATCAGGATCATCATCATCATCCCGCTAATCAAACTATAAATTTTGATTGGCAGTTTTTATCTGAAATAATGCTATTAAAAAAAATAAAAGAAACATATAAAATCTAATTATGAAAAATTCAGAATGATATAATTAAACCGAAATACTGTTTTTTGATATCTAAATAAATAGCTTTTATGAAAAAATTAATTTACCTAACAACTCTTTTTATATTCATCGCTTTAAACGGTCAAGAAAAGTTTGTTCCATTTTTTATAAATGGTGAAGCTCAAGTAGTGGACTCATTCAAAGACGAAACTAAGTGGATACGTCATGATCTTTGGGTTGAAACATCTTTTGATTCTGATGATGATGGAAAAATTGATCGAATGCATGTAGACGTTACTCGACCTGCTCAAACAGAAAATGGATTAAAACTTCCGGTTGTTTACGAATCTAGCCCATACTATGCTGGTACTGCTGGACTTGCAAAAGACTTATTTTGGGATGTAAAACATGAGTTAGGTCAGCAGCCTAAGCCTAGAGAACATATAGAGGTAATTAGAAAAGGTAAACGTCCAATTATATCAAATTCACAAATAAGAACCTGGGTTCCCAGAGGTTTTGCAGTTGTTCACTCTTCATCTCCGGGCACAGGTTTATCAGATGGTGCTCCTACTGTAGGAGGAATAAATGAATCACTGGCTCCAAAGGCAGTAATAGATTGGTTAAATGGAAGGGCAAGGGGATACACTTCCAGAGAAGGAACTAAAGAGGTAGTTGCTTACTGGTCTACTGGAAAAGTAGGAATGACAGGGACTTCTTATAATGGAACCTTACCATTAGCAGCAGCTACAACTGGAGTGGAAGGATTAGAGGCTATCATTCCTATTGCACCGAATACATCATATTATCATTATTATAGATCTAATGGTTTGGTTCGATCACCTGGAGGTTATTTGGGTGAAGATATAGATGTTTTATATGATTTTATTCACAGTGGAAAAGAAGAAAATAGGGCTCGAAATAATAGTGTGATAAGGGATACTGAAATGATTAATGGGATGGATAGAATAACAGGAGATTATAATGATTTTTGGGAGGGTAGAGATTATCTAAATCAAATGAAACCTATGAAAGCAGCATTGTTAATGGCCCATGGATTTAATGATTGGAATGTTATGCCTGAACATAGTTATCGTATCTCTAAAAAAGCAATTGAAATGGGAATTCCAACACAAATATATTATCATCAAGATGGACATGGCGGTCCACCGCCACTAAAAATGATGAATAGGTGGTTTACTCGCTACTTATTTGGGATAGAAAATGGAGTTGAAAAAGACCCTAAAGCCTGGATAGTTAGAGAATATAATTCCCAACAAAAACCGACCCCTTATCTAGCATATCCTAATCCAGATGCCTCATTAGTAACGTTATCTCTTCATCCTGGAGCACCAGGAACAGGAGATTTATTTCTAAGGAAAAATAAAATAAAAACACTGGAAATACTAACAGACGATTATTCTTATGACGGAGCCTCTTTAGCTAAAGCTAAAATCTCAGAAAATAGACTTTTATATCTTAGTCCTGTTCTTAAAGAAGACATTCATTTGTCTGGATTATCAAATCTAACAATTAAAGTAGCTAGTAGTAAAAAAGCTGCAAATTTATCAATTTGGCTAGTTTCTCTCCCTTGGAATTCAAATCAGAAGGCTAAAATAACTGACAATATAATAACACGAGGTTGGGCAGATATTCAAAATTATAAATCATTGACGGAGAGTACAAATTTAATCCCAGATAAATTTTATACTATGAGTTTTGATTTACAACCTGATGATCAAATTATAAAAAAAGGTCAGCAAATAGGATTGATGATCTTTTCAAGTGATCCTGAATTTACATTACATCCTAAGCCGGGAACAATACTAACTGTGGACATTAATTCTACTTATTTAAAGATTCCCGTGATTGGAGGACGCAATTCATTTTATAGGGCTACTAAATAATAATAAATTAAAGTTTTATTTGGATAATCATAAATGGGCATATAACCAAAGAGTAGGAGTAACTCCAGAATTTCCCGAGGGAATTTATTAATATATGGTGACTGATGATTTTCCCTTTTTTTTCAAAACGTTTGAAAGGAAACTTATAAATATTTTTTCATCTGTTAATTGGCTAGATTTTATTATATATTTGGAATTAATCTAAAACAAAAAAAATGAAAAACTTTATAGTATTAATGTTTTTAGGGTTTGTACTTATATCGTGTGATAATGATAAAAGTAAAGTAATGAATCATGTTGTTAATAGTGAAATAGGTTATGACTTTTCAGATGAAGGAGAAAAAAGAACCTTAGTAGCTGGACCAATGAGTAATGTGGAGGTATGGGAAAAATATATAAAAGCCCATAATGAAAGAGATTTTGAGACAATTATGAATATGAATGCTGACGATTTTAAAGCAAGAGGTCCAAAAGGAGAATATATAGTTGGTTCTGACGCTCATAAAGAGTTTTTAATGGAATGGTTTGAAGCAAATTCACCTATTTGGAATCCAAAATACTTTATAGCGAATGATTTAATGACAAAAGAGGGAGAATTAAGACAATGGGTTACATCTGGTCATGATTTGACACTAAGTGTTGATGGGAATCAAGTTAATGTTTTTCAAATTCACGATGCTTTAATAGTAGATGGTAAAGTTCAAGAATTTATGGTACATGAGAGAGTTAAAGGTGAAGGTGAGTAAATAACTTTAATTAATAATAATAAACCCCACCTATAGGGGTTTATTATTTTAATAAATATATATGATTATTCGGTTTATTACATTGATGATTTTATCAAATTTAATCATAGCTTGTGATGAGGTTGTAAATACTTCCAAAGAAACAAACAGTTCAACATTTTATTTAATTCGTCATGCAGAGAAAGATAGAAGTGATTCTAAAAATAAAAATCCAAATCTAACATCCAAGGGATTAGAAAGAGCAAAGTATTGGTCTTCCTATTTCGATACTATTCAATTAAGCTCTGTTTATACGACAGATTTTAATAGAACTAAGCAAACAATTCTTCCTATTTGTAATTTAAAAAATATTACTCCAGAAATCTATTCTCCTGACAATATAAATATTCAGAAGTTTATTAATACCAATAAGGGTAAAAATGTTTTGATCTCAGGACACAGTAATACTACTCCAGCCATTGTAAATAAATTAATTAATAAGAAAGAGTTTGATGACATGGATGATTCCGATAACAAAAGCTTATTTGTCGTTAAAATTAGTAATTCCAATATTGATTTTGAGGTGAGATCAGTTCCCATTACTAATTAATTTACTTTTCAAAACCAGCTTCAGATAACAATAATAAAAGAGTTAGTTGAATAGATCGATGACCATCTTTATTATACCACCATTCTTTCAATGAATGAACGTTACCTCCAGCACCACCCCTTCCAATTGTTACTGAAGGTATTCCAAGTGAAATGGGAATATTAGAATCTGTTGAGCCACGAGTTAATCTTGGAGTTTCATTAAAATATTCTGTTGAGGCCAAAGTTCTTTGAATTAGGGGAAGACCAGGATCAAGTTCTCCTGATGGCCTATTCCCGATTTTATCAATAACTACTTTTAAAGGTTCACCAGAGCGTTTCATGTTATTTTGTTTATTTAAACCACTATTTACTGCTTCATATAGAAAACCTTCCATAATATCCAGTCTCGAAGGCTCTATTGACCTAATATCAACTTCCATAATTGATTCAAAAGGAATAGAATTTATAGAAGTCCCTCCTTTAATTACTCCAATATTGTAGCTTGTTTTTGGACCTTTAAGTGTGTAATTATTAGCAGATTCAATGAAATCATTGATTGTTGATGCAAGAGCATGGTGAGGATTAACCATTCCAAAAGATCTCCAAGAGTGACCTCCAGGACCACTAAAAGTAACTCTATATCTGTATGATCCAAGACCTTTAATATTAACTCTACCTATTTCTCCTCCATCAATAGCGATCCAGGAGTCAATTTTGGGATTCTTATTTTTAAATAAATATTTTACACCTCTAAGATCACCTAGTCCTTCTTCTCCAACTGTTCCAACGAATAAAATATTATCTTTTGTTTTTATTTTTTTATCTCGTATTGTCTTAAGGATGGTTAATAACATAGATAGACCCCTAGTGTCATCAGCAACTCCAGGAGCATAAATAGTATCATTACTTATTCGAGTTTTAACATTTGTTCCTTCAGGAAAAACAGTATCAATATGTGCGTCTAAAGCCACTGTTCGAAGACCTTCCTCACCTTTTAACAATCCAAGAACATTTCCCTCCCTATCAATCCAAACTGAATCGATACCAATATCTTTTATTTTTTCTGCAAATCTGGTAGCACGATTATGTTCTTTAAAAGGGGGAGCTGCAATTTCTGTAAGTTCAATTAGATTTTTATGTGTAAACGGTTCCAATTTAAGGATATAATCAAAGCTTGATTTAATAATTTTTGTTTTAGCTAAACGATTAATTTGTTTTGAATAAACCTTCTCTACTTTGGGACTATCATTTTGAGCTCTGGTTGAAAATGATATTAAAAGAAGAAAAAGTAGTAGTTTTTTCATATTAAAAATTATATGTTCTTTTAAATGTAATAAAAATCTATAAAATTATATTTCTGTCTTCTTTTATTGAACAAGTTATATTTAAAAAAGAAAGTTAGTATATTGAACACAGGAAACTCTCAAAAAAACAAATAATGAATAATTCTATTTCGAAAAACAAGTTATTTACTGCAGCATGTATCTCTTTAATTGTAACTGCGATGACCTTTGCAATTAGAGCAGGAATCCTAACAGACTTAGGAATTCAATTCAATCTATCGGATACTCAACTAGGTTATATAAATAGTCTTGCTTTTCTTGGATTTCCTGTGGCTACCATAATTGGTGGACTACTATATAATGCATTAGGTGCAAGAAAATTAATGATTATTGCCTTTATCTCTCACGTTGTTGGACTCGTGATGACAATATATGCTGGAGGATTTGCGACTCTCCTGGTTTCTTCATTTTTTATCGGATTTGCAAATGGATCTGTTGAAGCTGCATGTAATCCTTTAATTGCTGATATGTATACAAAAAATAGAACCGCTATGTTGAATAAATTTCATGTTTGGTTTCCTGGAGGGATCGTTATAGGATCCTTAACATCTAAATTCATGACCGATTTTGGATTTGGATGGGAGTCGCAAATTGCAATAATGCTTATTCCAACAGCTATATATGGATATCTATTTTTTAAGGAAGAATTTCCTAAGAGTGAACATATTGAAACAGATACTTCTCTAAACATTCAATCTTTATTTAATCCATTATTTTTATTAATGGTCTCCTGTATGACATTAACTGCTATTTCAGAATTTGGTCCACAACAATGGATAGAAAGAATATTAGGAAATTCTGATGTGAATCCGATGCTTATTTTAGCTATGGTTACTGGAATTATGGCTCTTGGAAGATATTTTGCTGGACCTATTATTCATAAGTTAAATCCAATCGGAGTATTACTTATGTCCGCTATTATTACAACTGTAGCTGTATTTTACATGAGTGTAGCCGAAGGTGCTATGATTTATTTTAGTGCCGTATTATTTGCTTTTGGAGTTTGTTATTTTTGGCCAACAATGATTGGTTTTGTATCTGAATATCTTCCAAAAACAGGGGCTTTGGGAATGTCACTTGTAGGTGGAGCTGGGATGCTCTCTACTTCAATTTGGCAACCCGTAATAGGGTCTTGGTTAGACGCAGAAAAAGAAATTGCGTTAAATGCTGGGGTAGCAACAGACGCAGCAGAACTTATTGCAGGTAAAGCTGCTTTGGGAAATATGGCTTATTTCCCCTTAGTATTAATATTATTATTCGGTATTCTATTTGCTTTTAGAAATAAATTAGAAAAAAACAGGATCCCTCAAGGTTTGTAATTAATGAGTCTATGAGTAAGAAAATAGTTTTTCCTTTATTCTTTTTTGTCCTCTTTTCCTGTTCGAAATCAGTTGATCAGCCTGAGCAAGTTGAGCCTATTAATCAGATCATTGAAACCCGTAATTGGGATGAATATATTGATTTTAGGGAGGGTAATATTCCTTTATTAATTATTTCTGTTCACGGTGGAGGCCAAGAGCCCGAATGGATTCAAACAAGAACATGTAATGGGGCAACTGTAGTTAGAGATAGTTACACAAGGGATGTTGCGTTGCAAATAGAGTCAGAATTGAAAATGAATGGATACAGTCCTTTTATTGTACTAAATGATTTACATAGAAAAAAACTTGATTTGAATAGATCTTTAAATAATGCTAATTGTGGTGATCAAACAACTAGGCCATATTGGGAACTTTTTCATAAGCAAATTGAAGATTTTAGATCTGAAATTCAAAATCAATTTGGTAGCGGATTAGTTATTGATATTCATGGACAGTCTCATGAAGAACAGAGAATTGAACTAGGTTATCTTTTGTCTTCCTCTGATTTAAGGATGAGTAATTCAACAATAAACAGTCCTGATTATTTAAACGGTAGTTCAATCAAAAGCCTTTTAATTGATCATCCGGATAATTTGAAATTGACTGATCTATTATCAGGTGAATTTTCTTTAGGTAATTTTTTAACTAGTTTTGGATATGCTTCAGTTCCTTCAAAAGAGGATACTGCTCCCAAGGAAGGGGAACTTTATTTTTCAGGAGGATATAACACAGCCACCTATGGATCAAGAGATAATGGATCTGTCGACGCAATCCAGATTGAATTGAATATGGTTGGTGTAAGAGACACAAATGAAAATAGAACATCATTTTCTAAAGAATTTGCTCAAGTTCTTATTTCATATTTGAGAATGTATTACAAAAGTGATCTTTAAAATCAGAAATTTTTAATTTTCAGGATAAAGATATTTAACAGCATCTTGAGCCATTAGTCTCCCTTGGTGAGATACATTAGGAACTTCGTCAGTTTTTATCCAATTGAATTCTGTTTGATTTTGGTTTGCGGTCTCTTCAGATTTTGCATAAAAATAACGACCTCTTGCCCTTCGATGCAGACCTTGTTGATTATCAACTATTTCATTATGGCGTAATGAAGATGAATTGGGATCCGTATCATCTTCAGCTAAATGAACAAATAACTTCTTTGAAAAAGCTAAATTTAGTCTGTTTGTGCCCAGCTGACTTTGGTCTAATCCGTATGGAAAATTAATTCCTGATTCTGGAACAGTATACCAACCTGCATTGGAACAAACAGCAATATTTAATTTGCTTTCTGGCATAAACAAAACAAATCGATGAAGAAATTGAGATCCTGCAGAATGTCCCCATCCATTATAGGTTTCTTGTGTCCCATTAACTTCAGCTTTAATGTATTCAAATAAAAGATCTAGCATAGAAAAAGTCCATTCTTCTTGTTGGTTATAAGTTCCAGAACTTGGATTGTCTCCATCATCAAAAACATTTCCAAGGTTGTACTCGTCAGATGAAAAATCTCCTGATTGGAATTCAGGAGCAAAAACCATAAAATTTGAATTATCTGCTATCTCGGTCCAGTAATCACGGTAATCGTCAGCATTTCTTGATCCTCCATGAAAAGACATTAGCATAGGCATTGTTTTAATGTTACCACCTGGAATATGATAATAAACATTTATGGTTCGATTGCTAAAAAAACCATTTGCTGTGAAACGAAAAACACCTGTTGAATTTGAGCTTAGAAGGGGTCCCTGATCATTGACTGGATTAATGGTACTTATCTGGGCAACAGTTGTTGTAGTTTCATTTTTATTATCAGTGGAGCAAGCGCTATTTATTATAATAAAAATAAAAAAAAAGTAAATATTCTTAAGCTTCATTTTATTCAGTATTAAAAACAATTAGATCAGCAATTTCTTGGCATTTTTCCGCGACACCACCGTTGGTTAATATATAATAGATTTTTTTACCGTTACTATCCTCTCCTGAATATCTGTATGTAAGCCCTTTTGAGGATTGATTACTTAGAGTTGAAAATATAACACATGCTGCTAAATAAGTGCCATTAGCACTTTGATGTTTCATATCATCTCCTAATAATTTATGCTCTGGATATTTAGATCTAAATCTATCGAATGCTTTTCCAACAAGAAGCAATATACTTGATTTGTTAATCCCAGAATTTGTAATATTATTTTCAATGGTATTTTTTTTGAGTAAATCCCTGTCTGGATCATCCATTTTTGGATACATCCATGTAGAGTAAAAATATGTTGTAGTGGATGAAGGTATTAAATCTTTAAATTGAGTATAATATTTCTTTGTAGAGTCAATAGCTATAATTGGATTCATACTGTGGTCTTGAAAAATAATCTTAGAGTATGAATTTCCTTCAATTAAATTTTTAGTATTAAGATTTTTTTCACCAAACCAATGTTGTTTAAGTGTTGCCCCACCAGCTGTTGATTGAGTGACATTCCAATTTAGATTTCTTTCATCTGCCATTTTTTGAACAACAGATGGAAGGTTCCAATAGAAAGTGAAACTGTTTCCAACAAATAAAACCTCTTCTTTATCTTGAGAGAAAAGTAAGGTTGTATTTAAAACTACGAATAGATATATAAATTTTTTTATCATTATTTCTGATTTATTTCAGTTGTTCCTTCCCAATCTGGATCTGCTGCTCCAATCCATTTATCATTTATGGAATCAAGAGCAACTGCATGAACTCTTCCAAAACGCGCAATCCCATCAATCATTTTATGAGGATTATTAACAATATTTAGTTCAGCATTTAATTCTTTTACTCCATCATGGTCTTCAATCCATAAACTATCTTCAAAAGGATAAATTCTTGGAAGCATAAGTGATTTTTCTAGAGTATTTTTTTGATCTATATATCTACTTGCTACTTGAGTTACAGCAGTTATAATTCGACTTCCCCCAGCAGCACCAAGAGCTAAGACAGGAGAATTATTTTTAGAAATTAATGTTGGGGAGATATGTGAATTTGCTCTATCTCCAGGCTTGTAATCTCCCAAATATCCTCCAAGGGTTACAGCATATATAAAACCAAGCCCTTTAGACGCAACTTTTGACCCCATAAGAGGTCCAACGGTTTGAGTTAGACTAATTATATTTCCATTTCTATCCGCAGCCGTTAAATGAGTTGTATGTCCCATTTTTGCAACCCATGATTTGGGTAAATTATCATTGTCAAAATTAAAAACAACATCATTTTCTTGAATTTTTTTTGCTAAAATTTTTGCTTGATCATAAGATAAAATTGATCTTAAAGAATCTTCATTGGTTTGATATTTCCGATTATTGTATGCCATTTCTGTCGCTTTACCCATTTTGATTGCCCAGTCTTCTTCAGTTATTGCGGATGATAAATTATCTAAAATTTGTAAAATTTGAATTGTGATTGCTCCAAATGAAGGAAGGTATAATGAGTGTATTTCATGACTCTGATATTTACCCTCAACAATCCTCGAGGTCAAAGCTTTATAGTTTTTTAAATCCTCCAGAGTTAGAATGCCTCCATTTTTTTGGATATCAGAAACTATTTTTTGAGCGACTTCTCCTTCGTAAAACCCTTTATGACCTTGATCAGCAATTTTTTGTAAAACTATAGAAAGGTCTTTTTGAATAAAAAGATCTCCAGCTTTGTATGATGTGCTATCAGATTTTAAAAAGTGATAACGAGTTCCTTCAAATTCATTAATTTTTTCAAGAGCCATTCCTTGTCTGGTGGCTTCTCCTGGAAGAATTAAAAATCCGTCTTTAGCATATTTTATTGATGG
>TARA_B110000008_G_scaffold223031_1_pt1 | contig 10618 bp, 10 predicted proteins | sample TARA_B110000008 | Tara Oceans TARA_B110000008 (sample SAMEA4396496) | marine metagenome | biome: Westerlies Biome; feature: [DCM] deep chlorophyll maximum layer (ENVO:01000326); material: water (ENVO:00002006), including particulate matter (ENVO:01000060) such as... | depth 40 m
TTTTTTATATAGTTAATTGTAATATTTTTTTCAAAAAAAATTTGTAAAGCTTTATCATTGAAATCAATATTTTTAGTATATTTTTTTTCTAATTTATAATTTTGTTTATAGGATTTGACTTTAAAAATACTTTTATCTTTTATTTTTTTTGCTAAAAGAGTATGTGCATTTTTTACTACACTCATTGTATATTCAAAAATATTATTAAATTTTTTATCAGGTAGAACATGATAAATTATTTTTCCACTATCTAATCCTTTAGAAAGATAATGGATAGTAGCCCCAACTAAATGAGGATTGTTATCTTGTAATGCCCAAAAATTGCAAGATGAACCTCTATAATACGGCGATAAACCCATATGAATATTAATTGCTTTTTTCTTAATCAAAAAATTAATTAACCAACCTTTAATATAACTAGAACCAAATACTATATATACATCTGAATTTAATGCTTCCGAAATATCATTTTTGGATAAAAAATTTAAGTCACCCTGTTTAATAAATTTGCAATTAACATTTTTATTAATAAATCGGTTTTTAAAAAAAAATTTTTTTTCAGCTTTTTTTACGTTAACAAAATATTTTTTCATTAATTTTGTTTTCTTAAAAAAATCATCAACTCTTCCTGGAAATATAGTTTTACCTTCAACAATAGCAAAACACCTAGTTGATATATTGGATATTTTATTTATTAAATTAATATGTCTTAAATCATTACTTGTAAAAATTGTAATTTTCATTTTATTTTTTTTAAAAATTCTACGTGATCAATTCTTGGTATTTCCAGCAAAGATTTAATTGTTTTTTTTTTATAAGAAAGAAATCCAATCTTAATTCCAATTTTATTTAATATTTTTAGGGTATCTTTATTATATCGTCCGAAGGGATGAGACATAGATATGGATTTAGATTTAGTAAATCGCTTTATAAAAAGCATGTTATCTTTATATTCTCTCATTTGATCTTTAATTGGTAAATTTGGTAAATTTACTGGATGAGTACTTGAATGTAATCCAACTACTTGGTTGTATTTAACGAGACTCGCTATGTCAGATTTATTCATAAATAATTTTTTTATAGACATTTTATAATTAAAATTTTTTTTTTTCATTAATTTAAACATTAAAATTTCGTAAGATTTTTTATTTAAAATTCTATCTCTGCAAAACCTAAATTTTTTATCTTCAATAGAATAAAATTTAAACTGTCTCAAATACATGTTTGTAAATTTTTTTTTAAATTTCAAATAATCATCAGAAAAAAGGTTTTTCATGGATAGAAAAAAGTCTTTATAAAATAATTGGATGGATTTATATTTTGTATTTCTAAAGTATCGAAAAATTTCTAAATTATCTGGATTATCTTTAAAAGCACCACTATATATGAAAAAAAATGCTTTTATCTTTTCTCTTCTTAAAACAGGCAAAGCGATATCTATTTGACATTTTAAACTGTCATCAAATGTTAAACATATATCCTTAATTGTAATTTTTTTACTTATAATCTTTTTAATATATGTATCAGCATCATTTAAAATATATTTTTTTTTTAATAGTAAAATAATGTTTCTAAATTCATTTTTTGATATTGATCCCTGCCCTTTTTTATGAATATGATTATGCAGGTGGTGAAACATTACTCCAAAAGTCATTATTTTTAATTTTATTTAAGTTTTATTTTTAATAAAGTTTGAGGTTGAATAATGCTTAGACCATTAATCATAACTTTTTTTTTATTCATAGCTACAGTCCAACTTCTTACAGGATCTTTTTGTTGTTTAAGATGAAATGGCATAACAAATTCCTCAAATTTATAACTTTTGACTTTTCTATTTTTTTTTAGAAATTTTATAACTGACTCTTTAGAAAAAATATTCCATCCAGTTTCAAAAGCATTTTTCTTATAATCTTTAGATAGCCTATACTTGATTATTACATCAACAGGATGAGGGTTAAACATATCACAAATAAAAATTTCCCCTTTTGGTTTTGTCCAGTAAATTAAGTTCGAAAAACATTTTCTAAAATCATCAAATATTGGATGAACACCAATCAAAAAACTAATATCAAAAATATTTTTTTTATTAATATTTTTATTTAGAACTGAGCCTCTTTTAAAAATTGCTTGTGGAACATATTTTTTTGCTTTTTTTAACAAGTCTTTCCTTATGTCAATTCCAGTATATTCATTATTTGATTTTTTTTTATTTAAATAAAACAAAAACTCACCTGCGGCACAGCCAAAATCACAAATTTTTTTATTAATAGAGTTTCTATTCAAAGCCCTTTTTTCAATAAACTTAAACATCTCCTTAGGTTTATTGTATCTATTTTCTTTTAAATATAGTTTGTCATGTGTTCTAATAATTTTCATTTTTTATCAATATTAAATTATTTTTAATTTATATTTATATGTTTATTTAATGAAAAAAAACAAATTATTATAATTTGTTACTTTTAAAAAAAATTTTATGATTTTATCTATTAAATAAACCTAACTTAATTTTTAATATTTTTTTTATTAAATTTTTTAAAATAAGATTTAGCAAGATTATAGTCGTAAATATTATCAATATCTAACTTTTCAACTTTATTTTTAATTAAATACCCTTTTATTTTTGGTGTGTAAAATGATTTGTATTTTAATAAATTTTTTGGTTTTATAAAATACAAATTTCCATTTGGCTCAAGTCTCTCTTCATTTGTTAATTTCACTGACTGTTTATCGTTAAAATCATATTTTTTTTTTTTATTTTTTTGAAAAGTAATAATTGAATACTTTGGGTTTTTTTTGATTAAATTTAAACAATTAATATATGTTTTTTTTTTTCTAAAAGGTGAAGTTGGCTGCATTAAAATAACATTATCAATAAGTTGTTTATTATTCTTTTTAAACCATTTAAGAGCATGCATAGCAACTACTGCTGAAGTTGATTTATCATCTGAAATATTTTTGGGTCTTAACCAAGGGCATAGAACTTTATAACTTTTAGAGAGTTTCTGTAATTCTCTTGAGTCTGTAGATACAATTATTAAATCTGAACTATTTACAGTTTTCGCAAATTCAATAGTATGTTCTAATAAAGTTATACCATTCAATTTTAAAAAATTTTTGTTTTTTAATCTTTTTGAGCCTTTTCTAGCTGGAATAATAATTAGATTTTTCATTTTTTTTTAAGAACTTTTTAAAATTTTCAAGTGTACCTATTTCTTTCCACTCCTCATGAGCTGGAAAAATAATAATTTTTTTATTTTTTTTCTTTAATTCAAGAAAAAATTCAGGTGCATTTTTTTTCGTATTTTTTTTTAAATTTTTTAGCATTGGTTGAGAAAATATATATATACCTGCATTGATATAAATTCTGTCTATTGGTTTTTCTTTAAAATTTACAATTTCAATACCTTTAGTTTGAACTACTCCATATGGATTTGAGTTTGTTATAACTTTTGAGGCCATTGTAGCATCAGCTTTATTTTTAATATGAAAATTTAACATTTCAGATAAATCAATATTTGTCAGAGTATCTGCATTAATTACAAAAACTGGCTTAATGTTTTTTTTTTTAAAAAGACTGAGTGAGCCTATAGTACCTAGAGGTTTTTTTTCCTTTATATAATTAATATTTGAATCAAATTTTTTTCCATTACCAAAATATGAGATTATGTTGTTTGCAAGATAATTTACTGAGATTGTGATATCTCTAAACCCCTGAGAAACTAAATTATTTATGATGTGTTCTAATATCGGTTTACCTAAAATTTTTAGCATTGGTTTTGGGCAACTATTTGTATATGGACGCAGTCTTTTTCCAAGTCCTCCAGCCATAATAATTATAGGATTCTTTATTATTTGTTTAATTTTGTAATCATTTATCGCGTACAAACCAAAAATAGAATTATCGTTATTAACTACTGGTAAATGCATTAACGCCTTAGAACTCATCAGAATTGATGCTGATTGCGCATTAGAACTTTTTTTTATTAACAGTGGATTTTTTTTAATTATACTTTCAATCTTATCGTTTAAATCAAAGCCTTTTAGCAAAGCTCTTCTTATATCACCATCTGTCAATACACCAATAAGTGAATTTTTATCTACAATCATTGAGATTTGCATAGCCGATTTTGAAAGATTTAGAATTGCTTCTTTAATTGTAGCATTTTTTTTTAATAAACAATTTGTTATTTCTTTTTTTTTATAAAATCGCATTTAAATTTTTTTTATGATAAATAATAATTTTTTATAGATATTTATCATGGTTTTTTTTTTATAATAAGGATTTACAAAAGAAACTTTTTTTAAATCTAGTACTTTTTTTATTTCAGTACTAATTAGTTTGCTCTTAGCGGTAACATGAAAAATACTTTTTCCACAAATTCTTCCTTTTTGTCTATTTCCAATATTTATTGTTGGAATTTTTGCTGAAGGAGCTTCAATGATACCAGCGGAGGAATTTCCTATAAAAATATCAAAACTTTTTAATAAACCTGAAAATGCAAATAATTTTGCATTTTTAATCATCTGACTATTTCTATTTGATTTATTAAAAATTTTTATATTTTGAATTATATAATCAGAGTCAAAATCATGCCCTGGATAAGTAAATAAAATATAATTATTTTTAAAGTATGACAATGCATTTAGTATCTCTTTAAGATCTTTTCTTGATTGCAAAATTGAGGTTGTTAAAGAGTGATATGAGACCAAAATTTTTTTTTGAAATTTATAATTATTTGGAAATATAAATTTTTTTTTAGTTTTAAATTTAGTTATGTTTGAAGCACCAACAGACCCTATATTAAATATTTTTTGTTTATTAATACCATTGCTAATAAGCTTATCTTTATACATACTTAATGATGTAAAATGATAATCAGATAATCTTGAAATTATATCTCTCCAAGTATTATCCAGTGATCCTAAAGTCGTTTCTCCACCATGAAAATGAATGATTTTAATATTCAAAAATTTTGCACAAATAGCAAATATAAGAGCCTCATATCTATCGCCTAATAATATTATACAATTAGGTTTATCTTTTTCTAATAATTTATAAAAATGACTAAAATATTTTGAAAAAATATTTGCAAAATTTTTTTTTTGAGAATTTTCTAATTTTACATAGATTTTTAAAATATCTTTTTGTGAAATATTAAATTTTTCATCATCAGAATATTTTTTAGATAAATTTGTTCCTGTTAAAACAAATTTTTTTTTGAAGGACTTATTTTTTTTAAACAGAAGAAATACAGACTCCATTAAACTGTAGTCAGCTCTACTTCCTGAAAAAAAATAAACTTTATTTTTCATTGATACTTATTATTTGATCTATTTTAAATTTCTTGTTTGCTCTTTTATTAATAACTTTTTGAAATTTTTTTGCTTCAATCCCACCACCAGTTCTTTTAGAGGTAATATTATTTAGTGTAAATTTTTCTCCTTTTTTAATATTTTGTTTTGCCACTAGATATTTTTTAACTAATAAAAAATTTTTTTTTTCACTATTTGTTAATGTGTTATTCTTAATTCTTAATGTTTTAAATATTTTTTTAGTTCCTTCTACAAGTAATTTTAATTCTTCAAAGTCACAACTAATACTATGATCGGGTCCTTTTAATTTTTTATCAAGAGTAAAATGTTTTTCGATCATTACCGCTCCAAGCGCTACCGCAGCAAAAGATACCTCGTTACCTAATGCGTGATCTGAATAACCAATATCAAAGCTAAAAGAATCCTTTAATTTTTTTATTGTTAATAAATTTACATCTTCATAAGGTGTTGGATATGCAGTATTACAATGTAATATTGTAATTTTATTTTTTTGACCATTTTTTTTTAAAAAATTAATAGCTTCACGTATATCTTTTATTCCGCACATTCCTGTTGATATTATTAATTTTTTATTCCATCGAGCCAAATATTTTAATAAAATATAGTTTGTAATTTCAGATGATCCAATTTTAATAATGTTTGTCTTTGTTTTTAAATATTCAAGGCTGGTTAAATCAAATATTGATGCAAGAAATTTAATTTTAATTTTTTTACAGTAATTAATTAATTTATCAAAATTTTGGTGAGTTAACGATAAGTTATTAAGCATTTCTTTTTGATTTTCACTTTTATTGATTGAACCTTTTTTTTGATAGGGAGCTTTTTTTAATTTTGAAATTGCAATTTCTTCAGGGTTAAAAATTTGAAATTTTATGTAGTCTGCACCTGCTTTTTTTGCATATAAAGCTAATTTTTTTGCTAGTATCAATTTTCCATTGTGATTCACGCCAGCTTCAGCAATAATTTCAATTTTTTTCATTTTATTAAAATGCTACCCATTTTAATAAAATAGTTGTTTTTAATTCTAAGATTCTCTTTTAAAACACTTCCGGAGCCTATAAATACCTCTTTACCAATTTTACACCCCCCATTAATTGTAACACTCGTTGATATATGAGTATCATTTTTAATTTTTACATCATGCTCAATTAGTGATCGATTGTTAATTATACAGTTATTTTCTATTTCTACATTTTTATTAATAATTACCCTGTGAAAAATTTGACAACCTTCTCCTATTTTTACTCCTTTCGAGATATAGGACAATGGAGAACAAATTGTAGGAATATTAAAACCTAAATTTTTTAATCTAGAAAAAATTTTTTTTCTTTTATTTGGATCTTTATAAAAACTTATTGCTATAATAATATTTTTTGTAATTTTTTTTAAATTTACTAAATCTTTATCATTTCCTATTACTGGATAATTATTAATCGTTTTAAAATTTTTATTACTTATAACTCCAATAATTTTAAATTTTTGTGTTGACTCAATTAAATCCATACAAGAATTTGCATGGCCACCATCACCAAAAATTATTATTTTATCTTTTTTCATCTATCTTTAAATGTGAGCTACTTGGTAGATTAATAATTTTTTTTTCCAAAATTTTAGCTATTTTGATTTCCATACGTGGGTAATTCTTAAAAACATTAATAGTATGAAGTAGTTGCCAAATTGGCCTGACTCTAATATCTTTTTTATTCATATAATTTAAAATTTTATCTCGTAACTTTAAAGATTTATCACTAATCAAAACCGTTATTAACCAATAATTAGATTTCATATCTTTGTCTATTTTTGAAATTTTCATAAGTGAAAATTTTGATAAAAATTTTTCATAAAATTTATATAATTGTCTTTTTTTATTGATATTTTTATATAATCTATTCACTTGTGATAGTCCAAGTGAAGCATTTATATTAGGCATAGCGATATTATAACCTATATTATCATATCTATACTCCCATAAATGTTTTAACTTAGCATTCTGTGAGAGATGTTTTGCTCTTATGTAGACATCTTTTCTGTTAGTAATTAAAGCCCCACCTCCACCTGTAGTAATTATCTTATTACCATTAAAACTTAACAATCCAACATCACCAAAAGTACCAAGATGTTTAGACTTAAACTTACTACCTAGGGCCTCTGAAGAGTCTTCGATTAAAAAAAGTTTGTTTTTTTTACAAAATTTTTTAACTTTATCAATATTATTAGTATTACCGAAAATATGAGTACAAATTAAACCTGATAAAACATTTCCAGTTTTTTTATTAATAATTACTTTTTTTTTTTTCTTAAAGTTTAATTCAAAATATTTTTCCAAAAGATTTATATCTATACCAAATGAATCTTTTTCGCTTTCAACAAAATGAGGAATAAAATTTAATGCACACAATGCATTTACATTAGATATATAATTTAAAGTAGGAATAAATACCTCTGTATTTGGTTTTAAATTCATCGCTCTTAATGCTAAATAAGTTGCACTACTTCCAGAATTTGTCAGAACTACATATTTAGCTCCAGTAATTTTTTTTATTTTTTTTTCAAATTTATTAATAAATTTTCCTTTTGTTGAAACAAAAGTACTTTTAATGCAATCTTTCAAATTTTTTATATCTGAATTATTAAAATATGGTGAATGTAAATCTATTATATTTATGCCATTAATTTTTTTAAGAGTTTCAATTTTGTTCGTAATTTTTTTTATTTCTGAAATCATATAATATGACTAACAATCTTAAATTTTTTTTTTGAAGTAAATGATGATATTTCTTTTGTGAGGTATTTGATAATTTTATCTTTTGAATTTAAATTCAATAATTTACTTATAATAGAAGATATTTTTTTTTTCTTTTTTAAAGTAACTGATGCAACAGAGTCTTTATTATTTTCAATTGATGTTTCTATTTTATAATCAAAAAATTCTTCAAAATTTTTTTGTCCCTCCAAATTAGTTCGATTGGGTATAACTGGAAAATATCTTGATTTAACCTTCAAAACTTTATTAGTTAATTTAATATCATAACCATAGATATTTAAAATTTTTCTGACTAATGTCTCCAACTTAATGTCTTTATTCATTAATTTTGCTGAAGGTATTATAATTTGATTTTTATTTTTTTTTAAAATTGATTTTAAGCAAATAGATATAGCTTCATCGATAGTAATAAAATATCGAGAAATTTTCATTGGTAATCCAAAAGTAATTTTTTGCTCTATTCTTTTTTTTATGTATTCAAGATAACTTCCATTTGAAAATGCTACGTTGGCAAATCTTGCTGAACTTACAAATACATCAGGGAACTTTTTAGAAAAATCAGCTAAATTTTGCTCCATAAAATACTTTGACACTCCTAACATGCTGCTAGGTTTAACAGCTTTATCACTTGATACTGAAAAAAAAGTTTTAAGCCCACATCTTTTTGAAGGACAAAATTTTTGACTATTAGTTTTAAACATGTATTTAATTGATTCTAGATTTTCCTCACTTCTTACATGCTTTACTGCAGCAAAGTTAAAATAATTTGTAATTTTATTTTTTAATAAAAACTCGTTAATATCTAAAGATGTAATATCAGAACAAATAAATTTAATTTTTTTTATTTGAACTTTATAATTGATTAAAATTTCTCTATTTAGATCTGTTAAACTATTTTCATCTTTATCTAATAAATATAGATTCTTATAATTCAAATTTAATATCTTTTTTGTAAAAGCACTACCAATCGATCCACATGTGCCTGTTATTAAAATATTCTCATTATGAAATGACTTTTTTATTTCAATTTGTTCTTTTTTTGAAATTCTAAATCTATTTTTTTTTGAAATAATTTTTTTTTCTAGGAAATTTATTGAGAAAAAAATTTTATTTTTCATTTTTTTTTAAATTTGAATAAATAATTTTTTTAAGATTTTTTATTACATAATTTATCTGATTATTTTTTAATGAAAAGTAAATTGGTAATGAGACAACCTGTTTAAAAAAATTGTCAGCATTTGGTAAATAAAAATTTTTTTTTATTTTGTATAGTTTGTGATGATGAATTGGAATATAATGTACTTGTAAATTTATTTTTTTTAATCGAAGTTTTTTTAGAAGTGAATCTTTACTAATTTTTAATTTATCAAATTTGATTTTGAGAGGATACAAATGATAAGAATGAGAAACGTTTATTTCTACTTTAGGTATTTCAACTAAATTAAAATCTTTAAATCTATCGTTGTAGATCTTTGCAATTGCTTTTTTTCTTCTTATAAAGGAATTTAACTTTTTTAACTGACTTATCCCTAAAGCACTTTGAATATCACTTAGCCTATAGTTATATCCGAGTTCATAAATTGAATATTTCCATGGTTTTCTTGAATCTCTTATCATTCCATGAGATCTTAAAATTTTAATTTTATCATACAATTTTTTATTATTGGTTAATATGGACCCACCCTCACCTGTTGTTATATTTTTTACAGGATGATAACTATGGCAAACCAAGTCTGCATATCTTACTGCATATTTTTGATCCTTTAAAATTTTTGCACCTATGGCATGACAATTATCATTTATTAAATTAAAGTTATATTTTTTTGATAATTTTTTTAATTTTGGCCAGTCTGATGGATGCCCTGCATAGTCGGTAACAATTAGAGTATGAATTTTTTTCTTTTTTTTTTTAAATTCATCTAATTTTAATTTCAATTTATTAACATCTATATTGTATGTTTTGTTATCGATATCTATCAAGTCAATGTTAGCGTTTAAATACAAGGCCGCATTAGTTGTAGCTACAAATGTTAAAGGACTAGCAAGAATAATATCTTTTTTTGTCCATTTTAATGCTAAACCACAAAGGTGCAAAGAAGCTGTCCCACTTGAGGTGCACGCCACATACTTGGCTCCAAATTTTTTTTTTAAAGCATTTTCAAACTCTAGAATTTTTGGACCTTGTGTTAAAAAATTGGATTTTAATACTTTTGTTACAGATTTGATGTCATCACTATCAATATAATGTTTGCCATAATTTATCATTGAATTTCTAGTTTTATTTATCTAACTCAAAATCATCAGTATTATTTTTTGCAATTTTTTTTAATTGATCGATTGTAAGAAATTTATTTTTATCACTAGAATATGAAAATTTTTTAACACAAGGCTTCCCTTTAATTTTTTTTTTATATTTTTCTACATCCCATTTTAAAAACTCTGAGTTAGGATAAATTACATATCCATTCTTATGTTCCAAAGTATTATTTGCGTCGTTAATCGATATCATCTCTTCATGAA
>TARA_B110000008_G_scaffold21769_1_pt1 | contig 10617 bp, 6 predicted proteins | sample TARA_B110000008 | Tara Oceans TARA_B110000008 (sample SAMEA4396496) | marine metagenome | biome: Westerlies Biome; feature: [DCM] deep chlorophyll maximum layer (ENVO:01000326); material: water (ENVO:00002006), including particulate matter (ENVO:01000060) such as... | depth 40 m
CATCGGCCGACGCGCCGGTCGCGCGCGCGGTCGCGGCGTCGTCGTGTGCGCCGCGATCGACGCGGGTGGATGATAAAACCTCGACGTTGCGCGATTTCGTATGGGCAAACAGTGCGACGATGGAAACCGAGACGCACACCGCGACGCGCGCGACGACGACGGCGGCGACGGCGGCGACGACGGCGGCGCGCGCGGCGGCGGGACGGCGCGCGATGGCGACGACGGACGCGACGACGGCGACGGACGGGGACGACGGCGCGCGGACGCGCGAACGCGCGATGGCGACGCGCGACGACGCGATTCGCGAGGCGCGAGCGACGGCGACGATGGCGCCGACGGCGCGGACGGCGACGGGCGCGACGCTCGAGGACGGTGGACTGGGATCGCGGGTGATGGAGATGTGGCTCATGGCGGTGCCGAAGCGCAAGGTGACGCCGAGTCGAAGGAAACGGAGGAATCAGTTCAAGAGGTTGCCGTTCGTGGAGAGCGTGGTGCGGTGCGGGGTGTGCGGGAAGGTGAATCTGCCGCACGTGCGGTGCTGCGACGTCGCGCGCGAGGCGCGAAAGGGGGGGGGAGAGGAGACCCCGGGGACGTCGCCGTGACGCGAGGGCGACGTCGGCTTGGACGCGCGACCCGGATAGCTTAGTGCGTGTGCGTTTGTTTATTAATGTCTTCATGAACAGTCAATGTGAACGATTCACTCGTTGTTTGTAATCGCTCAGTCGAAGTTGTGCTGCTTCAACCACGTCTTGGCCTCGTCGAATTTGGTCTCGTCCGTCGGGCGACCGTCCTCGCGCCACTTCTTGAGCCAGGCTTCGGCGGCGGCGCGTTGGTCGGCCGTCAGGTTGTCCGAGGTGACCTTGCGAGTGGTGGTGGTCGAGACCGTCGGCGTCGGGACGGGCTTCGGCGCCGCGGCGACCGGCGTCGGCGCCGGCGCGGCGACCGGCGTCGGCGCGGCGGCGGCGGTCGGCTTGACCTTGCGCTCCCAGTTGTCCATCCACGACTGTGCCTCCTTGGCGTTCTTCACCGGATCAGACTTCGGCGCCGCGGGCTTCGGCGCGGCAGGCGCCGGCGCCGGCGCCGCGGCGGCAGCCGGCTTAGGCTTGCTCGCGGACCACTTGTCCATCCACGATTGCGCCTCCTTGGCGTTCTTCACCGGATCAGACTTCGGCACGGCCGGCTTCGGCGCGGCGGCGACCGGCTTCGGCGCGGCGGCGACGGGCTTTGGCTTCGGGGCGGAACCATCTTTGTTCATGTATTTCTTGAGCGCTGCATCGAACCAACCTTCGGTGGTGCTTTCACCGGAGGGAGCATTCGTCTTCGTCGGCGCCGGCATCTTGGCATTCTTCGCTTGCTCGCGGAACTTCTTGTCCTCCGTCTCGTAAACCAACGCAATCGTACCCGCGATGGCGAAGCCAGCTTCACCGGAAATGTTCAAGAAATCGCCAGATTTATCGTTGGCCTTGGCGAGAATCGCTTCCGCCTTGGGTTCTTGGGCGTCGACGATGGCATCGAAGTCGACGGGCACGCCCGGGAGGGCCTCCTTCTCGACGACGGTCGTCTTGTAAGTCCCAGCGAAGGGAGCGAACTTACCATCTCTGGCAGACTTCGTGAACGTCGGCTTCGCCTTCTTTTCAACAGTGCGCTTGCTGTAAGTCGGTTTCTCAGCGGATTTCCCGGCCGCCTTCTTCGCGGCCATCTCAGCCTTGGCGGCGGCGCGCGCGGCGGCGGCTTCCTCTTGCGCTTGAGCCTTCTTCGCGGCGGCCTCAGCCTTCTTCGCGGCGGCCTCAGCCTTCTTGGCGGCTTCTTTCTGTTGCTTGGCGATCTTTTCGGCAGCCTTTTGACCAGCGGCGGCGGACGCGTTGTCAGCCTTCGGTGCCTTCGGCGTCGCCGGAGCGGATTCCATGTATTGAGAGAGAGAGCCGAAATCGAAACCAAGATCGCTGCTACCGGCGGCCGGGGCGGCAGCCATCGGCTTCGGAGCAGCCTTCGCAGCGGCCTTCGCGGCAGCGGCGGCCTTCTTTTCTTCCTCGGCAGCCTTCTTCGCGGCCTCAGCAGCGGCCTTTTTGGCAGCCTTCTTAGCGGCGGCTTCAGCCTTCTTGTCAACCTTCGGCGCCGCCGGAGCGGATTCCATGTATTGAGAGAGAGAGCCGAAATCGAAACCAAGATCGCTGCTACCGGCGGCCGGGGCGGCAGCCATCGGCTTCTTCGCGCTTTCAGCCTTCTTCGCGGCAGCTTCAGCCTTGGCGGCTTCCGCCGCTGCCTTCTTGGCGGCTTCAGCGTCAGCCTTGGCCTTCTTGGCGGCTTCGGCGTCAGCTTTCTTGGCGGCTTCAGCGTCAGCTTTCTTGGCGGCCGCGGCGTCGGCCTCGGCCTTCTTGGCGGTCGCGGCGTCGGCCTCGGCCTTCCTCGCAGCCTCGGCCTCGGCCTCGGCCTTCTTCGCGGCCGCGGCGTCAGCCTTCGCGGCGTCTTCGGCGGAGGTGTCCTTCTTGGTCGCCGGTTCGGCTACACCCGGAATAGCCGGAATTTCGATGCTCGGCACTTCAAACGTCGGAATCGAGAAGCTCGGCGCATCGAAGCTCGGCGCGGTGAAGCTCGGCAAGGTGAACGAAGGGGCGGTGGTGGACTTGGCCACCGCGACTCGTTTCTTCGTGCCCTTCGGACCGCGCGTCGCAGAGTCGTCTTCGTCGTCGAGATCGATGATTTGAGATTCATCGATGCCGCGATCGTAGCGGTAGACAAAATAGTCGTCCGTCTTCTTGATAATGGCGTCATAATCCAGAGTAGCGAGGCTTTCGCCGATTTCAGACTTGTAATCCTTCGCGTTCGGAGACATGGCGCCTTCGGGCGCGCCGCTCTTCGCCGGCGCGGCGGCAGCCTTGGCCGCTTTCTTACCCGCTTCCTTCACCGTCGACTTTCGCGACTGCACTTGTGCCTTAAGCGCACCCTCGAGCGAGGAAGTATCCGCCTTGACTCGCTCGGGCGCTTCAGCCTTGGCGTCAGGGTCCTCGACGGGGTCGACGGCGTCGAGCGCGAGTTGCACGATCTCCGTCGCCGAGCCCGCCGCGCGCGCCGGCTCGATCGCCCCCTCCACGCCCGCGAGCACGGAAAACGCAACCGTACCAGCCGCGACGATGCGCTTCAGCGCGCCGCCCTCGACCTCTTCGCTGTCTTCCGAGCGCTTCGCCGCCGCGCGCGCGCCTCGCGGCGCCCCTCTCGCGCTCTTCGTCCTCTTCATCGTCTGTTCATCCATCGCGCGCGCGCGCGTGCTCCACCGTCAGTCTCTACACATCCCGCGACGCTCGCTCCAACCACCCCGCGCGATCGCGCGTCGTCCCGACCGCGCGCGCGTCGTCCTCGCGGTCCGATCGTCTCGACGTATCCGATCGAAGCGTCGACGATGGCGCGCCATCGCGCGCCGATCGCGCCGCCGTTCGCGCGCGCGCGCCGCCGTCGCGCGCACCTTGGTCGCGATCGCGCGAGACGCGACCGCGGACTTCATCGCGAGCTCGTTCGCGAGAGACATCGCGCGTGGTTTAGTGCCGACGACGCGACGCGCGCCACCCCTGGAGCGCGGTCGGTCGTCCATCGCGCCCGACGACATCCGCCGTGTTTTCGCGATTCGCAACGGTTCGCATCGTCTCACTGAATGCGCGTACGAGAATTCGAAACGTCGAGTATTTTTTGCAATTTCGCGCGATGGGCGCCCGCGCGCGCCCATCGGGACTCGTCGCGACGCGCGCGCGCGCGATCGGGGATTAATTCGCGCGCGCGAATGCGGCGCGACGCGCGCTTGATCGCGCGCGGCGACGCGCGCGCGCGACGCGCGGACGTCGCGTCGCGGCCGCGCGCTCGCGGACGCGGTCGGTCGAGGCGTTCGGCGCGTCGCGACGCGTCGCGCGACGCGCGAACGCGACGATCGCGCGCGCGGACGCGCGCGCGAATGTTACGCTCGCGGGATGTCGTCGCGCGACGTCGATCGCGACCGCGACGACGCCGCGTCGCGCGCGGATGCGTCGGATCCGACTGCGTCCCATAGCGCCCCGTGCGGTGCCAATGTCGGAATTCTAGGGCGAGCGCGCGATCGACGCCCGCTCCCCGCGCGGGCGCGGTCGCGGCGCCGTCTCGCCCGCGTTCGATCGACGACGCGATCATCATCGCGCGTCGCCGCGCGATCGACGCGCCGCGCGCGCCGTCGCGGCGTCGCGCGCGCGCGCGCGCTGTCGGCTCGGCACGCGCGCGCGCGAGAGATTTTCTCGGACGAGTCAGGACTCGACGACCGCGACGGGGTCGGCGCGCCCGAAATGCACCGCGCGCCGCACTCGCACGCGCGTTTCGCGCGTCGCGCGATCGCGGCGAGCGCCTTCGTTCGCGTCGACGACTTCGATCGTATTCTCTACCGCGCGTATCTCGCGCGATCGGGCGCGCGCGCGTCGCGCGCGCGTCGCGGCGCGCCGGATTCGTCGACGGGAATCGCGTCGCGAACGACGCGAACGACCGTGGATTCGCGAGGGCGTGCGCGCGGCGCGGCGACGAGAATGGCGTCGCGGTTCCGCGAGGGGACGATCAAACGCGCGTGTTACGACGCACTGCGCGCGGCGGGGGAACAGGGCCTGACGGTGCGCGCGCGAGGCGACGACGGGGGTATCCCCGCGCGGACGGGGGCCGGTGTGAGACTGTACACGCACACGGACCGCGATATCGACGCGCCGAGGCGAACGCGAGACTGACGACGCGACGCGCGACGCGCGACGGGCGACGATAGGTGAAAGAGATCACGAGAGCGGTTCGAGAGCGATCGGGTGGGGTGAAACTCGGCGGTGCGACGCCGCAGAATACGATCGTCGGACAGTTGTCTAAAGGTGCGACGACGACGAAGGCGAGGCGACGTAGGACGCGCGACGATTTTTCGGCAAGAAGACTGACGATGCGAACGCGAACGTAGATCCGATGTTTGTGCTGGTCAAACGCGCGACGTATAAAGTGATCGATCTGGACGGGGAGTCGACGGGGCGACGGGGTGCGGATGAGGTTGAGTTCGCGGGCGCGGCGGCTTGTCGCAAGCGTCGTCGCGAGACGGAGGACTACGTCGGGTGCGAGAGCGAAAGTGACAAGAGTTCGGGTTCGGAGCTCGTTGACGTGAACTTGGCGTACGAACCAGGGTCAATGGTAGAAGTAGCGCGTCCGCACAAGTCCCACGGCGCGACCTGGGCGAGCGCCAAGGTTATCGAAAACGACGGGGAGTTTATCACGCTCGGCGTCGCGCCGGAAGGCGGCGGCGATGGTGTCGCAGATAACGTTCGTTTGCCCACGAGCACGCTGTCGAGTACTGTTCGCCCGACACCACCAGTTGACAATCTAGCCGTGGACGCGTCTCGTCGCTTGAACGAGGAGGTCGACGTGCATTACAACAACAGGTGGTGCGAAGGATATATTTCTCAAATCACCGACGCTCGCGGGAAAATTGTCGTTTGTTTTCCGGGCGTTGGCGTGAATAACGATACATCCTTGATAGTGTTCCAAGACTCCACCGGACAATCGTGGATTCGCGAGACGTGGAATAAGACACGGCCTAAGCACGCGTCGATTAGAAGAGGTTGGACGTTGTCACCGTACGGGCGTTGGTCGCCGAGAGGCGCGCCGCAGGAAAGTGGTATTGTCGGACCAGATTCCGCGTACAAGCACTTGGCGGCGATGATGAGCGTCAGTGAAGCCGGCGATAGCACCAAGCGCTACAAGCGCGAGGCAGTGCCGAGTAACTTTGGCGGCACGATGACGACGAGCGAACATCATTCAGGGAATACAACGAGTAAGCCGCCGATGACCGTAGGCGGCTCCTTCGTCGGGGACTCGGGCAAGGGCATAGTGACCTCGGACGAAACGGATTGCCCGTTCAAGTCGATTTCCGAGGCGTGTTATCACCTCTTACTCACCGCCGGCCCCGAAGGTTTGCAAGTGAGCGAAATGGTGCGCTTGATCAAGGATCGTTCGCTCGTAAGGCTCGCCGGAAAGACGCCGGCGAACACACTGTACAGTCGTCTGAGTCAAGACGCACGATTCCTCAATGTGTCTCGAGGCGCGTACGCGCTTGAAAGCGTCGTAAACGCGGCAGCGAAAAGCGCGAACAATGCCGGTTTGCAACGTTCGCAAGTGGACGAATCGCCAAAGAGACCGCAGCCGCGCGCGTCGGAGACCGTCCCCGCGAGATCGTACATGAATCCCATGAGCACAGAACACTCGGGAATCAACCGCGATGGTTTTGCTAGCGCCACGCCATCTGTCGCTGGTTCGCTCGTGGCGTCGAAAAGCTGCATGTCGGAGCTCTCTGACGCTAGTGAACTTCTTCTCGGTTTGCGCCGAGGCAGACGTCGATGAGAATGTTTCTCCGTCTTTGAAATGTACGAATAACGGCCGCCACCGCAGCTCCAACGCGCGCCGACACGAATTTTGTTTCAACATCGAGTATATTAATTACAAGGCTATACAAAAATGACCCCTCACCACGAACGTCGACGCGCGCGTCACCCGCCAAAGCGCGGAATCGTGTGAGTGGGCATCTGCGCGCGCGAGCGCCCGAGCGTCTCCGCGACCACCACCCAAGTCAGCACAAACACCCCGTAACTCGACGCGAGAGAGTCCAAGAAGAACTCCATTCCCTCTCCGATCTCATCCAGATCGATCCGCAAGTACATCGTCTCAAACAAGTACGTCCCGACGTTGATGAAGAACGCGCCCCACACGGTCCAACCAAATCCAAAGAACCCCATGATCCCCGCGATCGTTCCCAGATACCACGCGAGGAAGTACTTCGAGTACGCGTTCAGTCGAATCACCTCGGCTTTCGTCCACGTCACCGTCTCTCCCTCGTCGTCGTCGTCGTCGTCGGCGGCGGCGGCGTCGCGCGCGCGCTCGCGCCCGCGCCCGCGAATCTTCTCGACGAGCGCTTCATCCCTCGTAAACTGCGCGCGCGCGAGCGCGATCGTCTTCTTCATCGCGGCCGCGCGCGCCGCGTCGTCGCGCGTCGCCCCTCGCCCTTCGCCCGCGCGTCGCGCGTCGCCCGCGCGTCGCGCGCGCCGCGTCCGCGCGTCGTCGACTGCAGTCGACTCCCGCGCGCGCGCGCGATCGACGCGACGTCGTTCGACGCCGCGCGTTCAACCTCGCGCGCGGGTTCGCCGGCGCCCGCGCCCGCGGTCGCGCGATCGCCGTGACGTCGACCCTATCGCGGTCGCGCGCCGACCGCAGAAACATGCGCGCGGTGACGAACACCGTCGCGCCCGCGCGCGTCGCGCGCGCGTCGGCGCGCGCGAACGTCGCGCGACGATCGCGTCGCGCGATCGCGGTGTCGCCGCGCGCGAACGCCGCGCAGGTGGTGGCGCAGACGGCGATCGACCTGAACGAGGAGACGGTGACCGCCATCGGGGCCGCCGTGCTGGGCCTCGGCGCGGGGCTCGGGATCCCGATCTTCTTCGTGTGGCAGGAGCGACGGGATAAGGAGCGATTGGAGGAGATTCGCGAGCTGAACAGGGCGACGCTGAAGGCGACCGGGGAACAAATGTCGCCGGAGGAGATCGCGGAGCTGCGCCCGAGTCGGTACTTGGATAGACGCGAGTTTAAGGATGATGATTAATCGATCTCGACGACGCGGAAGCGCGCGCGCGGACGTAGAGTGTTGTCTTTGGTCGGGCGTCGCGATGGCGGCGACGACGACGCGATGGCGATGGTGTCGTTAGTTTATTGAAATGATGAAAACCGCGCCGACGAAAACCGCGCAGACGTCGCTTTTACGACTCAAACTCGTGCTAATATTTACGTTACATCGTCGGGGTGTCGGTGCCGCCATCGCGCGCGCGCGTTCGCTTCGTTAAATCACGTCGCGGCGTGCGCGTGCTGCTCCGATGCGGCGAATTTCGGGTAGATGCGCTTATAAAGCGTCGCGCAAATCGTGTCGTGCTGATGGATGACGTTGTTGAACACGCACTTCATGCGACCGTGCGTGCCCACGGGCTCGACGATTTTACCTCGCAATCCGTACTTTGTCCAAAGTTCCAAAGGTTTGAACCAACGAATGTCGTTGGGATTGTGGAACATGTATCGCGCCACCGCCTTGTGTTTGTGCGTACGAAACGGAAGCGCGCTCAGGATTACTCGCTTGAGGACGATTCTATCTGGGTTCGCATCGCGTACGGATCCCGTGAGACAGAGATCGACTTTGATCCCGTGTGATGTGAACGATTCCTTGAACCCGATCACGGGCGCCGGCCCGTACGTGATGGGCGCGTACACGCTGGCAATCGTCGGCGAGCGAGCGCGCAAAAAGCGCTCGAGCTTGTGCTTATCGCCGAGATTATCGGTGTTATACACCGGACCAGCGCGCTCGCGGCGAAATCCGACGTGGAACCAAAGTGGATCCTTCGACTTTAACGGCGCGTCGTAGTACGTCGACTTTGTGACGCAATAGTTCATCAGCGAAAGGCATGACTCGTACTGCATCAAGCCACTCAACACCACAGGCCCGGCGCCACCGACCCAACCGCTCCAGGACGGACCAACGCCGAGACCGATCTTGCCATCTTCGCTCCGCGGGCACACGTTCGGATTCGGGGCTTCGTATCCGCCCAAGCCTTCGAAAAGAGCGGTGACGGGAACGCGTGGGACGCCAGCGATGGTGATTCGCACGTACGTTCCGATTTGCGCGCCGCCCACTGAGTCCTCTTCTTGAACTTGTAGCGCGCGTTTATGCGCGCGCTTGAAGTTTTCGAACGCAAACACGCGCGAGTAATCGTAGGGAAGCGACTCTTTGGGATCCCACGGCGAAGATCTGAAAGATTTTAACCCTCTGTACTTTGCGAATCTGTCGCGAGCGACGCAATGCGCTGGCGTGTCCATTTCGTCTGGAAACTTCATGTCCTCATTCTCTGCGTCTTGAAGCGCCGCGCGCTTGTTACTATCGCGCTCGGCCATGTCCAGGTTTCGACGCGTTTCCAAATCGACCTCGTCTTCATCATCACCACCAGCATTCACCCATTCTTCATCTGATTCCCCATCTTCCGCGATGTCGGCACCGCCTTCGCGCATCTCCGCCTCGGCGCCAAATGTGTCATCTCCCGGCGCGTCGTCCATGGTGGCGTCGTCGGCATCATCTGCGTCTTCATTGGCGTTGCCATCTTCGTTGGCGTCTAAAAGCCACGATGCTTGATAATCGCTCATACCAGCCGGGCGAGTTTTCCTCTTCGCCTCGAGCTCGGCGAGTTGGAGCTCTGTTGCCGTCGGCCACGTTTGTTCACCAGCCATTGAATCCGGTTGGTTTTCCCGCATAACTTCCTGAGCTATGTTGGCATCCCGCGTCCACGTCATCAGTACCTCGTTACCTTCCATCGCTGCGTCGTTACGACTCACAGCGTTCGCGCGCGCCTGCGCAGGCTCGGCGATGGACTCAATTTTAACGACTGGGAAGTCGCCCACGCCCGGCAAATGCCAAAGCTGACTCGCGGTCGCAGGCACACCACGAACGTACCCTTCAACGACGACGGTAGCAAATCGATCGTCGCTCACGTCGGGGATGATCTCGCGACGATGCGCGAGCACATACGGCCGCTGACCGCGCCAACGCGGCGTCTCGCCGCGAAGCTCCACCGTTTGTCGCACCAACTCGGTGAATTCGGCTCGCGATGTGGCCGGTAGCGTTTTCACGCGGTCGGTGGGAATTTGTAACTCTGTCGCGACGATGTTCAGCATCGCTTTTTTCACCTCTTGCCTCTTCGCTTGCTTCACGTCGTCCAATCCTCTGAGCGCGAGGAGCGTTTGCGGAATCCCGAGCGCCTTCAGCGTCGGTAAACACCGCGCCACCACCGCGCTCGGCTCGTGCGCGCTCACGGGCGCGATCACCATCAACAAATCGCACACTTTGAGCGTCTCCAACGCCGACATCACGTTCGCTGAGTTGATCAAAAGAAACGAAACTCGTTGCCGATGCCGCCCGCACGTCGTCGTCCGCGGCGTCACGCAATCGTCAAACATCCCCTTAACGAACGTCCCCGCCTCCTCCTCCCCCCCAGCGTCCTCATCCCCTCGCATCGTTCGCACCAACGTCTCCAAGCACGCTCGCAAATCATCCAATCCCTGTTCTTCCTCGTTGAACGCCAACACGCCCACGACTCTCGGCGTCGCCCTCGCGTGTCTTCGTTCCATCACCAGCGCCTCTCTGTTCGCGTCTCGAATCTGTTTCCCTCGCAGCGCCCGCTCGCGTTTATTCCCCACGCCGTGTCCGATCTTCATCGACGCCCGCGCGCGCGCGCCGAACATCTCGCGCGTCGACGCATCGCTCGACGTCTTGTGCTTCCTCCACGAGTGTTTCGATTGATGCTTCCCGCTGTTGTGTTTCTTGTTTCGCTGCCCGTGCGCGCTCGGGCCGGGCATCGCGCGCGACTCGCGCGCGCGGTCGCGTCGCGAGCGCGCCCGGCGACGCGCGCGGCGAAGCGCGGCGTCGACGCGCGCGCGGCGGCGGCGGCGGCTCGAACGACATCGAGCAAACAGTACGACGGCGTATATAGATCCCTTAAATACGGTGCGTCTCATCAAAAGCGCGCGCCCCGCGCGCGGATAACGCCGTCGCGACGCCGC
>TARA_B110000008_G_C16978328_1_pt1 | contig 10608 bp, 7 predicted proteins | sample TARA_B110000008 | Tara Oceans TARA_B110000008 (sample SAMEA4396496) | marine metagenome | biome: Westerlies Biome; feature: [DCM] deep chlorophyll maximum layer (ENVO:01000326); material: water (ENVO:00002006), including particulate matter (ENVO:01000060) such as... | depth 40 m
TAAATAGTTTGAACTTTAAAGGTATTTAAAACTTTATTTACCCTCAATTTATCCTTAACAGAACCAATTATTGAAACAACTTTAACCTTTTGATCATCAACTTGAATCAATTCTTGTTCAATCTGATAAAGTGATGACTCACTAATTTCGAATAAAATTAATTTTTTAGGATTTAAGTTAATTATTTGACGACAAAGCTCTGAACCAATTGAGCCACCTGCACCAGTAACCAAAACAACTTTATTTGTAATATTGGTCTTAAGAAGACTCTGATTAGGTTTGACCTGCTCTCTTCCCAATAAATCCCTTATATCAACTTCCAAAAGGTCGTCAATTTTAACTTTACCTTCTGCAAGTTCTGAAACGCTGGGTAAGCTTCTAACATGGACCGGAAATGGTCTTAATTTTTCAATAATTTTCTTTCTATTCTTTCTTGATATTGAAGGAAGCGCAAGTAAAACTTCGCTTATTTTAAACTTGCTAATTATTTGTTCCAGTTTTTGAGATGAGTACACTGGGATATTATTAATATAAGCTTTATCCTTGGAAGGATCATCATCAATATATGCAATTTGTAAATATTCAGAAGATAATTGTAGCGCACGAGCGAGCTGTCTACCTGCAGAACCCGCTCCATAAATAATGACATTATTTTTCGGAGGACTTTTAACAAAAGTTTCATCTGAAAAAACCCATCTCGCAAATAATCTAATTCCTCCAATAACAATAATCGTCAACATCCAATTAATTAATATCACTGACCTAGGAATTCCTGAAACACCTTGGATTCCTCCAACTGAAGACATATAACTAAGTAACCCCCAAGCTAATGCATATAAAGTAACTGCCTGAACAACTGACCAAAGTGCACTAGAACCTATGTACCTTATAACTGATTGATATAGTTTAAAGCTAGCAAAAATAGGTATTGCCAAAAATGGTGCTCCAAGAATAATCCAAAAAATTCCATCTTTTGGCCAATACCAGTAATCCAAGCTTATATAAAATGAAATTAATAAAACCAAAAATAATAAGATTGCATCAACCGACATTAATATTATTTTTTTTAAGGTCCTGCTGAGATTCGTTAATTTTTTAAGAAACAATTTAAACAAATTAATATCCTTCTTTAATATTTATTAGTGCGAAACACCCTTAAAATTTGGCACTCTAACGAGTGTAAGCCATAGGATCTTCAAATCGAACCAAAAAGATTTTTGCTCCATGTATTCTACCTCAAGTTCTACTTTTTCAGGAATCGATAACTCGTCTCGGCCGTTAACCTGTGCCCAACCAGTTATTCCAGGCAATAGCTGATCTATTCCCTTATTTGTTCTGAGTTCAACCAAATCATTTTGGTTAAAAAGTGCTGGGCGCGGACCAACAAAACTCATTTGGCCGCTTATAATAGAAAATAGCTGAGGAAGTTCATCAAAGCTTGTTTTTCTTAAAAAATTACCGATTGGTGAGAGAAATCTGGCAGGATTTTTTAACAGGTGAGTAGCAACTTCTGGTGTGTTAACTAACATTGTTCTAAATTTTGGCATTTTAAAAATCTTATTATTAATTCCAACTCTATCAGACCAATAGATTATTGGACCATTCGATGTCACTCGAATAGACAAAGCTATAATTAGAAATAAGGGAGAAAGCAATATCAATAAAAATACCGCTAAGATTAAATCAAAAAATCGTTTCATTCATATCCCTAATAGTTCTTTCTATTTTAAATCCCAGTGATTCAATTTTTTTTGAACAATATAGGTCATCACCTAATAATTTCTCAAGTCTGTATTTTAATCTGGGACTTAATAAAGCCAATGATTTAAATACAACTTTTGGTACAGACCATTTTGGAATAGATTTATCATTTAAAGAGCACATTACTTCATAAATCTCCCTAGAGGAATGAGCTACTCCATCAGTAATATTATAGATTTCTCCATTTGTTTTATCTGTATTTGCTACAAATAATAAAGCTCTTACTACATCATCTACATGAACCATAGATCTAGAATTATCTATATCTGGCAATGGGGGGAACCAACCTTGTTTTATACCCTTCATCATTAAATCAAGATTACCTTTGAGATTCGGTCCATAAACTAATGCAGGACGAATTATTGACACATTTAAATCGTATTTTTTTGCTATATTTAATAACTTTATTTCAGCTTGTCTTTTACTTTTTCCATAATATCCATCAGGTATTCCTTGATATTTTTCATTTAGGCATGAGCCTTTTTTAGCTGAACCTGCGGCCTTTACACTGCTTACAAAAATAAATTTTTTGACTTTAGATTTTGATGCCAAAATACATAATTTTTCAGTAGCTTTAACATTAACTTTATAGAATTCATCTTTATTCTTTTTGTAATCATGGGTAACGCCTGCTAAATGAAAAACTGTATCAATACCTACCATTAAATTTTGTGGAAATTTGCAATCACTTATATCATTAATGTAAGTTTCAAACTTTGGATGCTTAGCTCTTGAAACTACTTTTATAGCGATATTATCTGATTCAATAGCATTAGCAAGCTTTTTACCAATAAAACCTGTTGATCCAGTTATAAGAACATTATTCATTACTCTGATCAATAACACTAATAATATTATTTGCCATTCTATTCATAATTCTTTCTCTTGAATAATTTTCTTTAAATTCATTGACTGAAATTCTAGAAACTTCGCAATTAGAAGCCTCTAATATCAACTTTATAGCGTGCTGTGAATCACATGGTTCAAAAACAAATGCATAGGGTATATTGCCTCTAATAAATTCCTCAGAAAAGCCACTTACTCCGGCAATTATAGGCTTACCCATCGAAGCGTATTCAAAAATCTTTGATGGCAGAACTCTTTTGAATGCTTGAATACTATTTAGATGTAAGAATAGAATATCTGCTTCTTTGTAATATTGAAGAAGGTTTTTTCGCTCAATTGGTAACAAAAACTCAACACTACATTCAAGTGAATTAGGTATATTTTTTTTTAATTTATTTAATGAACCACCATCCCCAATAATCAAAAAACGAAAATTAGAATCTAAGCCCCTAAGAATATCAGGAATTATTTTTTCTAAACCCTGTCCAATTCCAATATTTCCGGCGTACAAAATAGTTTTAATTTTTTTTTTCTTTTTAATTTGAGTAGAAAATATATTCATAAATTCTTTATCTACTCCATTTGGAAAAAATGACCAATTAGACGTATTTAATCCTAGATTTTCAAAATATTCTGGAAAGCCCTTAGAAACAACATTTACAGCAGATGCTGACTTTAAAACTTGCTTTTCAAGAAAAACAAAAAAATATTTCATAATTAAACCAATAAATCTATTTTTTAATGCCAAAACATCAGAGATTGATTCAGAAAAAATATCACGTAAATCTATGTAATAATTAATACCCTGAATACGAGAGCAAAAAAAAGTTAGTAACCCGGTCATTAATCTTGAGGAAGTTCCAATAAGAAAATCTGGCTTTAATTCTCGAGAAAGTTTAACTGCATAAAAGGCAAATACAATAAAAGTTCTAATTTGAGAAATCATTGAACGATTGTGTAATGGTACTTTTATTCTATGCACCTTTATAATTCCATCTCTTTCGATATCTTCAGCATGCTTTAAATGAGTTATGTACCTATTAGGATGGGATGAAATGACATGGATCTCATCATTTGAATTTAGTTTTTTCTTTAAAGAATTGCACAGGGCTTCTGCACGAAAAGATCCAGCACCTAGATCTGGAGGAAAATAAAAGCTAAATAAAACAATCTTCATGAACCACTCCAAACCCCTCTGGTATCTATGATTATTTTTCCAGTCAGGATAGAAAAATCAATTTGTTTGAAAGGTGCATGATCAACCAACAATAGTAAAATATCTGAATGGTTTATAGCTTTTTCTAATTTCTCTAATTTTACATTATTAGAGTTAAGCTCTTCAGGCAACATACTAATATTAGGCTCAACAATATACTGCTTTTTAAAACCTAATAACTTTAGTTTTTTTGAAATTTCTAAAGCAGGACTCTCCCTAATATCATCAATGTCAGGCTTAAATGAAAGTCCCATACAGGCTATTGATAGCTTAGATACATGCTTATCAGAATTAGCGATTATCTCATCAATTTTCTTTAAAACATAATTTGGTTTTTCATCATTAATTATTCGAGCTAATTGAATAATTTTTGCTTCCTCCGGAGCTGAGTGTACAATGAACCAAGGGTCTACGGCAATACAGTGGCCTCCAACGCCAGGACCAGGTTGAAGTATGTTGACTCTTGGATGTCGATTTGCAAGATTAATTAACTCCCATACATTAATTCCAAGCCTATCACATATCAAAGAAAGTTCATTAGCAAAAGCAATATTTACATCCCGAAAGGAGTTTTCAATTAATTTACTTAATTCGGCTGTCCTGCAATCAGTACTTAAACACTTACCAATAACAAAAGCTTTATAAAAATCAATTGCCTTTCTTGCGCAATCAACAGAAACTCCACCAATTATTCTATCATTCTCTACTAACTCAAATAATATATTTCCAGGCAGAACTCTTTCAGGACAGTGCGCAATATTAACATCACTAACAGTATCAATACCGTACTCTGGTAAAGTCAGTTCTGGACGAATTTCATTAACCCATTTGACTATTTTTTCTGTTGTGCCAACTGGAGAAGTAGACTCTAAAATAATTAGATTACCCTTTTCTAAAATTGGAGCTATTGTTTTTATAGCAGACTTAATGTGAGAGAGATCTGGCTTCTTATTTTCTTTAAAGGGTGTAGGCACTGAAAGAATAAATACATCTGCTTTTTCTGCTAGTTGTGATGCTCGTAAATTCCCATTTAAAACAGAATTCTTAACTAGCTCTTCAAGATTTGGCTCTACAATGTGAATCTTGCCTTTATTAACATTTTTTACAATATCATGGCTTATATCAATACCAACAACCTTGACACCTTTAGAAGCAATGAGTGCCGCAGTTGGTAGGCCAATATACCCCAAACCAATTACACTAACTTGCATAAAACTCTCCTTCTAAAACTTGGCAAATTCTTCTACTAGCCTCACCATCTCCATAAGGATTATGTGCTTTTGACATCTTGAAGTATTCAGAATCATTACTTAAAAGAAAATTTACAGATTCAATAATTTTTTCTTTATTTGATCCAACTAATTTTACTGTTTTAGCTTCAACTGCCTCAGGTCTTTCAGTTGAGTCTCTCATAAGAATAACAGGCTTTCCAAGACTTGGAGCTTCCTCTTGAATACCTCCACTATCAGTTAAAATTATGTAAGAGAGGTCCATAAGCTTCACAAATAATTGATAATCTAATGGCTCAATTAAATGGATATTTTTAGTATGTAATAATAATCTTCTAACTGGCTCTTGGACATTTGGATTTAAGTGAACAGGATATATGATTTCAACCTTTGGATTTTGAAGGGCTATACTTTTTAAAGCTAAGCAAATTTCTTCAAACCCTTGTCCAAAATTTTCGCGACGATGTCCTGTAACTAGAATAATACGAGGTAGTTTTTTTTCAGGATTGAAAAATGGCATTCTATTTAAAAAATCCTCAGAAAAACTAATGCTTCTGGATTGCTCTAGTATTGAAAAAAGTGAATCTATTATAGTATTGCCTGTAATAAAAATATTTTCTTCTAGAACATTTTCATTTAGTAAATTTTGTTGTGCTTTTTTAGTAGGTGCAAAATGATACCTAGCAAGTTTAGTAACTAATTGGCGATTAAATTCTTCAGGAAAAGGTGATTGAATATCATCCGTTCGAAGTCCTGCTTCAACATGGCCAATGGGAGTTTTATTATAAAAAGCTGCCATTGAAGCTGCCATAGCAGTAGTTGTATCTCCATGGACTAAAACTAAATCAGGGCTAACTCTAGAGAGTATGTTTTTTATACCTAATAAAACATTACTTGTAACTTCAAACAAGTCTTGCCCAGGCCCCATAATATCCAAGTCATAATCAGGAATTATTTCAAATAGATCTAGAACTTGATCTAATAATTCACGATGTTGTGCAGTTACACAAACTACAACCTCCATTTTGGCATTTAATTTATTTATTACTGGGGCCATTTTTATTGCTTCTGGCCTAGTTCCAAAAACGATTAAAGCTTTTTTGTTAATATTATTTCTCACCAAGTTATCCTTGTAATTATTTTAATTGGAAGAGCTTTAGTTAATTGATAGTGAATTTTAAGATTATTTACTGAAAGACCAAACTCAGGGTGAAATGTTGATTTTTTAATTCGTAAATCTCCATTGCCTTCAAAATTTATACTAATTTTTTTATTATTAATATCTAATAATACTTCATTTACTTTGGTGTTGATTATATTTACTAAGGGATGTAATGGAAATATTACATCTGCACTATGAATACCATTTCCTGTTATAAGATCATCAATCCTTAATAGTCCTTTTGTAAATTCCCATTGACGAAAATGGGTTGGCTTACCTTTCAAGCGGTGATAACCATTATGAGATGCAGAAAGAGTAATTTTATTCCTATCATCCATCTCAAAACTTTTTAAAATTTTTGCTCTTTTTGCAACTCTAAATCCACTCCAAATTTCACTTGAATTTTCACTATCAAGCATTACTGTGGAGTGAGAATGAGTGCCTCTTTGTCGATGACGCTCTTTAGAATCACCATAGACTGAAGTTCCAGAATTTACAATCAACCTTTGACTGTAAAGTGACAATTCAAAGCTTAAAGTATCTGCATGTGCATGGGCTGGTAAATAATCAGGACCAACTAAAGAACGATCAATAATCGCAACTAAATCATCAAATTCTACTCTTGAATAACCGCTATTATTAAGAACTGTTAATCTTCTTTTATTGCTATTAAATTTTTTGAAATTAAGACGAAGAGCATATTTTTTCAATTCATCAAAAGTCGGGGCTATTCCAAAAGAGGCATCATTAAAAAAAGAAATTTCTCCATCAGGATGAATCATTGCTTGAAACCACTCTAGCATTAAGGGAATTTTTTCTTTTAGTCCTTGAGGGATATCTTGGTTATAAACTTGGTGAATATTGACCAAATCTAAAATGTCTTCTAAAAAAATAGAGTGGTACATTGTAGATAATTCAAAATTTCCACCATCCAGTAGGACTTGTTCTTTAAGTTCTTTTTCAAGTAGTTTACGACCTTTTTCATACCAAATATTTGCTTCTTTACCATGAAAAAAAAGGCCCGCAAACATTAAAGCCTTTGCGTTAGCGAATATATGATTACCCAAGAGATGATATTCAATATTTTTAAATAAAAATCTTGCTTGAATTTCTAGAGAAAGCATCCAATCATCTTTTAAAATGTTTTCATTTATTGACCATTTAATCCAATTAACAATTCTCAAAGAGGATGGGTAAGGCTCCCATCCAATACCCTGGAATGGGTGATTTTGCTTTATCCATGAATTTATATATGACTTATGCCACTCAACTCTTTTTTCTGACCCAGTTGAATTTAAATCATCAAAATAATGCAAATTATATAACCAAAGCTTTGAAAATTTTGAGCTGCTCCAATCATTTTTTGAAATCTCATGTGTTTCATTTAAAAATTCGAAGGTATTCAAAGAAATCATACTTTGTTTGGGTTTTGGTGATTTGACCCATGCGCTTAATAGCTGATTTTTTTTATTTTTTTTATTTTGAGCGATTTTTGATCTAGGAAAAATAAATTTAATTCTTGCAAAAATCTGAATTAACTTGAGGTAGCGAATAGTATTGCAGTATCTAAAACACTTATTTATGATACTGATCATTTATATTATTTATGATTTTCTGAGAGTATTTGCAACTTCTATTGAGACCCTTGATATCTCCAAAACTTCGTCGAAAGGAATTGGTGACTGAGTACCATTACGAATTGAATCTACAAATGCTTTTACGCAAGCATTTTGCCCCTTATCTTGCTTAAAAATTTTCTTGCTACTAAAGCCAGGCCAGCTGAAACCCTTTAAAACTCTATAGTTATCCATTTGTAAAACGGAATTTTCGCAAAAAACATCAATACGCTCTTTAGGAAACTCATTTCCTCCATTTGCAAAATAATGAATGGTACCAAAAGATCCGTCTTCAAATGATAAAGTAATACTAGACTTATCTTCTTTTATCTCTGTGAAGGAATCGCCTCCAATTTTAATAGCATGATATTTTGTAATAGGGCTTCCAACTAGGTATCTCATTAAATCAATAAAGTGGCATCCTTCACCTATTATTCGACCTCCGCCTATAAGATCATCTTGAACCCAATGGTCATTTGGTATGGCTCCTGCACTAACTGTCATGATAATTGATTTAGGAGTCTTTCGCTTATCCATCAAATCTTTCATTTTAAGAATATGAGGTGCAAATCTTCTATTAAAACCAATCATTAATCTTGGCTGATTTAGTAGTTTTAAATTTTTATATACCTTCTCGATCTTATCTAAGTCATTTAATGTTAAAGCCAATGGCTTTTCAACAAAAACATTTTTTTCGTGCTTAAGAGCATCAATAAGCTGCAAAGCATGATCGTTATGTTTTGTTGCAATAATAACCGTATTTATTTTAGATTGCCAAAGATCTGATACCTTTGTAGAGGTTGAAATAAAACCATTTTTTTGACCATGATGAACTCCACTTACTCCTCCACTAGTAACTAGCATTTCAAGATTGCATTTAACTGATTTAAATGCTGGTATAAGAACTCTTGAGGCATAATTCCCAGCGCCAATAAATCCAATAATTGGCTCACTTTTTAACGATTCATTTGATTTTTTTTCATTGAGAGTTATATTTGATAGTTTTAAATTATTAATAGATGAATCTGGATAATTAATAATTATTCCAAGTGCAGATGAATCATTTAGTAACGAATATGCTTCAATTGCACTATCAATACTATACCGATGAGTAATTAAGGATTTAATATCTAAAAGTCCTTTTGACATCATTTCTAAGACTGCTTCAAAGTTTCTCTGCTCTGTCCATCTAACGAAGCCAATTGGATAATCATTTCCCTGCTCTTCATAAAATGAATCATATCTTCCAGGTCCATATGATGCAGAAACTTGGAAAGTTATTTCTTTTTTATAAAAATCATCACGCCTAATATTAAGGCCTACCACTCCTACTAAAACTATGCGCCCTCTCTGCCTGCAAACTTCAGCAGCTTGATGAATAATCTCATCAGATTCACTAGAGGCAGAAATTATAACTCCATCAACTCCTCTACCTTTTGAAAAAGAATTTGCAACAACTATAGGATCTTCATTATTAGACAGATCAACAATCTCAGCACCAAATTTTTTTGCTAAATTACACTTCTTTGAATCAAAATCTATTGCTAAAACATTACAACCATTAGCACGTAAAATCTGAACACACAACAATCCAACTAGGCCTAATCCTATAACAACGAAGCTTTCTCCTAGGTTTGGTTGAAGAAGACGAACACTTTGAAGACTAATTGCTCCAAGGATTGTAAAGGATGCAGATTCATCATCAACATTATCAGGTATTTTTGCACAAAGATTTTTTGGAACTCTTACAACCTCTGCATGATTTCCATTTGAAACAACCCTATCTCCAACAGAAAAATCATCAATAGTTGTCTCTAGTACTACTCCAGCATTGCAATACCCCAGTGGAATTGGCTGGTCTAATTTAGAACGAACTGCGTCCATTGTGGCTAGCAAACCATCATTTTTAACTTTATTTAAAACCATTTTTACTTTATCAGGCTTCTGGCGGGCTTTATCAACTAGATTAGCTTTACCAAATTCAATAAGCATGCGCTCTGTTCCAACTGATACAAGAGTATTAGATGATTTTATTAACAATGAGCCTTTAGTCACTTGTGGACATGGGACTTCAGATAAAGTAGTTTTCCCATTTGAAAGATTTTGAAAAATTTGTTTCAAAATAAAAGCCTAATTTTTTTTAAAGTAAATTCGATTAAATATCTTTAAAGTTATGATTTAATAATCCATCCTAAATAAGCAAATAGGAACTTAAGTCATTTTATTAGTTACATTATATAGTTATCTGTAAGTATATGCACAATGTAAAGACATACTGGAATTATGGCTAGTTTTTGAAAAATATCTTTAACAATACGAATATTAATTCTTATGATATAAGGCAACTTTATTTAAAAAAGATAATGTTTCATTTGCACAATTGGACCATGAAAACTCCAGTGCATTTGCAAAACTTGATTTTGCTTTCTCCAATCTTAACTCTGGATTAATCAAAAAAGTTTCAATAGCTTGAGATATTTCATCTGGTATTTCAGGATTAAAATATAAGCCTGAGTCACCCAATACTTCCGGCATAGGCCCCCTATTTGAACATACAATTGGCAGCCCAGCGGCCATTGTTTCTAGCAATATATTTGGCATATTTTCACAAGTTGATGCAAAAATACCTAGATTTGATTGATTATAGATTTCATGCAATCTACTATATGGGACTGCTCCATAATAATTAACCCATTGCTTATCTTTATCAAGATCATCAATAACTTTATTTAGGCTCTTTAAAGATTTTGGGTAAGAAGGCCCAACTAGATGAAGCTC